>Ga0114997_10003237_pt1 | contig 12837 bp, 10 predicted proteins | sample ArcticOcean_MG_C_2_FD_87045 | JGI IMG/M metagenome (GOLD analysis project Ga0114997, IMG submission 87045) | Marine microbial communities from western Arctic Ocean - ArcticOcean_MG_CB4_136 | ecosystem: Environmental > Aquatic > Marine > Oceanic | place: Arctic Ocean: Canada Basin | collected... | reverse complement strand
CATATTTTTCTCTTTTTATCTTTTAAAATAAAATTTGTTACTTCATTGATTAAAACATTATCTTTATGCTCTTCATTAATTTTATTAACATTTTCGTGTAGATTTATTGAAGAAAATATTTTTTTATATGCATTACCTAATTCAATTATTTTTTTATTTTCGTATTTGTTTCGTCTAAGCCCTATTAGATTTAAACCTTTTAAATAATTTCTATTTCCAAAAGAAAGGCCAAAAGGTATTACGTCTTTAAGGACGCCGGTCATGCCACCTATCATAGCTAATCTTCCTATTCTCGTAAATTGTTGGACTGCTGAATTGCCTCCAATTATAACTCCATCTTCTATAATTACATGTCCACCTAAAGGAACATTATTTGCTATAACTACGTTATTACCTACTATGCAATCATGAGCTATATGTGATGAAATCATTAATAAGCAATTATTTCCAATCTTAGTGATTCCTCCTCCGTCCCTAGTTCCGGGATTTATAGTTACATATTCTCTTATTGTGTTTTTTTTTCCAATTATTAAATTATTTTTTTCTCCTTTAAATTTTAAATCTTGTGGATCTGTTCCTATGCTTGCAAAGGGATAAATTTTTGTTTCTGATCCTATTTTAGTGTTGCCAGAAATATTTACATGAGAATGTATTTCAACATTTTCACTTATCTCAACATTGGGTCCTATAACTGAATATGGTCCAATTTTAACATTACTTGATATTTTTGCATTTTTATCAATAATACTAGTACTGTGAATCATATAATATTATTTTTTATCAACTATAGTTGCTGACCACTGTGCGTCAGCCATTTTTTTTCCATTTACTTTTGCTATACCTTTATATTTCCAAACTCTTCCATGAGATCTTACCGCTTCAATATCTAAATGGAGCTCACAATCAGGTAAAACTGGGATTCTAAATCTTGCTTTTTCTACACTCATTAAGTATACCAATTTATTTTCATATTCTTTAGGATCTATCCCATATGCTGTAAGTGCTGCAGCAGCTTGTCCAAAAGCTTCAACTATTAACACGCCAGGCATAACTGGTTGTCCAGGGAAGTGACCTTGAACAAAAAAAGAATCTTTTTTAACTTGAACAATTGCAGTAGCTGATTTTAAATGAATTATGTTTATTAATTTATCTATTAACAACATAGGTTCTCTATGTGGTAATAAACTTTCTATTTTTTTTTTATCAATTGAATTGTCTTTCATCTATTTTTTTCTTTTTTTAACAAATTCTCTTAAAGGAATAGCAGGATATCCCATTACTTGAGAGTTGTCTGAAATATCATTTATAACACCACTCCCTCCTCCTATTTTAACATTATTTCCAATTTTTAAGTGCCCGGATATTCCGGCTTGACCCCCAATTACTACGTTGTTTCCAATTATTGTGCTGCCTGCAAAACCAACTTGGCCTGCTATCATGCAGTTCTGACCTATTTTTACATTATGGGCTACATGTACTTGATTATCAATAAATGTATTTTTTCCAATAATCGTATCGGAGAGAGATCCTCTATCAATAGTACTATTAGCACCTAACTCAACGCCTTCTTCTAGTATGACTTTGCCAACATGAGGTGTGCGAACATTTTTATTTTTATTAGGCAAGAAACCAAAACCTTTTAAACCAATTTTACATCCATCTTGAATATGAACATTATCTAAAATTAAAGAATTTCTAATTGTAACAAGAGAACCTATTATGCAATTTTCACCAATATTAACATTGCTTTCAATAATGGTATTGCTACCTATTTCAGAATTTTTACCTACAAGAACGTTTTTTCCAATTAAAACATTTTTTCCGAATTTAACTGTTGGATAAGATTTTTTTACTATATCAGATGAAATTAAATTTTTATCAAGAAAATCTGTTTCAGCTCTTGGGTAAAACATTTTTGTAACCAATGTCACAGAAAATAAAACATTTTTAACATTAATTTTAATACATTTATCTGGTAAAAATTTCGAAAGATTAGGAGAAGTTATACAAACTGCAGCTTTGGTATTTAATGATAATTCCTTATATTTATTAGAATTTAAGAATGTCATATCTTTATTTGTAGCATTAGATAAAGATTCAAAGCTAAAAATTGTTAAATTATCTTTTTTTGCAAAGTCATCTAAGTATCCAATAGTTTTAGCAATCTCATTTAAAGGGAAAGGCCCTTTTTTTTCATGAAATTGTTTGGTCATTTACTTTAGATCTAATGAAGGAAGTTCTTTATTTAATTTTTCAATAATAAATTTTGTAATGTCTAATTCTGCATTGCCTAAGATTACATTTTTCTTATCAATAATAATAGAAACTTGATTTTCTTTCATATAGCCAGCTATCATTGGATTTAGTTTTAGTAACAACTGCTCTTTAGCAGCAATTCTCTGCTTAGCAATTTTATCTAGAGAAGATCTTCTTTTGGCTTGGTAGTCTATAACTTTTTTTCTTAAAGAATCTGTTTTTAACTGATAATCTTCATTAGATACGACGTCTTTTTGTTCCAATAATTTCTTTTCTTCTTCTTTTAATTCAGTTTCTAAATTTAAAAATTTTTTTTGATTTTTTTCATACGATTTTTGCAAAAAATCTTGTGCTGCTTTTCCTGCTTTGCTGTTATTTAGAATATACTTCATGTCAAAAAATAATACTTTTGTCTCAGCGTAAGCTTGTGAAGAAAACGTCAAAAGGGCAAGGATTAGTATGATTTTTTTTAAATAATTCATTTAATAAAAGCTGATTATACCTTAATGCAAATTTTTACAATTTATTAATAATAGGTTTACTACAAAAAATTTTACTAAATATTTCATTAAAATGATGTTCCTAACCTAAAATTAAAAGTTTCTGTTTCATCCGTAGTATCTTTAGTGATGCTTTGTGCAATAGTAAAGGATAAAGGCCCAACTACTGTACTAATATCAGCAGCTATACCTACTGAAGATCTAAATTTATTACTATCATTTAGGGTAGGAGCATAATCTGCTCCCCAGACATTACCAGTATCTACAAATGCAGTAATATCTGTTTTAGTGAATTCTGGTAAAAGATTTGGTAGCTGTGCCTCAAAACCCATTGCTGTTACGTAATTGCCTCCAACCCAGTCAGGTCCATCCTTAGGACCAACTCTTCTTGTATTAAAACCACGAAGTCTATTTTGAGGTATTCTTAATCTGCTAGTCAATCTAACATCTTTATCAGTACCATGTATTGATCTTCCAAAAAGCTTAAATGCGCCGATTAAATCATCAGAAAAAGCATAATAATTTGTATGAGTTAATCCATTTAAAATTGATGAATTGTCTTGAAGTAATGGCAAAGATTGTAAAAATTTTGTTTGGTAACCACTAGTAGGTAGATAAGTTTGATTTCTTTTATCAATTGTTATGCCGTATCCCAAATCTGCATTATTAAATGTTCCATCCATTTTTTGGATTGCTGCTGATGCTGTTGATTGAGACTCTATTTTTTCATGTGATAGTGAAATAGATGGTGATAAATATATGTCTTCCCATTGCTCAAATTCAGTACCCATTGACCAGCCTGTTTTGTTAGCTTTGTAACCGGAACTAACTGTTCTGTCATCAGAAGAAACATCTAAATTCCCGTAAACAGAATTTCCTGAATAATTATAGTTCGGTACTGTAATGGCAAGATTACCACTTATTTTTTGAGCTGAAAGATTTAGGGTTGATTGCAGCTTAACACCTCTTCCCAACCAATTATTTTCACTAACAGAAGCCATCACAGAAGCTCCATCGGTACCAACACCAGCGCCAGCCATAATTTCACCAGTAGCTTTTTCGGCAACTGTTATTTCTAAGATTTTCATTTCAGGAGAAGAGCCATCTAAAATAGTGTGCTCAACTGAACTAAAAATTCCTCTACCTTTAAGTTTATTAACTGACTTATTAATTAAAATAGCGCTATAAGGATCCCCTTCATCTACAATCATTTCTCCTCTAATCACATCGTCGTTTGTAACATTGTTGCCAGCTACATTTATTCTTTCAATTATAAATTTTTGTCCTTCAAATATTTGGACTACAACCTCTACACCATCTCCAACTAGTGTTTCGCTCACTCTATGATTAATAAATTGCAATTCTTTTTGCTGACTTAATTTATCAATTTTTTCTAACACAGCTGTTAATTTTTTGAGTGAATAATATTCACCTATTACGTTATTAAATTCTTTTTCTAATGATGAAAAAGCAGATTGGTCAAGTGCGGGCGCTACACTTGCTGTAAACTTTTTAAATTTGTATCTTTGTCCCGCATCAATACTATATGTTAAAATGAAGCCCTCTCCTTCAGAATATTCAACACTACTAGAAGAGATATTTATTTCGTAGTACCCTTTGTTTTTATAATAGTTTTTTAATAATCTTTTATCTAATTCAATTCTTGATTTATTTAAATAAATATTTCTTGATAAAAATTTCCAAAATGCATTTTCTTGAGAAGTAATAATGCTTAATAATCTAGTCGTCTTAATTTTTTTGTCACCTAAAAAATATATTTTTGCAATTTTAGCTTTTTCCTTTTTATCAATCGTGTAAATTAAATTTACCCTATTATTTTTTAATACTTCCTTTTCAGCATCAATTTCAACAAAATAATATCCTAGTTGTTTATAAAACTGTTTAATTAAATTAACATCTGATTTAACAAATCCACTAATAAATGAACTTTTTTCTTTGAGTGTAAGAGCTTCAGATATTGCATCTTTATATTTGGATGCTTTTTCTCCATTAAAGACTATCGAATTTATTATTGGATTTTCTTTTACATTGATTTCTAATATTCCATTATTTAGTTCTGCTGAAATATTAGAAAAGAAATTAGTTTCAAAAAGTTTTTTTATTATTAAATTGATATCCCTTTCTTCATAATTTTCTCCAAATTCAATATCACCAAAAATTGCAATAGTTTCTAATGTAATTCTTTCATTTCCGTTAACTGTAATTTTATTAATTATTTCAGAATTAGAATTAAAAGATAATGAAAGAAATAATAATATTGAAACAAAAAATATTTTTTTAACTTTATTCATAAAAATTATAACGCACACATATTATGTGTTTTTAGTCTTGCCCAACTGTCAACATTTAAAATGTTTTCAATCGAATTAGGTTTTCTTTTAGCATATTTTTTGAATTCTTTGTCTTTAAAAATCTTATTTATTGTATTTACTATGTCTAAAAACTTGATTTTTTCTTCTAAAAACAACTTTACCAAAACTTCGTTTGAAGCATTTACAATTATCGGAGTAGATGGTCCCATATTGAGGCATTTTTTTATAAGATGGATTGAAGGAAATTTCTGAGCGTCAACTTTTTGAAAACTTATTTTGTTTAAATTTTTGCTATCAATATTTTTATTATTTAAATAAGTGTTTTTATTTTCATAGAGTATATTAGATATTGGTATTTTCATGTCCGGATTATATAAAATCATTTTTGTTAATCCGTTTTTAAATCGAATAATTGAATGAACATAAGATTGAGGATGTATAATTACTTTGTATTTATTTTTATCAAAATTGAATAATTTGTAAGCTTCAATTACTTCAAAAACTTTATTAATTAGATTTGCTGAATCCACTGAAATTTTTTTTCCCATTTTCCATTTTGGGTGTTTTACTGCTTCTTTTGGTTTAACATTTTTTAACATGTGTAAAGATGAGTTTAAAAAAGGTCCGCCTGAAGCTGTAATAATTATTTCTTCAACTTCATTATTTTTTAAATTTTTAGTAAGCTCTCTTATTGAAAAATGTTCTGAGTCTACGGGTAAAACTTTAGTTTTAAATTTTTTTATGTGTTTTTTTAAGATATCCCACCCACAAATAATTGTTTCCTTGTTTGCTATAGCAACAGTTTTGCTTATCTTTATTGCATCAATCGTGGGTTGTAGACCAGCTAATCCCACTATAGCAGATACGGTACAATCTATTTTGCTTTTAATAATTTTATTTAAAGGAGTATCTCCCGAAAATACTTTTGTATTTTTGTTTTTTAATAATTTTTTTACTTCATTATGAAATTTTTTATTTTTAATTAAAACATTTCTTGCTTTAAAAATTTTAGCCTGTTTTACTAATTTTTTATAATTATTGTTTGCGGTTAACAAAATAACATCGAAACCTTTTTTATCACCTTTAACAATATTTAATGTTGATGTTCCAATAGACCCTGTTGATCCCAATATTGCAATCTTCTTGTTCATGTTTAAAATTGTGAAATGGTGGAAGCCAAAACTTCAAAGTATTTTTTAAAACCATTTAAGTAAAGCCAAGCAAACGGCAGAGCAAAAATTATGCCATCAATTCTATCTAGTAATCCACCGTGACCAGGTAAAAATTTACCAGAATCTTTTACTTTAGCTTTTCTTTTTATATATGAAATAAATATATCTCCCAGTTGACATACTAAAGACAATTCTAAACATAATAAAAAATTATTAATTGAATAAGAATAATTATTATTATCAAGATTATTAAATAGCAAAAGTGGTGTTACAGAAAAGAAAAAAGAACCAATGCTTCCTGATATTGTTTTATTAGGACTTATCTTGGTCAGCTTTTTTCCACCAACAGTTTTTCCTATAACATATCCACCCACATCAGAAAATATACATATTAATAAAATGAAAAATACAAATAGAACTCCTTCTTCATATAGTGAAGTGCTAGCTACAAAGAATAATAAGAAAATGTATAGAAATGATATAAACTTAAATAGAATCGATTTTTTTTTAAAATTTTTGTTAGAAGTATTTTTTTCTATAATAGATATTAAGTAAACACTTTCATTTAGAGCAATAATGCAAACTACTAAAACAGATATTATGTAAATTGGCCAACTTACAAAGATGGAAAAAATTAATAAAAAAAATAATAAAAAAGATGTGATTATTCTTTTTTCTAATTCTTTCTTCATTAAATTCTACCAAAATTTCTTTTTATTTTATAAAAACTATTAATAATTTTTTCGTAATCATTTTTACTAAAATCCGGCCACATTTTATCTAAAAAGAATATTTCAGTATAAGCTAGTTGCCATAGTAAAAAATTGCTTAATCTCTTTGTTCCACCAGTTCTAATTAAAATATCAGGGTTTGGGATATTTTTAGTATAAAGGTGCTCTTCAAAGTTTTTTATATTGATTATCTTATGTTTTTTTTTTGTTAATAATCTACTAGCATTAATAATTTCTTCTTTTGATCCATAATTTAGAGCAAGATTTAGTGTAATTGTTTTATTCTTTTTTGTTTTGTTTTTTATAAGTTTAATAGTGTCCTTAATATCTGAAGGTAAACCTTTTTTACTACCAATAACATTGACTTTGATTCCTTGTTTTATTATTTTTTTTAAATTTTTTTTAAGAGATTTTCTGATTAGCTCAAATAAAAAGTTTACTTCATTAAGTGGTCTTTTCCAGTTTTCTGTTGAAAATGTATAAAGTGTTAAGAATGAAATTTTTTTTATTATTGAAGCTTTTATTACTGTTTCTACCGTTTTCAATCCTTGAATATGACCATAATTTCGAGAATTTTTTTTTTTTAAACCCCATCGCCCATTTCCATCCATGATTATAGCGACATGATTTAAAATATTCATATTGTCATTATTTCTTTTTCTTTTTCTTGTAATTTGTTTTCAAGTTCTTTTATTTGTTCATCAGTAGAATTTTGAATTTTTTTTTCTGAATTTTTTAATTCATCTTCACTAATTTTTTTATCTTTTAGATAATTTTTTAAAGAATCGTTAGCATCTCTCCTTATGTTTCTTATTGATACTTTAGCTTTCTCTGCCAAACCGCCCATTATTTTTTTTAAATCAACTCTTCTCTCTTCAGTTAAAGTTGGAATAGGAATTCTCATTAGCTGTCCATCTATCTGAGGGTTAATACCAAGATTTGACTTTTTAATAGCAGCATCTATTAAAGGAACATTGTTTTGATCCCAAACTTGAACGGTAAGCATTCTAGGTTCTGGAGTTGAAATATTTGCAAGCTGATTTATTGACATGTTTTGTCCATACACATCTACTTTTATAATATCTAGCATATGCGCATTGGCGCGCCCTGTTCTTAAAGATGAAAGATCTTGATTAAAAATCAAAAATGCCTTTTTCATTTTTGAAATACAATTTTTTAAAACATCTTCTGAAGACATTTTTTATTTAAACTCCTTCACCAACTTTAAACCTTATGAATTGCTTTACTTCTATTTTATCTTCACCGGCTACTTCTATAATAATATTTTTTACTTTTTTTTTAGGGTCAATAACCCATTCTTGATTTAATAGAGTGTTATCTGCAATAAATTTATTGAGTTTTCCTGCAGCTATCTTTTCAACAATTTTAGGGTCTTTTCCACTATTTTTTAACTCTTCAATAATTATTTCTTTTTCTTTGCTTGTAATGCTTTCATCAAGATCTTTTTCATCTATAGTTAAAGGGGAAGATGATGCAACATGCATGGCAAGTTGTTTACCAAAATCTAATAAATCTTCTTTTTGCTTAGATGTTTCTAGACTTACTAAAACACCAAGCTTACCAATATTTTTTTTAGTAGAAGAATGTGTATAAGAAAAGTTTATTAAATTTTTGTTATCAACAAAAGCACATCTTCGTAGAGTTATTTTTTCACCAATTTTGGAAATTAAATCAACCAAGCTATTTTTTACAGTTTTTTTATTTTCCATTTCAGCATTTAATACATCTTCAATTTTTCCTAATTTAAAAAGTGCTATTCTCGATATTTCTTCAGCAAAATTTATAAATTGTTCATTTTTTGCTACAAAGTCAGTCTCGCTGTTAATTTCTATTATTGAAAAACTATTATCTTTTTCATAGATACAGACCAAACCCTCACTTGCAACTCTTCCCATTCTCTTGCTGGCTTTTGCTATACCTTTTTTTCTTAAAAGCTCTATAGATTTATCTATATCGCCATTTGTTTGATCTATTACATCTTTGCAATCTTTAAAACCTACTCCAGTAATTTCTCTTAATTGTTTAACTTTTTGTAATAAATTTTCTTCAGGCATAAAAATTATATATTTTTACTTTTTTGATGCAAAACTTTTAATTTTAGAAAAAATTGATACAGTTTTTTTAACAGCAGTATCTTTCTTTTTTTCTGCTGAAGTAACAACAGTTTTTTTCTCTATTTTATTATCTATATGATTAGTCTTCTCTTTGTTTTTTTCTAAAATTTCAGATTCTTCAGTATTTGCTATTACTAAATTTTTTTGTGCATCTAGTATTGTTTCTTTAATTAAATCGCAATATAAACTAATTGATCTTCTGGCATCATCATTGCCAGGTATAGGGTAAGTTATATCAGTAGGATCTGAATTTGTATCAACAACAGCTACGATTGGAATTTTAAGTTTTTTAGCCTCGGCTACAGCTAAAGCTTCAATGTTTGTATCGATTATGAAAATCATATTAGGTACTTGTTTCATTTCAGCTATACCACCTAATGATCTTTCTAATTTATCTTTTTGAACACCCATTTTTAGAATTTCTTTTTTTGTGAATCCGGTATCTTCTTTTTTAATATCTTCAGAAATTTTTTTGTATCTTTTTATTGAATTAGAAATTGTTTTCCAGTTTGTAAGCATTCCACCTAACCATCTATGGTTAACATAAAATTGTGATGTATCTTTAGCTAGAGTTGCTATTGTATCAGCGGCTTGTTTTTTAGTTGAAACAAGCAAAATTTTTCCTCCAGAAGAAATACACTTGTGAATTTCATGAAGCGCTTTATTCGTCATCTCTAAAGTTTTTACAAGGTCTACAATATGTATTGAGTCTTTAGATCCAAAAATGAACTTCTGCATTTTTGGATTCCATCTAAAAGTCTTGTGTCCTAAATGGACTCCAGCTTCAAGTAGTTGCTTTATAGTTATACTAGGTACGTTCATAGTTTCCGGTTATTCCACCACAATTTTTTCCATTTAAGGACCGGAGGTTTCTCAACCAACAATTGTGTGCGTATTTAAAGATGATGTTCTACAGTTTTAAACAGAGAAATTCAATAAGTAATTATACACTAATTTTCTTTATATAATGCTCCTTATTTAAGTGTTTTAGCGTTTCATAGTTAAATTTTCTTTTGTCTTTTAGTTCGAATAAATAATTTTTTTCATCTTTTTTAAACAAAATTTTTATTTTTGCTTCACCTTTTTCTTTTATACTTTCATACAATTTCTGTAGACTATCGGAAGTGTCTATTTCTATATGTACGTTGTTATAATTTTTTTTGGTAATTTCTTCCAAGCTGACAATTTTTCTTACATTTATTCTTCTAAATCTATTTTCTTGATTCTGTTTATCTTTTATAACAGTTATTATAAAAGATTTGCCTTCTACTAATATATCCCTATTTGCCTCTAGATTTTCTGAAAATAAGAAAAGTTCAAATACTTTGCTTAAATCACTAAATTTAATTATCGCAAAAGATGTTCCCTTAATCGTTTTTTTCTCTTTTACTGACATAATTGTCCCAGCTATAAAGCTTTCAGGTACATCACTTTTTTCAAAAACACTAAATGTCTTTACTTTATATTGGTCTAGTGCATCTTTAAAATCTTCTAAAGGGTGGTTTGATAAATAAAAACCAACTGATTCAAATTCTTTTGACAATATTTCATTATTAGGCCAACTAGAAGATTTTTGGTCTGCTATCAAATATGAAATTTTTTGATTATCATCAGAAAATAAACTAGATTGGTTATGTGCTTTATTTTCATGAATATTCTTAGAGTTTTGAATAATATTAGTTATATTATCATAAAGAATTTTTCTATTTTTAAAAATTGAATCAAAAGCTCCTGCTTTAACTAACCCTTCTAACTGAAGTTTATTTATATTTTTTGGATTAACGCGATTTATAAAATCACTAATAGATTTAAATTTTCCATTATTTTTTCTCTCATTAACAACATGTGTTATAGCTTCATAGCCAACACTTTTGATAGCACCTAAAGCATAAAATAAAGTTTTTTCTTGTGGAATAAATTCTGCATAACATTCATTTATACAGGGTCGCTGAACTTTTATCTTTAATCTTTTTAGTTCTTCAAAAAATTCACTTAATTTATCAGTATTGGACAATTCATTGGTCATAGATGCTGCAATAAATTCATTCGGATAGTATGTTTTTAAGTATGCTGTTTGGTATGCAATTAAAGCATAAGCAGCAGCATGACTTTTGTTGAATCCATATTCAGCAAATGGTTCAATCTTACCAAAAATAAAAATTGCAGTTTCTTTTGTAATTCCATTTTTAACTGCTCCGCCTACAAATCTTTCTTTTTGTTTCTCTAATTCAGCTCTTTTTTTCTTTCCCATTGCTTTTCTTAATATATCGGCTTCACCTGCAGAAAAACCCGAAAGCTCTTGGGCAATTCTCATTACCTGCTCTTGATAAATAATTACACCATAAGTTGGTTCTAAGATTTTCTTTATTTTTGGATGTAAATAATCTGGTTCTTTTTCTCCATGTTTACATTGGTTATATATTGGTATATTAGCCATTGGACCTGGTCTATACAAAGCTACTAAGGCAATTATATCTTCAAATTTGTTTGGTTTCATATTTACCAAAGCATCTCGCATGCCTGCACTTTCTAGTTGGAACAAACCAACGGTATATCCTGTGCTTAGAAGCGAAAAAATGTTTTTATCATCAAGCTTAATTTTGTGAATATTTAAATCTATTTTTTTCTTCTTAAGAAGGGATAAAGTCTTATTAATCACTGTCAAAGTTTTTAATCCTAATAAATCGAATTTAACCAAACCGGCTTTCTCTGATGCGTACATATCAAATTGAGTTGATGGTAAAAGTGAGTTAGAAGACGGATCTTTATATAAAGGAACAAGCTCAGAAGAACTTTCTTCAGGAATTACAACACCAGCAGCATGTGTTGCCATGTTTCTGTTAAGACCTTCAAGTTTTTTTGATATTTCGACAAGTTTTTTTACTCTAGGATCTTTTTGTTCTTCATTTCTTATTCGCGGTTCTTGTGCTAAAGCTTTTTCTAAAGAAAGGGGACGAGAAGGATCAAAAGGAATCATTTTACAAAGCTTGTCAACATATCCGTATGGTAAACCTAAAACTCTTCCAATATCTCTAAAAGCCATTCGAGCTTTTAACTTTCCAAATGTAATAATATGGGCAACTCCTTTGCCATACTTTTGTTTTAAATATTCAAAAACTTTATCTCTTTTTTCTTCACAGAAATCTATATCAAAATCGGGCATTGAAATTCGATCAGGGTTTAAAAATCTCTCAAAGATTAAATCAAATTTAATTGGATCGATATCAGTTATGGAAAGAGACCAAGCGACTAATGAGCCTGCTCCAGAGCCACGGCCTGGACCTACAGGTATATTATTATTCTTTGCCCATTTTATATAATCAGAAACAATTAGAAAATAACTTGCATATTTCATTTTTAAAATAATATCAATTTCATGCTTTAATCGTGCGGTATATATTTTTTTAATCTCATCTATATTTTTGTCTTTAGATTCTGGTATGACGTAATCGTTTAATTTTTTATTTAATCCTAATATAGATTCACTATTTAGTATCTCATTTACATTTCTTGCTTCACTTGTTTGTATATTAGGTAAAATTGGAACGGAATTTATTGGCCTATAAGAAATTCTTAGAGGAAGATTTATATTATTTTTTAAAGCATCCGGAAGATCTTTAAAAAGTTCATTCATTTGTTTGGCAGTTTTAAGGTAATGTTGATCAGAATACCTTCTTCTATCTTTAACATTTACATATGTTTTTTCACCT
>Ga0114997_10003235_pt1 | contig 12840 bp, 14 predicted proteins | sample ArcticOcean_MG_C_2_FD_87045 | JGI IMG/M metagenome (GOLD analysis project Ga0114997, IMG submission 87045) | Marine microbial communities from western Arctic Ocean - ArcticOcean_MG_CB4_136 | ecosystem: Environmental > Aquatic > Marine > Oceanic | place: Arctic Ocean: Canada Basin | collected... | reverse complement strand
AGAGGATTAAAACCAAAAGGAACATTGTGGTCTGCACATGCTTTGATTGATAAAGAGTGTCACCAGATGGTTATTGATGCTCATTTAGATTTTATAAATGCTGGCGCTGAAGTAATAGTTACTACAACGTTTACTGCTCGTAAAAATAGATTAATTCAAAATAATTGTGAAAAATATTTCGAAAAAATAAATATTAAAGCAGTTGAACTAGCACAAAAGGCAAGAGATATTTCAAAAAAGGAAGTTCTAATTGCAGGTGGTTTACCCAATCAAAGACAAACCTATAGTGCTGATTTAGGAGAGAACTTAGACTTTATAGAAAAAAATTTTTACGAACAAGCTAAACTTCTCAAAAATGGAATTGATTTTTTTTACCTTGATGTGATGAGTAGCGGATTAGAGTGTGAAATTGCACTTAAAGCAATTGAATCTTATAATTTACCAGTTCTTGTAGGTGTTCATTTAAAAGATAATGGCAAACTTCCTTCTGGTGAAAAAATTATAGATATATTTGAAAAATATAAAAATAAAAACTGGATTGGTATTATTATGGCTTGCATTTCTCCTAGAGCATATGAGTTGGTTATTAATGACCTACAAAAAATAGATATGCCATATGGATTTAAGCTAAATGCATTTAAAAAAATACCAGATAATTATTCTGTTGCCTCTAAAGATGAGTGGGGAAATGCAGGCAATCCCACTACTGTTTTAGGAAAAAATACTGATTTAGATGAATCTAAATTCTATGAGTATGCAAAAAAATTTATGAAAGATGGTGCTAGAATATTGGGTGGGTGTTGTGAAATAAGACCTTCTCACATAAAAGAAATTTCTAAGCTTAGATAGATTTTTTATTGCTTGCTTTTTTGACAAAATAAATTCCGGTAACAACAGCACATAATGATATTAAAACTTTATAAGTGATCATTTCATCTAAAAAAATGTAACTTAATATTATTCCAAATATTGGTATTAAGTATGATACTTGAGATTGAAAAATTAAACCGTTATTTTTTAAAATTCTAAATCTAAGTAACCAAGCTACTCCTGTTGCAACTGTTCCTAAATAAATAACTGATATAGTTGATTCAATACTGGGGTTCAATTCCCATGGTTTTTCAATAAAACAAACCAAAGGTATTAATATTAGAACTGCCCATATCAATATAGATCCTGTAACATTTTCATTTTTTTTCTTACTAATTTTTAAAGTTAATACACCTCCAATTACATAACAGGTGGAGCCAAGTAAAATCAATAATGCCGAAATAAAATTATTATCATTTATTAATAAATTGTCTGAAAATAGATAAACAATTCCTGAAAATCCAATCAAAATTCCGAATGTTCTTTTAAAGTCAAATTTTTCATTTTTTGTAAAAAAGTGACCTAATAAAGTAGAGCTTAATGGGGTAGTAGACATTAAAATTGCAGCCAAATTACTTTGAACTGATTTTATTCCATAAGCTATTAAAAAAAATGGCACAACTAAATTGATAAAGCCTATCATTGCAAACCAATGCCAATCTTTTGAAAAAGCTTCTATCTTAATTTTTTTGTATGAACACAATAATAATACTGGAATGGTTCCAAAAAAAACTCTTAAAAAAGCAATCGTTACTGGGCCAAAAGAATAAGTTGCAATTTTAATATTAAAAAAAGCAGATGCCCATATTAATGATAATATAATTAGCAATATATAATCAATTAACTTTGGCTGTTTCATTCTGTTAGTTCTCTAATCTCACCATTTGTAATTTTTTGAAGGTTTTTAAAGTCTATCTTAAAAACACAGTTTGGATGACCCGCTGCTGCGTATAGATCGTTAAATTTTTCTAGTGAATTATCTATTAAAATTTGTACTGGATTTAAATGTCCTACTGGTGAAACACCGCCTATTGTATATCCAGTTTGATTTTTAACCTCTTCTGGTGATGCCATAGAAACATCTTTTTTACTTAGTATTTTTTTTAATTTACTTAAAGAACACCTTTTGTCCCCTGCAACTAAACATAAAACGAATAAATTTTCAGTTCTAAATAATAAACTTTTAACTATTGCACCAACTTCACATTTTAAAGAATAAGCTGCATCTCTAGCTGTTCTGGCAGTTGTATCTAAAATAATTACACTTAATGATTGGTTAAAATCTTTAAGGGCTTTTTCAGCTCTTTTAACTGCTTCCTTCTCTAATAAACTCATTATTCAACTAACAATTGATTGATAATTTTACTTTTTACAATCTAATACACATGTTAAAAATGCATAGGTGATATTTGATAAATAAGCAATATTAATTAACATTTTTTTGATAATACAGCATAACAAATTTTAAATAGGAGAAAAAAAATGAGCGCCAAGAATGTTTTAAAATTTATAAAAGAAAAAGAAGCAGAATTTGTTGATTTAAGGTTTACAGATCCAAGAGGAAAACTTCAACACCTAACTATAGATGTAACTATTATTGATGAAGAAATGATAAATGATGGTGTTTTCTTTGATGGATCTTCTATTGCAGGCTGGAAAGCTATTAATGAATCTGACATGATTTTAAAACCAGATCTAAGTAGAATGTTTATGGATCCTTTTACTTCTCATAACACTTTGGTTTTATTTTGTGATATCTTAGATGCAGTAAAAAAAACTCCTTATGAACGAGATCCAAGAGGTATTGCAAAAAAAGCAGAAGCTTATTTAAAAAAAACAGGAATTGGTGACAAAGCATTCTTTGGTCCAGAGCCAGAGTTTTTTGTATTTGACGATGTTAGAATTAAAAATGACATGAACGAGTGTGGATTTAAAATTGATAGTAAAGAAGGTCCGTATAACTCTGGTACAGAATATCAAAATGGAAATATGGGTCACAGACCTCCAGTAAAAGGCGGGTATTTTCCAGTCCCTCCAGTTGATAGTGAACAAGACATGAGAAGTGAATATTTAAAAAACTTAAGAGATATTGGTGTTAAAGTTGAAAAACATCACCACGAAGTAGCACCAAGTCAGCATGAGCTTGGTATGTATTTTGGAACTCTAGTTGATCAAGCAGATAACGTGCAATTATATAAATATGTCGTACAAATGGTAACTCACTCATTTGGTAAGACTGCAACTTTTATGCCTAAACCTGTTGCTGGTGATAATGGTTCTGGTATGCATATTCACCAATCTATTTGGAAAGGTAGTAAGCCAGTATTTTCGGGTGATGCATATGCTGGACTTTCTCAAACTGCATTACATTACATTGGTGGTATTTTAAAACATGCAAAAGCTATTAATGCTTTTGCAAACTCTACTACGAATAGTTATAAAAGATTAATACCAGGATTCGAAGCCCCAGTATTGTTGGCTTATTCAGCAAGAAATAGATCAGCTTCTTGTCGTATTCCAATTACATTAAATAAAAAAGGAGCAAGATGTGAAATTAGATTCCCTGATGCAGCCGGAAACCCTTATTTAACTTTTGCAGCTATGCTTATGGCTGGTCTTGATGGAATTAAAAAAAAAATTAACCCAGGTAAATCTTTTGATAAAGATCTTTATGAATTACCTGCAGATGAAGTAAAAAATATTCCTACTGTTTGTGGATCTTTAAGAGAAGCTATGGAGAGTCTTGATAAAGACAGAGAGTTTTTAACTCAAGGTAATGTATTCACTGATGATCAAATTGATGCTTACATCGCATTAAAATTTGAAGAGATACATAAATTCGAACACGCCCCTCATCCTATAGAGTTTGAAATGTATTATAGCAGTTAGACATAATTACTGTCTAGTTGTAGCAATTGTATCTTTGTTAATTCCTTTTTTAACAACGTAATCCTGAGTACCATTTGCACCAGTGTTTACTTCTTTACGAAGACTCTTAAAAAAAGATCTTTCTTTCAAAGATTTTTCTAAAATTTTAACTAGGTTTTTAAATTCAAACTTATTCATGTGTGCCTTATACACTAGATATGCAAATTATGCAATACAGATATGCTAAAAATGCGTGGTTATACCTTAAAGGACTCTCCGCAGCCACAACGCTCAGATTCATTGGGATTATTGAATACAAAAGAAGATGAAAACTCTTCTTTTTTATAATCCATTTCAGTTCCAAGAAGGTACATAACTGCAGCAGCGTCTATAAAAACCTTAACACCTTTATCTTCAATAATTTCATCATTTGGATTAATTTCTTTTGCATATTCCATAACGTAAGACATGCCAGCACATCCACCGGATTTAACTGCTACTCTTACACCGATAGAATTAAACTCTTTATCAGAAATTATTTCTTTAATACGATTAGCAGCGTTATCACTCAATTTTATTATTTGATTCATTATATATTTAATTCCAATTTTGCGGCTTCCGACATCATATCCTTATTCCAGGGTGGATCCCAAACTAAATCAAGATCAACTTTTTCAATTCCCTCTACCTGCATTATACTATCTTTTACTTCTTTAGGTAAACTTTCAGCAACAGGACAATTAGGAGTAGTTAGTGTCATTTTTACTTTAGCAGTATCAGTATTTTCTACTTTAATGTCATAAATCAGACCTAGTTCATAAATATTTACTGGAAGTTCAGGGTCATAAATTTTTCTTATTTCTTCAATTATTTTTTCTTTTAATGTCATAACTAATTTAATTTTTCAGTATTAATTTCTTCTTGACTATTGTCAATAGCAGATATTAACGTATGCCATGATAATGTTGCACATTTGACTCTCATTGGATATTGCTTAACACCAGACAAACACATTAATTTAGTTTTTTCATCTTCTTTTAAATTTTTTGATTTTAATTCTGGGTTTTCTTTAATCATTCCTAAAAAATCATTTACAATTTCTTTAACTTCATTTTCTTCTTTTCCTTTTATTAAATCTGTCATAATTGAAGCTGAGGCCATTGAAATTGCACAGCCACTACCCTCAAACGATATATCTTCTACTTTTTTTTTTTCATCAAGTTTTAAATAAATATGAACATTGTCGCCACACAAGGGATTGTTACCTTTTGCATCTTTGTTAAAATTATCTGTTTTTCTTAGATTTCTTGGATTTTTTCCATGCTCCAAAATAATTTCTTGATAAAGTTCTTTAATATTCATTATAAATTAAAAATTTTTTTACAATTATTAATTGATGAATTAAGTTGGTCTAAATCTTCTCTTGTATTGTAAACACCTAAAGATGCTCGAGCCGTTGCTGATATTCCTAATTTATCATGAAGTATTTGACAACAATGATGTCCAGCTCTTATCGCAACTCCATCTTCATCTAGTATTGTTGCGATATCGTGTGGATGAACTCCTTCTATAGTAAAAGATAGAACAGCACCTTTATTTTTTGGATTACCTATTAATTTAACAGAATTATTTTTTCTTAATATTTCTTGACCATATTCAATTAATTCTTGTTCATGCTTAATTATATTTTCTATTCCAATTTTTTCTAAAAATTTTATAGATTGATTGAATGCAATGACTTGTGCTGTTGCCATTGTACCTGCTTCATACTTGTTAGGTAAATCTCCATATGAAACACTATCTTTTTTAACTTCTTTGATCATACCTCCTCCACCTTGGTATGGAGGTAGTTCTTCTAACCATTTTTTTTTTGCATAGAGTATTCCTAATCCTGTTGGGCCATACATTTTATGACAAGAAATAGCATAGAAATCACAATCTAAATCCTGCATATCTAATTTTAAATGAGGTGCTCCTTGGCATCCATCTACTAAAACTGCTATTCTTTTTGAATGAGCAAGTTCTATTATCTCTTTAATTGGTAAAATTGCACCTGTAACATTTGATAAATGTGTAATTCCAATTAATTTAGTTCTTGGTGTGATTTTCTTTTCAATACTTTCAACGGTAATTTCACCGTCACTATTAACTTCGGCAAACTCAATTTTAATTCCTTTGGATTTTCTTAAGAAGTGCCACGGCACATAATTTGAATGATGTTCTAGTTCAGTTATAAGAATTTCATCTCCTTCTTTTAAATGTTTTTGACTAAAAGTATTAGCAACTAAATTAATTGCTTCTGTAGCTCCTTTTGTAAAGACAATTTCATTTTTATCTTTTGCATTGATGTATTTTTGTACAGAAGATCTTGTTGTCTCATAAAGATTAGTTGCAGCTACAGCTAAGTAGTGGACACTTCTACCAACATTTGAAAACTCTTTACTATAAAAATCATTTACTCTATCTATAACTGATTGTGGTTTTTGTGACGAGTTTGCACTATCTAAGTATACAAGGTCATTATTATGGACTTTGTTATTAAAAATTGGAAATTCTTTTTTTACATTATCTATATTCATTCTTTAATTCCCATTACGCTTTTAATTAAATCTTTGATTTCTGGATCCGTTATTTTCTCAACAACATCTAATAAAAAACCATTAATTAAAAGCTCCCTAGATTGTTTATAATTTAAACCTCTAGACATAAGATAAAATATTGCATCTTCATTCAAATTACCTGAAGTAGATCCATGAGAACATTTAACATCATCAGCATAGATTTCTAACTCTGGCTTTGCATCAAATTCAGTATTTTCACTGAGTAGCAAAGCTTTACTAAGCTGATATCCATCAGTTTTTTGAGCATTTCTGCTTACATAAATTTTTCCTTGGTAAACTCCTTTTGAATTATCATTTAATACGCTCTTAACTAATTGATAACTCTTAGTATTTGCTGCTCTGTGATTAATATTTGTTTTTATTTCATGATGTTTAGATTCTTTTAAATTTAAAATTCCATTAATAAATGCAGAACTATATTCATCATTTAAATTACAATTAATTTCATTTTTTAAAAATTTTGACCCTGTTGAAAAAATAAAGTTTTCTGCAATGCTATTTTTCCCTAAATCAATATGATTGTAAAAATATTTTATATTTGAATTATTTTTATGATCTATTTTATAATTTTTAAGTACCGCATTGTCACATATTTTATATTGGTGATTAATGTTTATAAAATTATTATCAGAGTCATCATTAAATAAATTAATCATTTTTAAGAAACTGTTTTCTTTTAATTCAACATCAAATCTTAAATTGATTGCTGTTGATTTAAGTTTTTGATTTGTAAAATTGTATACAACCAAAGGTTTTTTAAATTCATAATTTTTCTTAACCTGTAATCTGATATGAGTGAACTTAAGTCCATTATTCAATAATATTAGAGGGTTTTTTTCTTCTGTTTCATAAGATCTTCCATCTACATATGTATTTGCAAACTCATTACCATGATGTAAACGAGAAATTTTTTTTGTATTTGTTTCTGTAATGTTGTGCATAACTTCAAATCTAGCCTTTTCTTCATGGCAAAAGTCAATTTTAGATACTAAACCATTAGTAAAAATAATCTTATTATGTTCAAAGTTTAAAATATTTGATTGATCATATTCAGCATTATCTAAATTATTATCGAAGAATTTAAGTTCTTTTATGTTTGAAGAAATTATTTGTTTTAAGTCTGAAAACTTCCAGTCTTCCATTCTTTTATTTGGAAACCCAGTTTTGAGAAATTCTGTAAGATGATGTTTTCTTTCTTTAATATCCTCTTCTTTTTCTAAAGGAGATAAATTTTTTATAATATCAATTAAATCATTTTTTACTTGCTCTTCCATTTAATTAAAACTTTCATACCCTTTGTTTTCAAGTTCTAAAGCTAACTCTGACCCTCCAGATTTAACTATTTTTCCATCAATCAAAACGTGAACAAAGTCAGGTTTTATATAATTTAGCAACCTTTGGTAATGAGTGATGATTAAAAATGAATTATCCTGATTTCTCAACTCGTTTACACCTTCTGAAACAATTTTTAAAGCATCAATATCAAGACCAGAATCTGTTTCATCTAAAATAGACAACTTAGGATTTAATATAGACATTTGTAATATCTCGTTTTTCTTTTTTTCTCCACCTGAAAATCCAACATTAAGCTGTCTACTTAAAATTTTTTCATCAAATTTTAAATCTAATGCTTTTTGTTTAACTAGTTTTAAAAACTCTATTGCATCTAGTTCTTTTTCTCCTCTAGATTTTTTAATTGCATTTAAAGATGATTTCAAAAAAATATTTGTATTAACACCTGGAATTTCTAATGGATATTGAAAAGCTAAAAATATTCCTTTATGTGCTCTTTCCTCAATCTCTAAGTCTAATAAATTTTTTTCTTCAAATATGACCTCGCCACTTATTTCATAGCCTTTTTTTCCTGACAAAACATTAGAGAGTGTACTTTTTCCAGATCCATTTGGGCCCATAAGTGCATGAACTTCTCCAGGTTTAATTTCAAGATTTAATCCTTTTAAAATATCTTTATTGTCTATATTTGCTTTTAAGTCTTTAATTTTTAACATTTATCCTACACTTCCTTCCAAACTAATTCCTACTAGCTTTTGTGCCTCTACTGCAAATTCCATTGGAAGTTGTTGAAGCACTTCTTTGCAAAAACCATTGACTATTAAACCTATAGCCTCTTCTTGATTTAAACCTCTTTGATTACAATAAAATAACTGGTCATCGCTAATTTTTGATGTTGTTGCTTCATGCTCAATATTTGATTTTAAGTTTTTATTTTTTATATATGGAATAGTATGGGCTCCACAGTCATTACCCATTAAAAGTGAGTCGCATTGCGTAAAATTTCTAGCATTGTCTGCTTTAGATGAAATATCTACTAATCCTCTATACATCATATCAGAGAAACCAGCCGAAATTCCTTTTGAAATGATTTTACTCTTGGTGTTTTTTCCTAGATGAATCATTTTAGTGCCAGTGTCTGCTTTTTGATGATTGTTGGTGATGGCTATAGAATAAAATTCACCAACAGAATTATCACCTTTTAAAATACAGCTTGGATATTTCCAAGTGATTGCCGAACCTGTTTCGACTTGCGTCCAAGAAATTTTAGAATTTTTACCTTTGCACAACCCTCTTTTTGTAACAAAATTATAAATTCCACCTTTACCATCTTTATCTCCTGGATACCAATTTTGAACTGTTGAATATTTAATCTCAGCATCATCTAATGCAACCAACTCTACGTTTGCTGCATGAAGTTGATTTTCATCTCTCATAGGAGCTGTACAGCCTTCTAGATAACTAACGTAACTTCCTTTTTCAGCTATAATTAATGTTCTTTCAAATTGACCAGTCTCTGAAGCATTAATTCTAAAATAAGTTGATAGCTCCATTGGACATCTAACCCCTTCTGGAATGTAAACAAATGATCCATCTGTAAATACCGCAGAATTCAAAGTTGCAAAAAAATGATCTGTTATTGGTATAACTGATCCAAGATATTTTTTAACAAGCTCTGGATGTTTTTGAATAGCCTCTGACATTGAACAAAAAATTATTCCTTTTTTATTTAGTTCACCTTTGAAAGTTGTTGCTACAGAAACAGAATCAAATACAGCATCTACCGCTATACCATTTAATCTTGCTTGTTCTTGTAATGGTATTCCTAACTTTTTATATGTCTCAAGTAATTTTGGATCTAACTCATCAAGACTTTTTGGTTTATCATCCATACTTTTTGGTGCTGAATAATAATAAAGATCTTGATAATTTATTTTAGGATATTTTGGTTTTTGCCAATTAGGTTCTTTTAACTGTTTGAATCTTTCAAATGCTTTTAATCTCCAATCTAACATCCATTTAGGTTCTTTTTTAATATTTGAAATAAATTTAATGACTTCTTCACTTAATCCTTTTGGAGCACGAGTATTTTCAATATCAGTTGAAAATCCATATTTGTAATCTTTTAATTTTTCTATTTCTTTTTCTCTAGTATCCATTTTAAATTCTATTTTCTGATTTATTGCTTATAAGATCTTTTAAATTCTTTTGTTCAAAAAAATAATTAATGTGTATTTCAAGTTCATCCCATAAATTATGAGTAATACATTTTGATGTTTTTCCATTACATCCTTTTTTAGATTCTTTTTTACATTGAAGAGTTTTTACTTCTTCATTAACTGCTGAAAGTATATTTGATAATTTTATTTGATCAGGTTTGTCTGATAAAATATATCCACCATTAACGCCCCTTATACTTTTAACAATATTATTTTTTCTTAACTTTGAAAAAATTTGCTCTAAATAAAGTAAGGAAATACCTTGTCTTAAAGAAATATCTCTTAGCGAAACTGGTTTTCCAGTTTCGAATTTAGCTAGGTCAGCTAAAGCCATAACTGCATATCTTCCTTTAGTGGTTAATTTCATAAAAATGCCTATATTTACTGTGGTTTATATATATACCATACTAAATTAGTCAAGTTTACTAAATAAAAAAATAGCATTTTGTTGCTCACATATGATAAACGTATTTTTTTTTATAAATAACTTAATTTTTTTTTGATAACAATTATCAATCGCACTTATGGACAATAAAATTTCTGAAATATTTATCCCAGGTCCAGCCGGAAGAATGGAAGCTAAGTATTATAGAAGTAAAAAAAATACATCACCTATAGCTCTTGTATTACATCCACACCCTCAATATGGGGGAACTATGAATAATAAGATCGTAGTTGATATTTTTAATACTTTTATGGAAAATGATTTTTCTGTTTTCAGATCTAATTTTAGAGGTGTAGGAAAAAGTGACGGTGAATTCGATAATGGACAAGGTGAATTGGCTGATGCCGCTGCTGCTTTGGATTGGTTAGAAAGAGAAAACTTTGACAATTCACAATGTTGGGTATCTGGTTTTTCTTTTGGATCATTAATTGCAATGCAACTACTTATGAGAAGACCAGAGATAAATAGATTTATCGCTATCTCACCACAACCTAATGTTTATGATTTTTCATTTTTATCTCCCTGTCCTACTTCGGGATTAATGGTTTATGGTAAAAAAGATGAACTAGTTCCATCAGAAAATATTTTAGAACTTGATAAAAAATTGAGTGCCCAAAAAGGTATTAATGTTGAATTTAATTGTATAACTGATGCAAATCATTTTTTTTCTAAAAATGAAGATTCATTAATCAATAATTTAGACAAATACATTAAAAAAGAAACAGCTTTATTTTAGTAATTTTTGACAATCACTCCACCAGTAATTGGTTCTTTACATCCTGTTGTTTCAGGAAACGAAATAGGTAAACCTAAATAAGATCTAATTGAAAGATATCCAAAAGCTTGTGACTCAATAAAATCTCCTTCATGACTATATTCATCTATTGACACTAATTTTTCAATATTTAATTTTTTCTTTAAAATGTCAATTAAATATTTATTTTTTCTTCCACCTCCACAAACTAAACAAATCGCTTTAGATAAAGTAGTAAGTTCAGTAGAATAATTTTTTAGCATAAAATGTATTAAACCTTCGCCAATTAATTTGGCTGTAAAATGTGTCAATGTAGCTGCGCCATCCTCAAGAGAAAGACCTCTTACAAATGATATATCAAAATTTTTTATATCAAGAGATTTGATCTGATAATGATCTTGATCAAAATAATCTTTTGAAAAGAAATTACTAAGCGCTTGTTTTAGAATCAATTCGTTTACCTTACCTGATTTAGCGATTGATCCCCCTTCATCATATTCGTATTTTGAATTTTTTCTAATCCATTCATCAATCATACAATTTCCTGGACCAATATCTGCAGCATACAAGTTTTTATCTTTATCTCCAGAAAGAGATCTTGTAATAAAAGAAAACCTTGAGGCACTTGTAACATTTGATATTCCTCCAATATTAAGAATTAGTAATGGCCAATCTTCATACGATGGATAAATTTTCCTAACCATATGATTATGAAAAATTGGAGTTAATGGTGCACCTCTTCCACCATTTTTTAAATCATTTTGTCTAAAATCATAAACTATCTTCTTTTTTGTTAGTTGAGATAAAAGCTTTCCATCTCCTAATTGTACTGAAATTTTTTCTGCAGCATTATGAAAAATAGTTTGTCCATGAAAACCAACAAAATCTATATCAATATTTGTATCATTTATTAAGTTATTGACTGCTTTTGCATGAAATAAAGTAATATTTTTTTCAAGGGATTTTAGTTCATTTTCAAATTTTGTGAGATCTTCTGAGGTTTTTATTTTATCTCTTAAGCTAATTAGTTCTTTATATAGATCCCCCTTATACTCAAAATATTTATTAGAAATTGCGTTATAATTGGTTTCTCCATCAGTTTGAATAATTGAAGCATCCACTCCATCCATTGATGTTCCACTCATTAATCCTAAAGCTGTGTAAATTTTTCTCATTCTTATTTTTTTTTATTAAAATTTGTATATTGTAGAAGTATAGACCTATGAATAAATTTTTAAAAGAATTTAAAGATAGAGGCTTCTTCTATCAATGTACCAGTGAAGATGAATTATCTAAATTATTAGATAAAAAAAAAATTAATGGCTACATAGGTTTTGATTGTACGGCTGAAAGCTTACACGTTGGAAGTTTGCTTCAAATAATGTGTTTAAGATTATTGCAAAAACATGGGCATAGACCGATAGTGTTATTAGGAGGCGGTACTACTAGAATTGGTGACCCATCAGGTAAAGATAAAACAAGAACTATACTAAATGAAAAAGAAATAGAAAAAAATATTAGAAATATAGAAAAGATATTAAAAAACTTTTTAAATACTGAGAATCCAAAAACTAAACCAATATTTGTAAATAACTATTCTTGGCTTAAAGACATAAACTATATTTCTTTTTTAAGAGATATTGGAAAACATTTTACAATAAATAAGATGTTAAGTTTTGATAGTATAAAAACTAGATTAGAAAGAGAACAATCATTAAGTTATATGGAATTTAATTATATGATCTTACAAGCTTATGATTTCTTAGAATT
>Ga0114997_10003234_pt1 | contig 12840 bp, 14 predicted proteins | sample ArcticOcean_MG_C_2_FD_87045 | JGI IMG/M metagenome (GOLD analysis project Ga0114997, IMG submission 87045) | Marine microbial communities from western Arctic Ocean - ArcticOcean_MG_CB4_136 | ecosystem: Environmental > Aquatic > Marine > Oceanic | place: Arctic Ocean: Canada Basin | collected... | reverse complement strand
TCAAATGTGAAGAAGCTAGTAAGTTCTTGCGACTCAGATGGTGACAAATCGGAGAGTATTAAGTATACCTCATTCTTCTTAGATATACGCATTTTGTAATGTTTCCTGTTCACCATAGTGGCCTCTCAATAGAACATTCCATGAAACACTAATACGTTGTTCTTTAGTGGGAGGAACCCAATGCGACAACCAAGACGGAAATACATATCCGACACCCTCTACAGAATCAAACTGAACCATGCTAGAGTTTATAAAGTTTGGAGTATTTCTTGGTTGCAACACATGGGCTGCTGGTCTAGGATCAAAGAACTGTATCGGTGAAGTGTTTCCTGCCTTCAAATAATACACTCCAGATAAAAAATTATTTGAGTGTGTATGTGGAGGATGTGCCTCACCACTATTGAGTGTGTTTGCCCACATACCTGTTATCTCTATTTTGTCATATTGATATTGTTGTTTTTTTAGAATCGAAGTTGTAGCTTTTAGTATACCATCCACCAAAGGTTTAAACACTTCGATCTCATGTAATTGGTCAGATGACAAAAGTATACGTTCCATTATAGGTGTAGGCCGCCAAGAGATCATCGGGCCATGATCTATATTCAGAGAAAATTGAGTTATAACTGTTGGAAAACAATTATAAGATTTTAGATTTGCCATCTACATCAACCAACAGGTAACACTGTATCTCGTACCCTCTGAAATTTCTATAACCTCATGAGGATACATAAAGTTGGATGGAAAAATTAATGCAGAACCCGCGGCAGTGCGAAATGTCTTTCCTGCAATAACAAAATTACCACCCTCATAATCATCATTCAGAAATAACAATGATGTAGCCTGTGGGAATCCCCACTGTTGGCCGTGGCTGTGGTGAATGTTATCAACGTGTCTTGACATGAAACCACCAGCTTCATATTTGCTGATTCTAAAATCTGTTAAGTGTTGCACGGTAAACAAATCAAAGTCTAGATTATATCTCTTGATAACATCATCATAACATGATTTGAGTCCTTGGAAATATATACTATCCTTGCGTACCCAGAAATCATTACTAACAACTCTATCATTCTTCACACGCCCGCCGCTATTGTGTGTTGCGTATGCAGACGGTTCATACGAGAACTTGTGATTAATCAATCTTGAACATAAATCCCCATCAATTACATTCTTATAATACTTTATATAATTAACATTATCCACTACATCATTCCAGCTTCAAACTTTTTCCAATCAGTTGCATTACGAATATCCCAGCCACGATTATCGATAGACTTGATTACGCCCTTGCAGTAGTCTACGCATGAGTCATAGTAACCTATTTTATTTGAAATTCTGAGAATGTCCTCATCAGACTGAATGTACATTGTAAGGTCTGTCTTCATAACCCTGATGTCAAACGGCTTTGCAGCATACACCTTCGCATCAGCCTTACCACCATAGTACTCCCATTTCTGACGATACAATAGTTGGTGGTCAGTCTTAGCCTTGACTAAAAGTAGTTCGAAGTCTGACTTGAAGTCTAACCACTTCTGCTTGATCATTTGATTTTTATAAGATTCCTGATCGATGTGTTCCTGATCAGTTACGGGAAGGTCTTCTTTTGCAGTTCTCTTTAATGTATCTAAATTCATCTTTACCTCATAATAAAAAAGGTGAGCAGTTTGGTGTCTCTCTTATAATATATTGACACTAGCGAGTTCGAACGAGTTGTCACTAGAAATTAAGTCTAAGATTTGATAATCTGTTAAAGCTTACCAAATCTGCTCACTATTATATATAAGATTTGAAAACTATATACTTAGACACTCTCAAATTTATAAATTTGATATGCGAAGGTTGCACTAGTAGTCATGTACTCAACATCTGATGCCCCTTGTGTAAACTCCAATGCACCTAATGAGATAGGAAATACATTTTGAAATACAACATTCAAAACAGGATTATTCTTATTGGAGAGGATCATGAGAAATGCATCTGAATACATTGCTTTATCTGCTGTTGCAGAACTCACAATATCGACAGAGGGAGTTCTTCCACCAGCTGGAGCAATTGATGTTACATCTCTGTGTGTTCTAAACTCTGACTTATTCGATGGAAAACCAATTCCTGTCATCCAGTTATGAAGCGACTGATAATTCTCAAGATACTCATCCACAATGAATGTAATCTCAAGATTAGCATATGACAGCTTCTCACCCATAATCGGAATATTCTTAAAAGGATTTGAAAAATCTATTGCCGTAGCATCGATGCCTGGCAAGTTTGCGTTGATGGTAAAAAACTCAACCTTTGGGAGTTGGTTGATACCAAAGCGAAACTGAGTCGGACTTGCATAGTCTAACTTATCAGGTTGTCTTGCGATAGGTGATTGTGCTGTTGCCATACTAGTATTTATACATACCTAACCATGTAGTTGTGATGAACAAAAAAAGAGAGGGGCCGAAGCCCCTCTCTAAGTTTGTAGTCAAGTTTCTTATTAGAAACCAATCTTACATTAGATTGGATACCTTAACTCTGCGATACCAAGCATTCGTATTGGCATCAATTGAAGCATCGGTATTAACCGAATCAGCAGCAGCAACCGCACCCGCAGCAGCGAATGGGTTAGCAGCAAGACCATAACGGGTCTTGAAACCAATCTTAGGTTGGAAGCTGTTCTCACCAACCGCACGGACCATCTGTAGAGGAACGTATGGGCAGTAGAAGAAACCAGCATCATAAGGTGAAGTGCCCTTATATCCGCAAACATAGTACTGAGAAGCAGCTACGTTAGCAGCATATGGATCAACAAAAACCTTGAAGCGACCATTCATCACACCAGCGAATGTGGCGGATGAGTCATCCACGTTAAGATTGTTATTCAGAGCAGGAGTGTAATCAAGAACACCGGCCATCTGAAGAGCAGAAGCAACGTCAGCTGAAACGATCAGCATGTTACCCTTGCCGCGACGAGTCTGTTGACCAATCGCATTGGCGTCACGTTCAATCTGGAACATAAGGCCCTTAAACTTCTCAACTGACCAACGACCATTTGAGTCGGTGTCCAGATCGAAGATACCAGCAGTAGTTGTGTTAACCTGAGCGCCTGCAACAGCAGTTACATAGAGCGAACGGATAACCTCGCGGTTGATTTCAGCAAGAATTTCTGTGCTGAGAATGTTGGCGAGTTCTGTCTCGGCATCAAGACCATGAATTGCTTTAAGGTCTTGCGCGAGTTCCATTGTGTACTCGGCCTTAAGGGCGCGAGAAACAGCGGTAACAGTTGACTTCTCGATTGAGAATGCCATCTGAGCGAAAGAGTTGTCACTACTATCGCCAAGAGCTTCTGCCTGAGCAGTAGTCATACCTGTTGCAGAAGTATAAGTTCCAACAGGACTGTCGTTAAGAACAGAGGGGTTAGTCTCTGTAGCACCAACATCACCACCACCAATAGTACCGGCATTGTTCTGGTTAGAACGACCAGTACCACCTGGGAATGACTCATCCATGAGAGCCTCAGCACCATCTTGAGATAGGAGTGAAGAACGCATGGCAAAGATAAGACCAGTTGGTCCTGTCATTGGCTGCACACCGCAAACGTCATAAGCAATCAGGTTAGGCATTGCACGGCGAACGAGAGAGATGAGAATTGGATTCCATGTATCCATCTGTCCACCACTCGAGGCGTTAACTGGTGCTGTTTCTGTAAGGAAAGAAGCATCCTCACGCATTGCTTTTTCTTGGTTTTCTAAAATAAGTGTGGTAACTGCCCGCTTATAAGAATCCTCAATCCGTGGAAGATCGGGGTGTTCTAGGACTGGCTGCCACTTTTCTTGTAGATGTTCTGTACGAAACATTTGTTTCTCCTTTATTATTTACATCTGTTTATAATAATTATTGGGCACGCTTTTTGTTACGACTAATTGCCGACATATACGCTGTCATAGCGCCAGTCGTATCAATGTCCTTTGCGGTGCCACCATCTTCATCATCAAAAGTCTGTTCAACGATTGTCTTTGGGAAATAACTTTCCTTCAAGGTGTCGAGTTTTGCACGGAAAGACTCTTCCGAAACAAAGTCAACATCTTCTGTTAAAGACTTGAACTTCTCAATTTCTGTGTCGGTCAAATCCTCAGAAACTTCGGCAATGACCTGTTCACGAAATAGTTTAGACTTAACTTGCGTAAGAGCAACATTCTGCTCCATAACAGAGTTAATTTTCTCTTCCAGCTCGCTAATCTTCTCAGATTGTGCCTCAAGAACGTCATATTTCTCGTTAGGCACATCAATGTAATGATCTTCAAACAACTGTTTCAGTCCAGAAATAAAGTCTTCTGCAATTTCACCCTTTAAACCGCGCTCGATTGCCAACTCGTTCTCTTTCGTCCATTCCTCTACAACGTAGTTGAGATATGTATCAACCTTCTCTGTAAGAGCATCAACTGACTCTTCCAGTTTTACTTCAAACTCGCCAGTCATCACATCGTTAATACGAGTGATTTCTTCGCGTGTCTTCGATTTAACAGCAGCTTCAAAGATTGTTGCTGCCTTATCCTTAAACTCCTCGGAAAGTCCCTCACCCTCTACGAGAGCAGCAACATCTTCCTTGACACTGATAGACTTAATCTTCTCTTCGATCTCTGCCTTTGCATCTTCAAGCTTACTCAGCTCCTCTTCTGTCTGAGCATTTTCTGCTTCAGCAAGTTTAGAAGAATGACTAGCAATCATCTCGTCAATCTCAGACTTCTTCATCTTTGCAATCTGCTCGAGTGTCTGTGCTTTAGTCATCTTCTTTGCCTCGGCAACAACTTCGCCTTCTGGCTCGAAACCAGCGGCAAGTTTCTTAGGAGCATCGGCCTTGCCGGAGCTCTTCTTTGCTGGATCACCAGCTGCGGATTTTGCAACCTTATCTGCAACATCTGTTGGAGATGATTTTGCTTCGGGATCAACAACGGCTTCCCCACCATCGACAACTTCGCCGCCGGGTGTTACTGCATCGATCTTCTTTTTGCCTTCGGCAGGAGTAGCACCCTTAGTCTGGGCATCACTCGCCTCTTCGAGTTCTGCAAGCACTTCTGCTTCCAACTCTTCAATTGTTTGTTCTAGTTCTGACATAGGGTGTCTCCTTACCTAGTTCTGTTGATTATTTATAAATTAAAGTCTTTTAAGAAACTTTGCGAACGCTAAAGCTTCCTTATTTGCGTTTCTTTGACGCTCCTTTACGTCAAATTCCCTCTTCATCTCTACCATTTCCGATTCCAACAACGCTCCGTTGTTCCAAATCCACTCCTTACCTTCCATAATACCCTCTACAAAAGCGTTTGGTGCGGAAGGATCAGCAACAATATCTGCTGCTGTTGCGAGATAGAAGTCGTCTCGCACATAACTTGCGCCACCTTTTTCATCTAAACTGCCCATTCCCCGTGAGGAAACGCCAAGTTTTGCACCTTCATCCATAAGACTCTTCACAATCTCACCCATAGGCGTAGACATAATCTTCGCCTCTCCAATAAAGTTTTTTCCCTCTGGTGCCAAAGAAGTGATCATATGGGACACACGTTCCAGATTGACGGTTGGCCCGTCAGGATGCCCTAGTTCACCAAATGCACGTTTCTCGTTGATAAAATTCTTGTTGTACTTTCCAACTTCCTTCTGAAGAATTTCCATAGGATATACACGACCATTACGGTTCTTGATATCAGCCTGCATGAAAATGCCGCGAATCTTGTAGTTCTTGCCACCGCCCTCTTTTTCTTCGGTGATATATTCTACGTCTTCTACCGCTTCTGAAAATAGTTTCATTACCCTATCCTTACGCTGTATAGCTATCGTCTTTTTTGAATTCAATTATAACAAATCCAGATGTACCAAAAGTAGTTATTTGATGATCACTAGAAGTTTCTGTTGTGTTCGCCGCAGTTCCTTTGATAAGACCAGCAGAACCATCATAGTGTCCACTTCCAGCAAGTCTAATTTGTACAATATCTGTTCCAGAAGATACTTCTTGAATTTCAATATGACCAGTATCATCATCAGCACTACCTTGAGTCAATCCCCACCAAAGTCTAGAGATGTCTAGTTTTGCACCGTTTGCATGGCCAGACAGGTCGCTTGCATCTAAAATAGCGCCATCTGCAGCAGCATCGTCTTCAATATCAACCTTAAGCGTAACTGTACCACCGGCTCCCGGCGCATTAACAACGGTATCTTTGAGTATTCTTGCAACAATGGCCATTCTTATCCCCTAGATCGCTAACATTTCTTTTTCGAAATATCCAAGAAGTTCCTTCTCAGGGACTTTAAATTTCTTTGATACATCCGTAATAGTTCTTTCGAAACTATTTAGGAAATCTGAAGGTTTCGCATCCATTTTTTTGAACAAATCGTCTACAGCGTCCTTCATTTTCGGAGAAAGCTTCTTATATTGATTCGATTTCTTATGTTCATCCCGCTCAACAACGGTTGACTCATAGATGTCTTCAATCCGTTTCATTTATTTTCATCATCGAAATAAGAATCACGGGGCTTAGAATTAATAAAAGTCCTTGATACTTCTTTGCGTTTAACTTCCAATGCATCACCAACCTTTGCAGATATTGCAACATTAAATGCGGTTTCTGCTCCAAGATTATCGCCGGTTGAAATTGAATCTACAAAATCTTTACTCATTATTTATCTCCATTTGGTTTATTATCTTCTTCTGGTTCTTCATAGTCTGGCATTTGTTCTGGTGCAACAATACCACCACCGCCATCCTGTGGATACCTTGTGATACCATCACCACCATCAGGTATTGAAACTCCACCGTCCATCGGATCAGTATCAAGTTCTTTCGCCATCTGATCACGCATTTCTTTAATTTCTGCATCAGTCATATTGAGAACCTTCCTCAACACATACTCTTTACTGAAGAACGTACCAATATAAGACTGAATCGAATCGAGTGTCTGAATACGATCATTAAGAAGTTCTGCATCCTTCAACTCTGCAAAGTGCCCATCCTCCATAAAGTCATACTGAATATGTTCCTGTATTCGCGGCCAGTCTTCTGGGGAAATTACTCCCTTAAGCAGTAGATTAGTTTTAAGAAGGTCAGTGAAGAGGGGAGTGAATTTCTTCCGAATCCGTTGAACAAACTTGGTAAATTTAAGTTCGTCACGAGTGATTTCTGTCGCCCGGCCAAGGCTGAATCCATTCTCTGATTCAAGTCTACTGATTGGCACATTGAGGGAACGATACAACTTCCGTTGGAAGTATACGATGTCATCAATCTCCCCTAAATTAGAACCGCCAGGGAGTGTTGTAATTTCGGTGCCACGCCCACCTTCCCGGCGCGGCAACCAGAAATCCTCCAACATGCTCATATGATTTCGGTCATCCCGAATCTCACCTGTACTCGCATCATAAACAAGCTTGTTGCGATAACGGTTCATCACATCTTTTAGATATTGTTCTGCTTTAATTTTTGGTAGATTACCAACGTCAATATAAAAAATTCTACGTTCTGGTGCGCGAGAGATACGATAGATAACAATTGCATCCTCAATCATACGCAACTGATTAACTGGTTTTATTGCCTTCTGAAGATACGAGACGACTCTGCCAGAGTTACCGTCGATAAGGCCTGATGGAACATATGCAATCGAATCAGAAGCAATCTTAATTCCTTGGTTAGTTCCTGCGCCCGCACTAGTTGCAAATCCCCTATCATTATAGATGAAATACTCATCTATTTTGGTTACCATCTCAATTCCCTGACTATTTGGATCAGGGTCTTTCTGTGTCTCTCTAACCTTACGAATCTTAGTAGGATCAATATTCCTTAACTGTATAAGTCCCTTCTTTGGGTCTTTACTATCGATAACTTTGTGATAATATAACCGGCCATCAATATACCACCGACGAAAAATATCGTGTCCCTTTTCATTAAAATTAAGAAGCCTCAGAACTTCACTGAATTCTGCTCTAATTCTAGTTTTAATTTTTTCTGGATAGGGGATATTATGTAAATCTATATTAACGGGAATGTCGTTGAGGTTTGAAATAATACCCTCATTCACAATATCTTCAATCGCAGCATCACACTCAGATTGCATTGAAATATCTCTATATCGACGAATGAGGTCAAGGTCTGAGCGCTCGCGGCCATCTGTATCTAGAATAGATGCAAAGAACCCGCCGCCAGCAATTTCAATTGCGCCGTCATCAGGAGTGGGGTCCGTGAAAGTTTTTTCACGAGGCCCCTGATCCTTTAATGCTTTCTGTATTGTAAAGCCGAATAGTTGTGCCATAATATCTCCTACCGTCTATTTAGTAGGTTCAAATTAGAAGTTCACGGCGGATGCTTCAAAGTGTTGATATCTCCAACTTACTTCAAACTCTTCAAGTGTGTTTTCAGTTGTAGAATCCAATGCAATTGCTGAACCAATTGTTGTTGGCCATGCATTTTTAAAGATATAAGACTTTAGAATTGCATCGTCACGATCCAACTGTTCCACAGTCAAATCAGTCTGATAATCAGCAGGAGCAACAACACCAGTATTCAGTGCGAAATCATTGATACCATTCGACCACCGTTCAATTGCATTTTTAATCATAAAGTCTGTGTCATTGTAGAATGTTGTTGTCCAAGCTTCTGGGGCAGTACGATCACCAGCCATGAAGATGCTGCGACCACGGAACTTGACTTCGATTTCACCGAGTGTACTTGCTGGCAAAGTAGATGCCTTCACAAGAAATGAAGTTCTACGAACATCAAGTCCGATTGCAATACCAGCTGGTGGAGTAATAGTTACCCGAAACTGGTTGGGACGTACACCACCGCCGATTAGATTAGCTTTGAAATCATCTATATTTGCCATGATTAACCTCCTATCTCACTAAACGCAACACCAGTACGAACGGCGACGAAGTTTAGTGTAATAAAGTTGATTGACCTTGCTGGTTTAATATAGATGTCCCCAATAAACTCGTTTCGGTCAATGACCTCACCAGTATTATTAGTTGAATCACAGACCACCTTAAAGTCGAAAATACCTCTACGACCCTGTACATCTCGCAAGAAGGGCTCGACCATGTTACGGAACTGTGCTCGAGTAAACTCATCGTTGAACTCAAAGAGCATGTACTTAGCAGCAGTAGCGATTGCCTTCTCAAGAACAAGAAATAGTCGCCGCACGTTGATACGATCAAATGCACTTGGTTTTGAGAGAGCAGTTTTATCACCAAAGAGTGTAACACCCTGGCCAGGGAAGTCAACCACTGGGTTGATCCGAGCCTTGTAAAGAATGTCACGATCTGCCTTCATTGGGTTATAAGCAAGTTTAATTGCACTGCGAACACTGCCGCGATTGTAACCCGCTGGTGAGAACCAGGGGTCTGCAACACCATCGGTGTAAGCGCAGAGGCCAGCAGTATCACCATTTAGTGGGACAAAACGATACACATCGTTGTACTTGTCATACATGTACTTGTATCCACTATCGAATACCATGTACGAGGACGATGGGCACTTGTCAAATGCATCCTTGATATTTTCTGTCTGAGTAATGGATGATGTAACACCAACAACCGCAGCGCGATAAGGCGATACAAAACCAACACAGTCCTTACGCAACTCAACGAGGTCTGTGATCATGGTTACAAGAGTATCCTGTCCAGCTTCGGTATCTGCGACGCCAGAACTTGGGCCGCCCATAATTAAGTTAATGTCAAGATTTTCTGTGTCTTCAAACTTGTCATAAGCAACTTCAAGTTCACCAGCAGTAACAGAGTAATCATCCGTTCCACCAGTTAGTGTATCAACTGAAACACCACTTACCACTGTGTAGTCCGTACCTGTTGCAACATCAGTGCCCCAGTTAGTACCAGCAGAAATATGGTCTGTCCAGTAAATGTAGTTAGAACCACGGAAGATAACATCTGGATAATAGTTATTGCCACCTTGAACTGTCTTCGCAACTGAGTTTTTAGACACGCCCGAGAAAAGTTCGATAACCGCAGCTGTGCGTTGTCCTTTAACATCAACATCCTTACCAGTGATGTCGCCAGTTTTGTCATAAACCGCAATATGGAGTTCATCTTCTTCACCGCGAGCATTTGCAGTTGCCCAATCGGATGTGCCCGGGGCATCAATGAATAGGTCACTGAAACGCCAACGCCGACGAATTAGAGAGTTGTCAGGAATGATGGTCTTGAGTCCACCACCAGCGGGATCATCCAGCTGACGAATTGTTAGAGTTTCACTGGAGATAGCGGTAACTTCGTATTCTACGTCACCTGTTTCGACGGCATCATGACCAGCAGCAGCTGAAAACACCAGAGCAACATTGTCTGCAACCGTAATTGCTTTATCTAGAACGAGTGATGAAATAACACTTGCAGCGCTGCCACTCTGAGAAGTAACTGATGCAATCTTAACAACTACGTCACCGTCTGAAATACCAGCACCAAGCACACGTTGACCGGCTGCAAGAGTACCAGTTCCACCATCAGTAACAAGAGTTTTAGATGCAACTGTGATTGCACCATTAACTACTCCAACGATAGCACTTGCATCGTAGAACTTGATGATGTCACTGATTATAATCGATGCATCGGTTGTATTTTGGTCATCCACAGTAATACTTAGATCACCAACTGCGCCGGCGCCGTTAACTAGGTTAAGAGAACCGAGTTGCTGTGAAAATGCTCGGGCGCTAGGACAGATATCCACACCGATTGAGTTACCCCAAGTACCGGCGGATCGAGCAGCCCATTCACCATGAGAACCCTGGCCAGTAGAGAAACTAGCTTCATAATGGTCATCATCACGAATGAGGATACCACTGTCTGCACCAGCGTTTAAAATAGCGGATTCTGCGCGAACCACACGAAGCGCATCAGCATATTGCAAGAAATTTGCAGCGGTGAACCACCACTCAAAGTTTGAACCATCTGGCTTGCCGAACGTCTGCAACAGTTGTTCTTCTGAATTAATTGCAGTTACAACGCTAACTGGACCTTTTTCAAATGGCCCTGCAATAGCACCAATAGAGGTGGATACAGCAGGAATAACATTTGTAAGATCAATTTCCTTAACGTGTACGCCGGGTGAAACTAAAAATCCCATATCTTTACTCCTAACTTAAAGAGTTATTATTGTTATACAGATATTTATAAAAACCCTCTTTTACACAATCTAGTTTTTATAAGTGTTATATCATATAAATAGAATTATGAACCCTCATTATGAAAAATATAAGGACACTATCAAGAAGGTTTCACGAAAAAATTATCAGAAACGAGTGTTTCTTTTAAATGAATTCCTCACACAGAAATCGTGTATTCACTGTGGAGAGTCAGAACATGTTTGTCTCAAATTCTACCCCCATGATACAGAGATACGCAAAATATCCAAAAGAGTTGGAACTAGTGATGATAGCCGCAAAGAAGTTTTTCACCTAATTGATCAATCTGTCATTCTGTGTTACAACTGTTATATCAAGAAACATCATGATCTTATTGAATTTATTTAGGAAATTACCAACTTCTACTAGAGTCTCTGACAATAGGTGACCAACGAGTTCCATATTCGTCTACCATCTCACCAATATTATCATCCTCAAGCCCATTAACTATAAAACCAAAGGGCGCCATGTCTTGTTCCAGCATATCCTGTTGTTCATTCATCATGACCCGTCGAATATCATTATTAGTAAGTTCCTTAAAATATGTTTGGTCTGTAAGCCATGCAAAGATAAAGAGACATGCAACCAAGTCATCGTTACACCCATCATCTGCCTCAAAGGATGACCCCTTCACAATAAATGTAGAGAGCTCATTGATGATGTCATAGTCCTCAACAATCAGTTTATTATCTTCAACCAACTGTTTGAGGTTTGAGCAACCAATCTTCTTAACTGCTTTAGTGGTTCTTACTCCCAACTGCGCCCTACCACCAGAGAAGCCTGCTCCAATGACCTGTCCCGCTCGCCCACGCATACTAGCCATAATAAGGTTGTCATCCTCCATATCAAACTGCATTGCGTTAGCAACTTGCTCTCCTATGTCATTGACCTCAATCAATACAAATGCCTGATTGTATACCCGTGCAATATCATAGATTTTAGAGGGGAATATGAGAGGTTTGATCTCGTTATCTCTAAACTTCGCAACCACCTTATATGGTATTTCGCTAACATCTACAACTACAAAGGCCGAGTAATCATTTTTTGTTCCACGCGAAACATCTGCAACCAGAAGATAAGTATGATCCACTTGCGGCAAAACGTGAACATCAAGACCAGCATTAGATTGTTTTGGCGCTCGATATGTCAACTGTTTAAGCTTAGATGGTGCAATCAATGTGTTGATAGACCCCAAGAACTCACACTCAAACTCCGTATTGAACTGTGCTTGAGAGGTGTTTTTAATCGTTTCTTCTTTCCAAGCTTCATCCCGTCCCGGCACTTCACTCCAATGTACCTCAATGGGTATGTAAGCGTTACGTCCCTCTTCTGCATCCACCCACAACTTGTAGAACATATTCATACCGTGTGGTGTGGAAACAATCATCACCTTGGTTGTCTTACCAGATGAAATCGTAGGATACACTGAACTGAAGAACTGCTCGGCTACGTTTGAAGGTACATAAGCAAACTCATCAAGGAAAATAATATTATATGAACCACCACGAACAGCAGACGCTGACGTAGAAGATGCAAGAATTTTTGAACCATTTTCTAATTCCAAGGAACCTTTGTTCCACGACATCACCCCTTGCTGTAACCATTTCGGTAGATGCTCATACGCAAGTTGCAAACGTGACAGCAGATCGCGTGCTGTTGCTGCCTTATTCGCAAGGATGGCAATATTTAC
>Ga0114997_10003233_pt1 | contig 12840 bp, 14 predicted proteins | sample ArcticOcean_MG_C_2_FD_87045 | JGI IMG/M metagenome (GOLD analysis project Ga0114997, IMG submission 87045) | Marine microbial communities from western Arctic Ocean - ArcticOcean_MG_CB4_136 | ecosystem: Environmental > Aquatic > Marine > Oceanic | place: Arctic Ocean: Canada Basin | collected... | reverse complement strand
TGTTAAAAGACGAGCTTCGACGCTTCATCCCATGAACTTCGTAGCCTTTATCTAGTAAAAATTCGGATAAATAAGCCCCATCTTGGCCAGTTACGCCAGTAATTAATGCTATTTTAGTCATTTCGTCTTCCTTCCATAATTATCTTCTATTCGCTCTATGTCATCTTCACCTAAATACTCTCCTGATTGCACCTCAATTATTTCCAAAGGAATATTTTTAGGATTAGATAATCGATGTAATTCTCCCAATGGGATAAAAGTAGATTCATTTTTCATTAATATAATCTCTTTATCTCCACTTTCGACCTTAGCGGTTCCTTTAACGACCACCCAATGCTCAGCCCTTTTTGAATGTTTTTGAAGGCTTAAGCTTGCACCTGGATTAACTTGGATTCTTTTAACCTTAAAGTTTTCACCTTCATCAATTGTCATATACCAACCCCATGGTCGATGAACTTTTGAATGGTGGGCACCTTCTGTTCTGTTTTCTTTATCAAGCTTAGTTACTATCTCTTTAACGTCTTGGCTGTTTTCTCTATTAGCCACTAAAACTGCATCAGGAGTTTCTACGACTATAATGTCTTCTAATCCAACTACCCCTACCAATCTATGAGTAGAGTGAATTAATGAATTTCTTGTATCTTTAATAACTACATCGCCATGAGTCACATTACCGGTTTTATTTTTATTTTCATAAGACCACAATCTATCCCATGAACCTAAATCACTCCAGCCTGCATCTAGTGGAACTACTTTGAGAGGAATACCGGCATCATTACACTTTTCAATGACTGCATAATCAATTGATTCACTTGGTATTTTAGAGAAATTTTCTTGATCAGGTCTAATGAACTGACTGTCTTTTGTATTTTTCTTCAAAGCATTCAATGACGCTTCAAAAATATCCAACCTTAAAGACTTAATAGCATTTAACCAAATACTAGCTCTAACTACAAATATACCGCTGTTCCATAAAAAATTTTTAGATTCAATATATTTTTTTGCTTTTTCTAAAGAAGGCTTTTCTATAAATTTCTCAACACTAAACTCATTATGATTTCCTGCTCTCATATCGTGTTTAATGTAGCCATATCCGATTTCAGGCTTGTCTGGAGTAATGCCCATTATTACAATTGAGCCCTCGCTTGCAGATTTAACACAATTTCTCAGAGCTTTGGAGAACGCATTGGGATTACGAATAATTTGATCTGATGGGGTCACAATTAAAATTGGATCATCATCTTCTTTCTCAGCCATTATTGCTGCCATTGTAAGGGCTGGTGCAGTATTTTTTCCAACAGGTTCTAATAATATTTTGGCTGAAGTAACACCTGATTGCTGCAACTGTTCTAATGCAATAAATCTATGCTCTTCGTTTGTTACTACCAAAGTATTACTGACGTTAAATTCTATTTGATTAAATTGGCTTACTCTTTTTATAGCCATCTGAAATAAACTTTCAGAACCTGTAAGAGTTATAAATTGCTTTGGGTAACTTGATCTTGATAATGGCCAAAGTCTTGAGCCTGAGCCACCACATAAAATTACTGGGGTGATGTTAATGTCATTATTCATAAAAGTTACCTTTCGCTTCCTAAGGAGTTCTGCACTGAATCTATTTCCTTTTTAAGTGCTTTATATTCTAACTTTTTTCTATTTAAAAACCCAATTGTAAGGCTAGCTTTTTCAATCAGACCTTTTTTTGTTAACAAATAGAGGTACCCTAGTTTATTTGGATTTGAATTAAAATTTTCTAATTTAATATGGCCAATATTAATTAATGCTTTTAAGCAATAATTGATACTACCCAAACTCACACCCAATTCTTTTGCCAACTCACGCTGTGAAATCGAAGGATTACCCTCAATTGTTTTAAGTAATTTAAAATGCAAATCTGGATTTAGTGTTTTTAATTTTTTTGAGGGGCTTAACAACGCTACCGCCCTGTCCGCGTTATACGCAACATGAACAATGAGCTACATAAACTTATATTTATCATATACTTATCTATTGTTCATTTTTGAACAATATAAGCAGAATACCCTTGATATTAACATTCGTCAACTTTAGAAATGGTTTAAATTATAGGTTGGTAAAAAAATTTGTATCTGCAAAAGAAGATGCATTTTTATCTTTATCAGATAGTAAGATGTTGGACTGTTTTGGCCAGTTTATTGCCAAATCTGTATCACTCCAGATGATGGCCCGTTCTGAATCTTGGTGGTAAAAATTAGTTGTCTTATACATAACTTCTGCAAAATCAGATGTAACTAAAAATCCATGAGCAAATCCCTCTGGGACCCATAGTTGTTTTTTTGTGACTGAATTTAATGTTTCACAAACAAATTTTCCAAATGATGGTGATGATTTTCTTAGGTCAACAACAACATCAAACACTTCCCCTTGAAGAACGCTTACTAATTTTCCTTGAGACATAGGGGGCACTTGATAATGCAAACCTCTTAATGTATTTTTTTTTGATTTTGAATAATTATCCTGAACAAAAGACACATTCTTACCAGTCGCCTTTTGAAACTTTTCCTGATTGAAGCTCTCGTAAAAAAATCCCCTATCGTCTTCAAAAATATCTGGCTCTAGCAACAAAACTTCTGGAATGTGTAATTTTGTACTCTTCATTTAGTCTAACAAGCCTTTTAAATATTCTCGACAATTATTATTATACTTTTCTTCTGCCAAGCTCAATAAATTCTCCTTCGTGATCCATCCTTTACTAAAAGAAATCTCTTCAATACATGCGACTTTTTGTCCTTGTCGTTTTTCAACAGTAGCTATATATTGATTGGCTTCTAATAAAGATTCATGAGTTCCTGAATCTAACCAGGCAAAACCTCGATTTAAAACCTCAACATTTAATTTATCTTCATTCATATATATTTTATTTAGATCGGTTATTTCTAATTCGCCCCTGTGAGAAGGTTTGAGGCTTTTTGCATATTCAACTACTTTATCATCATAAAAATATAACCCTGTTACTGCATAATTAGATTTAGTAATTTTCGGTTTTTCTTCAATTGAAATCGCTTTTTGATTGCTGTCAAATTCAACTACTCCATATCTTTCTGGGTCTGATACATGATATGCAAATATTGTCGCATCTTCATTATTTGAAGCATTTACAAGTAGATTGGTCATATTATTACCATGAAATATATTATCTCCTAAGATTAAAGCGGACAAATCATCACCAATAAAATCTTCAGCTAAAATAAAAGCTTGAGCTAACCCATCAGGAGATGGTTGAATTTGATATGCAATATCAATCCCCCATATACTCCCATCTCCAAGTAATTCTTGGTATTGAGAGATATCTTTAGGTGTTGATATTAGCAATATCTCTCTAATACCTGCAATCATTAAAGTTGCGAGTGGGTAATAAATCATTGGTTTATCAAAAACTGGGAGCAGTTGTTTTGAAATCACCTTGGTTAATGGGTACAGTCTAGAACCAGTTCCACCTGCAAGAATTATCCCTTTTCGCTTACTAATAGCCATTTTTATACTCACATTTATTACCAATTATTATTTTCAACTCATTTTGCCATTCTGGGCATTTTATTTCAAAGGTTTTAAGTAATTTTTCATTATTTAATATAGAGTTTAATGGTCTCATAGCCAATGTGGGGAAATCAGTAGTTTGAATTGGTTTAATATTGCTTGCTGCACATTTGAGCTCTATTCCTAATTCATTTGTATTAAGAATTATTTCTTTTGCAAACTCAAACCAACTAGCTTTCCCCAAGCATGTTAAATTATAAATACCATATAAATTATTTTTTTCGATTTGCTCTATTTTTTTTACTATCTCAAATATGGAATTTGCAATAAAAATTGCCGATGTAGGTGCACCTATTTGGTCAGAAACAATACTAAATCCACTTTTTTTCTTTGCCATGTCAAGAATTGTTGTTAAGAAATTTTTACCCCTTAAGCTATAGACCCAACTCGTTCTTATAATAATATGTTTTAGATTATGCTCTTGAATAGAAATTTCTGCACCATGCTTAGATTTTCCATATACTGATTTAGGCATAGCCTTGTCAGTTTCGATATAAGCACCTACTTTTGAACCATCAAAAATATAATCAGTCGAGAATTGAATCAATGGGATACCCAGTTTTTTTGATTTTAGGGCTAAAAATTTTGGGCCTTCCAAATTTGTTTTAAAAACAAGTTCTGGTTCTTTTTCAGCCTGATCCACATTTGTATATGCAGCAGGATTTATTATCAAATCTGGCTTCACATCGTCAATCACCTTCTCCATCTGATCTATGTTGGTAAGATCAAAAATTTCGCGGGTTACCCCAAAAACTTCATAAAAAGATGACAGTTTTTTATTAATGTAGAAACCGACTTGGCCATTTACCCCAGTAAGAAGTATTTTCATGAGTAGTGTTTATCAGCCCATTTTTTATAGTCGCCACTAATAATATTTTTTATCCATGCATCATGACTAAGGTACCATTTAATAGTTTTGGTCATACCTGACTCGAAAGTTTCTTCGGGTTTCCAGCCAAGTTCTTTTTGAATCTTAGAGGAATCTATTGCGTAACGTCGATCATGGCCTTTGCGGTCTTTTACAAAAGAAATTTGTTTTACATAAGAATCATTATTTAGCCTAGGCTTAAGTTCGTCCAATAATTTACAAACCAACTCAACGACTTGGATATTAGTTTTCTCTGTATTACCTCCAATGTTATAAGTTTCACCCACTAATCCATTCTTTATTACCAATCTAATAGCATCGCAATGATCATCAACATATAACCAATCTCTAATCTGCTCACCATCACCATATAAAGGCAATGGTTTATCATTTATTGCATTAATAATACATAAAGGAATTAACTTTTCTGGGAACTGAAAGGGTCCGTAATTATTTGAACAATTAGTTGTTATAACGGGCAATTTATAGGTTTGATGCCATGCTCTGACCAAATGATCACTAGCTGCCTTACTGGCGCTATATGGACTATTTGGGATATATCTATTTTCTTCAGTAAAAGGAGGTGCTTTTATATCTAAGTCTCCGTAGACTTCATCAGTGGAAATATGTACAAAACGAAAATCTTTTTTTTGTTTTCCTACTAGTGATTCCCAATACAAAAGAGTATTTTGTAGAAGTTTGTAAGTACCTAAAATATTTGTTTGTATAAAGGTTCCGGGTTCCGATATGGACCTATCTACATGACTTTCAGCAGCAAAATTTAATATTACTCTTGGTTTATATTTTTTGAGGACTGAGGAAACAAGTTCAGAATCGCCAATATCTCCTTTAACAAAAAAATGTCTGGTATTTTTTAACAAAGAAGATAAATTGTCTAAGTTGCCTGCATAAGTTAAATTATCTAAAGAAACTACGTCTTCACCTTCACTATGAAGCCAATTTAAAACAAAATTTGACCCAATAAAACCAGCAGCTCCTGTAACTAGAATTGTCATATTAGACCTTAATTTTATTACTAAGCAAGCTCAAGTCTTTGTTCAATAATGTCACATAAAATATGACCAATTAATATATGTGCTTCTTGAATTCTTGCGGTAGATTCCGATTTTACTACAAGTGAATGATCTGAAATTTGCCTTGCTTTTCCTCCATTGCCTCCAGTGAGTGCAAGAGTCAAAGCACCCAAACCTTTTGCAGTTTTAAAGGCTCTAATAATATTTTCACTATTTCCTGAAGTAGAAATTCCAACTAAAATGTCTTTAGAAGAGCCAAGGGCTTCAAATTGACGAGAAAAAATCTCCCCAAAACCATAGTCATTTCCTACGCTAGTTAAAACTGAAGTGTCAGTTGTTAATGCTAATGACCTTAAGGCACGACGATCTTTTTTAAAACGTCCAACTAATTCTGCTGATATATGTTGGCTATCCGATGCACTTCCACCATTCCCACACCAAAAGATAGTCCCACCGTTTGCCAAACAGGTTGTTAATAAATCTCCAAATAAATGAATAGAGTCAATGTTGGTATCCAAAACTTTGTTAATCACATCAAGATGTTCAGAAAAATTATTTTTTATAACGTCTTGCATAGTTTTGACCGCCTAAAATCTATTAATTATTTAAATTGCTAAATAATTATTTTAACCCAAATACTAATATATTAAATAAGCTTTCAGTAAGAAAGCCTTATTTAACCTTAAAAAAGCCGGCAAAGCCGGCTTAAATGTAGTTTTTAATGGGTTGGTTGCTTCTCTTTATCTAAAAGCAATTTTATCCTTAACTTTTCTTTTTTATAAAGCCTTAGCCTTAAATCGGGTACATAATTTTTATAAGCTTGCCTAACTATATCTTTTAAAGCTTGATGCCTATTCTTAAGTTCTCTGAGATTCATACTGCTCCTTTTAATTTAAAAAAATTTAAAAAAAATTGTATTCCTGACTCACTAAACTTTAAAGTGCCATCTCCTTTTTTTTGAAAAATTTAAATAGAACTTACATTTAATAACTTTATACCAATTAAAAAAAAATTCTAGTATTATTTAATTACGTTTAATATTAAATTTTACCAAATTTCTATATGAATTATATCGATAAAAAAGTTTTAGGAGATGTTCAATTTTATGTCACTACAAAATACTCTTGTGGCTACATAAATGGTCGGGATGCTCAATCTCTTGTTGCGACTCCTTACAAAAATATCAAAAGTAAAAATTTTAGCAATCTTATAAGTCAGGGTTTTAGGAGAAGTGGTCAGTATGTTTACAAACCAAACTGTAAGGATTGTAAAGCCTGCCTGCCAATTAGGGTATTAGTATCAAGCTTTATTGCTAGTCGCTCACAAAAAAGAGTAAAGAAGTATCTTGATAAACTTTCAGTAAGAATTTTGCCCTTAGCTTTTGATGAAGAGCATTATGATTTATATGTTGGTTATCAAAATAATAGACATAGAAACAGTAGTGAAAAAGAAGATAATATAGCTGACTATAATGATTTCTTAGTTAAAAGTAATGTTAATTCCAAACTTGTCGAATTTAGACTTAATAATCATCTTAAAATGGTCACTGTTATAGATATTGTTGAGGATGGAATTTCAGCTGTTTATACTTTTTACGATTGCAGTGATCGAAAGTTGAGCTTAGGGACGATGTCCATTATTTGGTTGCTCGATTTATGTAAAAAAGAAAAATTTTCTTTTCTTTATCTTGGTTATTGGATTTTTGAAAGCCAAAAAATGAAATATAAAATAAACTTTAAACCCTATGAGTTAATGATTGACGGTGTTTGGCAAGAAGCAACAGACTAAATAGCGTGTTACAATTTTCTTTTTTACCAAACTTTCACTGATGAAAAAATTATACATTTTTGGCGTAGGGCTAATAGGTGGATCAATAGCTCTTAAAGCTCGCGGATTAAATATATTTGATGAAATAATTGGCATTGGGAGAGTTGGTGGAAATTCCTTAGAGAGTCTCGTAAAGTCTGGCGTGATTGATTCTTCATATACAAAAATAGACAGAAGTATAAATGAAGCTAGCTTAATTATTATTGCGACTCCAGTAGCGCAAACAAAAAATATTTTAAAAGACATTAAGCCCTTTCTGCAAACTAATACAATAATAACTGATGTAGGTAGTACAAAATCGAATGTCATGAATGAGGCTAAACTTATCTTAAAAGGTAAGTTTTCTCAGTTTATTGGCTCCCATCCAATCGCTGGATCTGAAAAGCATGGTGCATCCGCAGCTAAAAAAGATTTGTTTCAAAATAAGAATATTATTCTGACTCCTAATGAAGAAAATTCATTGGAACAAATCACAAAACTTACAAATTTTTGGGAATTATTGGGAGGTGTAGTCACAAATATGAAGGCTGATGATCATGATCAAATATTTTCAACAGTTAGCCACTTACCTCACCTGCTAGCTTTCAGCTTGGTTAATCTTATTAATAATAAAAAAAATAAAAAGGATTTATTAAATTTTGCGGCTAGTGGATTTAGAGATTTCTCAAGAATTGCTGCAAGCTCGCCAGAGGTTTGGAGGGATATAACACTTCAAAATCGAGAGTCGATAATTAAAGACCTAAAGTTATTTCAAAAAGAAATCATTAAATTAACTGACCTTATAGATGTAAAAAACCAAAAAAAATTAGAGGATTATTTAAAATCAGCTAGCAGTACAAGAAAAAAATGGATAGAAGAGAGTTAAGTGAAACAAAAAAAACTAAATGCATCATTAGTTGCCAATGGAAAAATTTACCTACCTGGTTCAAAAAGCATTACTAACAGGGTGCTACTTATGTCAGCCCTATCAAATGGGGAGACATTGATTCAAAATTACCTTGACTCAGATGACACGCAGCAAATGCTAAATGCTCTAAAGATTCTAAAAGTTGAATTTAATATAGTAGAAAAAAAAGATATCTTAGTTAAAGGTTGTAACCATAACTTTCCAAACAAAAATGCTAAATTATTCCTTGGGAATGCAGGTACGGCATTTAGGCCACTTACTGCCGTTCTAGCTATTATGGGTGGTGAATACATTCTAAAAGGTATAAATAGGATGCACGAACGCCCCATTAAAGACTTAGTTGATTCTTTAATAAAGATTGGAGCTGAAATTGATTACATAGAAAATCCAGGGTATCCACCTCTTAAGATATCTCCAGGCAACATAATATGTGATAAGAATATAAAAATTAAAGGGAATGTTTCAAGTCAGTATTTAACTTCGCTATTAATCGCCGCCCCCTTGTCTAATCAAGACCTAAAGATTCAAATAATTGGTAATCTTATTTCAAAACCATACATTGATATAACTTTAAAACTACTAGCTCAATTCGGTATTAAATATAAAAAAAATAATGAATGGACAAATTTTGCTTTAAGTTCTTCGTCCAGATTTAAGAGCCCGAAAACAATTAAAGTAGAAGGTGATGCTTCATCAGCCTCCTATTTTTTTGCAGCGGGAGCAATTGGGGGTTCAGTTGAAGTCGCTAACATTAACAAATCAAGCATACAGGGTGATTTAGAATTTTTAAAAATCATAAAAAAAATGGGGGCAAATGTCGAATACCTTTCAAATTCAATTAAGGTTTCAAAAAACCAACAATTGGTTGGTATGGTTGTTGATTGTAGAAATATTCCAGATGCAGCAATGACATTAGCCATTTTAGCTCTATTTGCAAAAGGTCCTACAACTCTTAAATCTATTGGAAGTTGGCGGGTAAAGGAAACTGATAGAATTTCAGCAATGGAAACTGAATTAAAAAAGTTAGGTGCCACAGTTTCAACAACGAAAAGTTCAATAACCATTAAGCCGCCAAAAATTTTAAATAATAATACTATTATCGATACTTATGATGATCATAGGATAGCTATGTGTTTTTCTTTAGTGTGTCTAGCAAATAAAAATATTGTAATTAATGACCCAGAATGTACAAATAAAACATATCCAAATTTCTTTAAAGATTTTGGAGGCATTATTGACTAAAAAAAATTATCCACTTGTTATTGCTATTGATGGCCCAGCAGGTTCTGGAAAGGGCACAATAGCTCAAAAACTATCAGTCAAGTTAAATTATCACTACCTTGATTCTGGAGCAATTTATAGGGTTATTGCTTATGCTGCTAAAAAAGAAAACATAAAGTCAGGGTCCATTAGTAGCTTAATAAACTTAGTTGCTGACTCCAAAATTCAATTTAAAGAAAATCATATTTGGCTTAATGATTATGAAATAACAGATTTTATTAGAACTGAAATAATAGGTAAGCTAGCGTCCAAAATAGCAATACACAATGAATTAAGAGCATCTATTCTTGATTATCAAAGAAGTTTTTGTAAGCCGCCTGGTCTTGTTGCAGAGGGTCGAGATATGACAAGCGTTGTTTTTCCTAATGCTAATTTAAAAATATATCTAAATGCAAGCGTTGATGAAAGAGCAAAAAGAAGATATAAACAATTGATATTAAAAGGAATTGATGTTAATCTATCAAATCTAACTCAAGAAATAGATAGAAGAGATTCAAGAGACAAAGATAGAGAGGAATCCCCTCTTATTATAGTAAAAGAAGCATATGTTTTGGAAACAGACGATCTCAATGAAAATCAAACAGTTGATAAAGTATTGAGCTTGTTTAAAGAGGTACAAAAGGGTCTGATAACTCAAAATTATCAGGAAAATTAAATTTCCCCATCGCTAGTTGGGATTACATAGTTAAGGTTAAAAATTAATGGCAACCACAGATATTATAAAAGATTCAAATCCAGAAAGTTTTGCAGCATTATTTGAAGAAAGTATGGCGCTTAAAGAAATGCGTCAGGGTGAGATTATTACTGCTGAAGTTATTTCTGTAGAAAGTGACTTCGTAACAGTCAGTGCTGGACTTAAATCAGAAAGCATTATCAAAACAGAAGAATTTTTAGATGATAAAGGAACTATTGAAGTTGCTTTAGGTGACCATGTAAAGGTTGCTATAGAAAAAATAGAAGATGGTTATGGCTCAACAATTCTATCCAGAGTTAAAGCAAAACAAATGCAGGCATGGATTGATCTTGAAGATGCAATGAATGACGGGACAATCGTTAAAGGTTTCGTTAGTACTAAAGTTAAGGGTGGTTTAAGAGTTACAGTAAATGGAATAATGGCATTTCTACCAGGATCTTTAGTTGATGTTAGGCCTATGAAAGATACATCCCCTTTTGAAAATAAAGAGTGTGAATTAAAAATAATAAAAATTGATCGAAAAAGAAATAATGTTGTAGTTTCACGAAAAGCTGTGATTGAAGAACAGTCCGGGACCAACACAGAAGCAGTTATTGCAACGCTAATAGAGGGTGCGAATATAAAAGGCATTATAAAAAATATAACAGATTACGGAGCGTTTGTAGACTTGGGTGGAATTGATGGATTACTTCATATAACTGACCTAGCATGGAAACGTATTAAACATCCATCAGAGATTTTAAATGTTGGAGATGAGATAGAAGCTCGTGTTCTAAAATATGACAAAGAGAAAAATAGAGTTTCTTTAGGTCTTAAGCAACTAGATGATGACCCATGGGTCGGCTTAAATAAACGATATCCAATAAATACCAGAATATTTGGTAAAGTTTCAAACTTAACAGACTATGGTGCTTTTATTGAAATTGAAACTGGAATTGAAGGATTGGTCCATGTTTCAGAAATGGACTGGACAAATAAAAATATACATCCATCAAAAGCAGTTCAATTAGGGGATGAAGTAGAAATAATGATCCTTGAGATTGATGAAAGTAGAAGAAGGCTTTCTCTGGGTATGAAGCAATGTAAACCAAATCCATGGGAAGATTTTGCAGCAGACCATAAAAAAGATGAAAAAATTACTGGAAATATAAAATCAATTACTGATTTTGGTATGTTTATTGGACTAGAAGGTGGTATCGATGGGTTAATTCATCTTTCTGATATTTCATGGACTGAGACAAGCGAAGAGGCTGTAAAGAAATATACGAAAGGTGATAGTGTCGAATCTCTCATTATTTCAATTGATATTGAAAAGGAAAGAATATCATTAGGTGTTAAACAGCTAACGGATGACCCTAACCCTGAGAGCAGTACTGAAAATAAAGTAGAAACAAAAACAGAAAGTGCAAAAAAATCGTCAAAACCAAAAGCTGCGCCTAAGAAAGAAGCAGCCCCTAAAGCAATTGAGAATGCAGGTACAACAAATTTAGGTGCCCTGCTTAAAGCTAAGCTTGATGATGGGAAATAATGACTAAATCAAAACTTATTAATCTATTAGCAGCTAATTTCTCTCAGTTGGTTCATAAAGATGCAGAATTATCAGTAAAGGCTATTTTAGATGCAATGAGTGACTCTCTTAAAAAAAATAATAGAATTGAAATAAGAGGATTCGGAAGCTTTAGTTTAAACTATCGTCCACCACGTATTGGTAGAAACCCTAAAACAGGTGACAAGGTAAATGTTCCAGCAAAAAATGTCCCCCATTTTAAAGCAGGTAAAGAATTAAGGGCTCGTGTTGATAAATAAAAATAATGAAATAAAAAAAGTATATTCTTGAAGATTAGGATATGCTTTTTTTTTAACTTAAAAAGTAACTCTACAATATGGTTGAATTTGAATTCTGGTGGCTATTAGTAATACCTTTTTTCTTTGCGCTCGGATGGTTAGCCGCTAGGGTAGATATCAAGCAAATAATTTCTGAGAGCACAGACCTACCTTCCGCCTATTTCAAAGGATTACACTACCTAATTACGAATCAATATGAAAAAGCAATTGAAGCATTTGATGATGCCATCAAAATAAATAATGACTCATTAGAATTGCATTTTGCACTAGGGGCCCTACTTAGAAGAACTGGTCAAATTGATAGAGCAATTAATCTTCATATAGATCTTCTTGAAAAAAGAGAGCTCACACCTGAGCAAATGGAATCAGTAAAAGCTGAACTTGCACAAGATTATTTTAAAGCAGGGTTGTATGGTCGCTCCGAGGAGCTCTTACTAGCTCTAAATAAAGAAAAGTATTATCAATTCTCATTAAACACATTACTTGAAGTTTATGTAAAAGAACGGGAATGGCAGAAGGCAGTACAGACGGCTACTGAATTAGAAAAAATATCAGGTGTATCTTTTAGAATACCAATTAGTCATTTTTTTTGTGAAATTGCAGTAACTCAGATCTTAAACAAAAAATACACATTAGCAAAAAAATCTTTAGAACGAGCACTCGAAGAATCAAAAAATTGTACAAGGGCTAATATACTCTTAGGAGACATACACTCTGAAGAAAAATTATATGAAGAAGCAATAGTTTTTTGGAAGAAAATTGAATTTCAGCAACCAGAATATTTAGGTTTAGTTGCTCCAAAAATTAT
>Ga0114997_10003231_pt1 | contig 12853 bp, 14 predicted proteins | sample ArcticOcean_MG_C_2_FD_87045 | JGI IMG/M metagenome (GOLD analysis project Ga0114997, IMG submission 87045) | Marine microbial communities from western Arctic Ocean - ArcticOcean_MG_CB4_136 | ecosystem: Environmental > Aquatic > Marine > Oceanic | place: Arctic Ocean: Canada Basin | collected... | reverse complement strand
GAATTTGAACAAATAGCAAAAAGTTCTTTACCAAACAATAATATTCAATTTATAGGTATTAAGAGTTCATATCTCAATAAAGTAAAATTATTTAAGAAATTTTGGCAAAATAATATAATACTCGATACAAATGATGAAATAGAAATAAGCGAAATGCATACTCTTTTATTGAAATGGCTTGAGAATTTAGATAATTATGATACAAACTTTAGCGAAGAAAACTTAAAAGATATGATAGAATATTTCTGTAATGACATTAAAATAAATGATAATAAGTTTTTATTGGGTATAAAATGTAAATTGTGGTCAAAACAAGATGATATTTTAGGGGCTTTTAAAAATAAATTCAATAAAAATTTAACGGGGAATATACTGCTTTATGATTCATATGTATTATATTGTAAATATTCTAATAACAATAATAAACTTCTAACAGTAAGCAAACAATATTTTTATAAATATGTAAGCAATGTAATACCACATGAATATATTAAGGATGGATATATATTATTATCATATTGGGAAAATAATGAAGGACATACTAATTTTCCAATATGTATGTAATTTTGTATAATTATTTTATAAAGAATAAAGGAATATTTCTCTCCAAAAAATTTTTAGGGGAATTATTTTCAACCTAACATTATAAATAAATATAACATTTAGAAAATAATATATAAATGTCTGATTTCGCGTTCAAATCTTTTCTTGGTAAAATATATAATGGTTAGAAGAACAAGAAAAAGCAAAAGAATGACTGGAGGTAAATCCGGGTACAAAATGTTAGTAGGGTCCAGATCTCAAGTTATGAATGGTACAGCATATAAAACATCATATGGTGCGGTTAAGGGAACCGCACCTGGAGCTTATTCTCTTATAAAAAAACATCTTAAATACAATAAACAAGGCCGTATTGTATCAGTAGCCAAAAGTGCGAAAAAAGGGGCACTTTTAGCACAACTTGCGAAAGCAGGATACACTACAAGAAAAGGACATTTTGGTCCTGTAAAAATTGACTCTAAGACACGTAAAAAGAGTAGAACAAGAAAAAAAAGAAAAGGACAACGATGTAGACACAAGTCTGGATCAAAAAAGGGTAAATACAAGAAATGCTAAGTTTATATATTATTTTCTATTAATATATTAACTATGGAAGTAGGAAAATCATTTAATGTCCCCGCAGTAGCACAAGCTAAACAATATTTTAATTTACTAAATTCAAGGCCAGAACCAGGACAAGAAGGGGGAAAAAGAAGAAAATCAAAAAGACATGGTAGAAAGAAACGAAAAAATAAAAAAACTCATAGAAAAGCTAAGGGAGCACTTTTAACACAACTTAGAAAACATCAGAACACAACTAAAAAAAGACATAATGGTCCTGTAAAGATTGGTTCTAACATACGTAAAAATAGTAAAACAAGAAAAAAAAAGGGAAAAAGATTCCGTCACAAAACAGGGCGCAAAAAGAGAAAGTACAAGAAATCCTAAAAACCCCAATAAATAAAATAAAATACTATTATATATGTCATATTTACTTAAATGTAGAAAAAATTATAAATTAATAAAATCAGGGTGTAAATGTGAAAAGATAAAGAAAAAAACGAAAGTTTCAAAGAAAAAAGCGAAAGCTACAAAGAAAAAAGCGAAAGCTACAAAGAAAAAAGCGAAAGCTACAAAGAAAAAAGCGAAAGCTACAAAGAAAAAAACTAAAGTTTTAAAGAAATCGAAAGCTACAAAGAATAAAACTGTGACAAGTAACAAATATGCGGAAGATTGGGCTATGACGCCTGACGAATATGTGACAGGAAAACCTTCTGAAAGCCAATTAAAAACTCGTAGAAAGAGAATAGATGAAGTTCATAAACTTTATAGTAAACTAGAAAAATTGGACCATCCATCACTAATACCAATAAAAGATTGGAGGGACCCACCAGAATATTGTTATGATAACAAGTTGAAAAACATGATTAAGGTCATGAAAGAAGAAGTAAAATCCTTCAAGAAACCAAGAGGAATTGATGTTTAATATATAAAATAAATAAAGAGTAATTATATGAATAATAAAAGACGATTTAACCATAATGATAAATTATGGATAGCAAAGGAAGAAGTAAAAGATTTAGAAAGATTATTAAAAGAAGCGGAAGAAAGATTAAATCAAGAATATGATAAAATGGGTGGAAGAACATGGATGGAATTGATATGGTATTTTTTGGGATATAAATATGATTAATATGAATAAGTATTTATATTAATTAAAATTGAAAACAATTTAAATAAAATAATGGTTATTATTGAATCGAGATGACTACTAGTTCCGAAGAGCTTGCCCTTACTTATCAAGAAAAAACTGATATAGAACATATTTTAGATGCGCCTGACACGTATATCGGTTCAATTGAATCAGATAATGTGAAAAATTGGTGTTTGGATGAGAACAATAATATGAAACATACTGAATATGATTTTATTGGTGGATTGTATAAATGTTTTGATGAAGGTATTGTTAATTGTCGAGACCATGCTGTAAGATTAATGCAAAAAATTATTAACAAAGAAAAGAGAATTATTCCAGTCAGAAATATTGATATTAGTGTGGATAAAGAAACTGGAGTAATTACAATGATTAATGATGGTAATGGTGTAGATATAGCAAAACATCCTGAGAATGATTTATGGATTCCTGAGATGATTTTCGGTCATTTAAGAACATCTACAAACTATAATAAAGATGAGAAAAAGATTGTAGGGGGGAAAAATGGTTTTGGATTTAAATTAGTATTAATTTATTCAAAATGGGGAGAGATTGAAACAGTTGATCATATTCGTAAAAAAAAATATACTCAACGTTTTGAAAATAATTTGACAAATATTTTAGAACCTGAAATAAAAAATACTAATGTAAGACCTTATACAAAAGTTACTTGGTTACCAGATTATAAACGATTTGGTATTGAAAAATTAACAGATGACATGTTTAATCTTTTTAAAAAGAGAACATATGATATTGGAGTTGTAACAAATAGTTCAATTCGTGTAAGATTCAATAAAGAGACAGTTCCAGATAAAAACTTTGAACAATATATGGATGTTTATATTGGACCGAAAACAGATGCGACACGAGTATTTGAATCTCCAGATAAAAGATGGGAAATTGGAGCATGTTTAAGTCCATTAGATGAATTTACTCAAGTATCTTATGTGAATGGTATTAATACAGCAAAGGGAGGAAAACACATAATTTATATTTTAAATCAAATTGTAAGGAAAATGACAATATATATTGAGAAAAAGAAAAAGATTAGAGTAAAACCAGCTACAATTAAAGAACAATTAATGTTATTTGTAAATTGTGTAATAGAAAATCCAAGTTTTGATAGTCAAACAAAGGAATGTATGAATACTCCTCAATCAAAATTTGGTTCAAAATGTGAAATTAGCGATAAATTTATTGATAAATTAGCAAAAATGGGAGTAATGGATAACGCAATTGCTTCAAATGAAATTAAAGATACAAAAGCAGCAAAAAAATCTGATGGTCGTAAAACAAGAAATATTAGAGGTATTCCAAAGTATATGGGGGCAAATTGGGCAGGTGGTACAAGGTCAGCACAGTGTACTCTTATTTTATGTGAGGGAGATTCAGCAAAATCAGGAATTGTATCAGGATTAAATAAAGAAGATAGAGATAAATTTGGTGTATTTCCTTTAAAAGGAAAATTAATGAATACATTAGATGCGGCACAATATAAAATTAATGCTAATGCTGAAATTGCAAATATCAAAAAAATTTTAGGGTTAACAACAGGAAAAACATATACTCAAGAAGAAGCAACCAAACTTTTAAGATACGGTAAATTAATATTTATGACAGACCAAGATTTAGATGGTAGTCATATTAAGGGATTATGTATAAATATGTTTCATTCACAATGGCATGACTTAGTAACATTACCAGATTTCTTTGGATTTATGAATACACCTATTTTAAAAGCAATAAAGGGTAAAAAATCAAAATCATTTTACAGTGAATCTGCTTATCTAATTTGGAAAAAAGCAAATAATAATGCGAAAGGTTGGAAAGTAAAATATTATAAAGGTCTTGGTACAAGTACATCTAAAGAATTTAAAGAATATTTTGCCGAAAAGAAATTAGTTATGTTTAAATATAATGGAAATGTTAGCGATGATGCGATTGATAAGGTATTTAATAAAACAAGAGCAGATGACAGAAAATTATGGTTATCAGATTATGATAAAAATGCTACTTTAAACCCTGAGGATAATAGAGTATTATATGAAGATTTTATTGATAGAGAAATGATGCATTTCTCAAAGTATGATTGTGAAAGAAGTATTCCAAATTTAATAGATGGTTTTAAAACAAGTTTAAGAAAAATTTTGTTTTCAGCTTTTAAAAAAAATTTAGTAAATGAAATTAAAGTAGCTCAATTTGCAGGTTATGTTAGCGAGCATTCATGTTATCATCACGGTGAAATGAGTTTAAATAAAGCAATTGTTGGTATGGCACAAGAATATGTTGGTTCAAACAATATTAATACATTACTTCCAAAAGGTCAATTTGGAACAAGATTAGAAGGTGGTAAAGATTCAGCAAGTGAAAGATATATCTTTACAGAATTGAATAAAATTACAAGAGCTATTTTTCCAAAGGAAGATGAAGCTGTTTTGAATTATATGAATGATGACGGAACATCGGTTGAACCTGAATATTATGTTCCTATTATTCCTATGATTTTAGTAAATGGTGGAAAGGGGATTGGAACTGGCTTTAGTTATGAAGGATTAAGTTATAATGTAAATCAAATTATTAAATATTGTAAAAATAAGTTGAATAAAGGAAATAAAATTGTTAAAATTAATCCATATTATGAAGGATTTAATGGAACAATTATAAAATTACATAAAGATGGTAGTAAAAAATATTTGTTTAAAGGTAATTATGAAACAATTAGTTATGATACAATCAAAATAACTGAACTTCCTATTGGTACTTGGACAACCTCATATAAAGCATTTTTAGAAAAATTAATGGAAGATAAAAATTCAAAAGGAAAAAAGAAAAAACCAATTGTTAAATCTTATAAAGATAGTTGTACTGATACAACTATTGAATTTACCGTGAAATTACATATGGGTATATTACCTTCTCTCGTATCTAAAAAAGTAGATAATAATATTAATATGATTGAAAAAATATTTGGTTTAACTACTACAAAATCCACAACAAATATGTATTTATTTGATGAAAATCAAAAATTAAAAAAGTATAATACAGTTTATGATATTATTGATAAATATTTTCCAGTTCGCTATAAAACCTACGAATTAAGAAAAAAACATATGATTGAATCTTTAGAGAGAGAATTAAAATTAATAAGTAATAAAGCCAAATTTATTCAAGAACAAATTGTTGAACCTCCTACACTTATTTTAAGAAAAAAGAAAAAGGCTGAAGTAATTAAAATGTTAAAAGAAAAAGGATATGATGTAATGGATAATGATGAAGAGTTTAAATATTTGAGAACTATGACAATTGATAGTGTTGAGGAAGAAAATATTGAAAAATTATTAAAAATTAAAGGTGAAAAACAAATAGAATTAGACATTATAATGAAAACAACTATTGAACAAATGTGGATTAAAGAATTAGATAATTTAACTAATTGTTACAAAAAATATCAAATTAATAGAGAGGATCGTTCTAAGGGTTTAACTGTTAAAAAGAAAATTAAAAAGAAATCAAAAAAATAAATAGATAAATTTTATTGATTAACTATTAAAATTTTTTTTCTTGTATCACTATTTAAAAGTAATTTCATTGCTTTTATTGTTTTTAATATCAATGGATTATCGTTATAAATATAACAAGAATGTAATCTATAATCTCGGTTACCCTCTAAGGCATTTATTACTTTTCTAAATAATTTTAATGAAAAATTTTTCATTGTCACCCCACCTAAATATATATGAGCACAATAATTTTCATTATTATATTTTTTTGATAATTTTAAAGCTTCTTTACAAACCAAATCTAAATAATTTAAAAAATCATCACTATTTTTTTTTATAGTTTTAATAATTATATCTTTTGCATTAACACATATATTTCCAAAATTATTACATTCTTTAACATAACAGATATCTGAAAATTTATTTTTAAGTAGATTATATCTATCTGTCTCCATTAGATATTTATTATAAATAAATAATACATATTTAACTAATTATTAGAAGAAATTTTTTAATTCTAAAATATTTGCGGAATATGTTGAAACACCTCTTGTAAGTGGAACTGGTAATATACTAACATCTTGTTTAAATTTTATATATCCTTTTGCTTCACCACATATTTGAGGAATACAATAATCTAATACTAATTTATTTAAATTTTCAACTTGTTGTGTAATATTAGTTGATAAATTTTTTGAATGTTGTAAAAAAATACTTCTCATAATTATCTTTAATGTATCTTGATTTTGATAACCTATTTGAAATTGATTATTTGATTTATTATAAACACCTGCTATAATACTGTGTTGAATAATAAGAATATTTCCAGATGAAAAATATGTTTTTGATAGCATATTTTCTTCCATATTTCCTGTTAGGGCATTTCGGTAATTAGTTGTTTTCTCACTAATTGGAATTTTGTCATATAATTGAAAAACACTATTATTGATATTATCTAATATATTTACTCTACCATTTGTATTCATTTATATTAAATATATAAAAAAATATTATATATTAAAAATATATAATATGACTTTTCAAAAAACAGTAATGACAGTAGCATTAGTTTTATTTATAATTATAATGGCAGTTGTTGGTGTATTAATGAAGAATGCTAAACAGACAAAAGCATTCCCCCCGGAAATAGGAGTTTGTCCTGATTATTGGGAACTTACAGATATACCTGGATCAGATGGAGACATTCTTGGATGTAAAGATACAAATAGTGTAGGAAATAATAAAGATGACTGTGGAACTGGTATAAACTTTGCTGATGCCAAATATACAACTAAAAAACAAAAATGTAGTAAGGCAAAAGAATGTGGTGTTGAATGGGATGGAATTACAAATATAGGGTTATGTTAATTTGATATAAAATAAACATTTATATCAAATGGAAATAAATAAACTTCCGCAAGATATGATTGGAGAGATTTTTTCCTTTATTTCTTCAAAAAATTTAGCAAAATGTAATAAATTTTATTTTAATAACTATTATTTTAAACAAAAAGAAAAAGTAGAGGAAAGAAAACAGTCTTATTTTAGATTCTTGTTGCGAAATGATATGAACTATATATTCCAAAAATATATAGATATTAAATTTAGACTTTTCATAAAAAAGAAAAAAATAATTTATAAAGATAAAGTTTTTCTTCGTAAAATAGAATTATTAAGATATTTAACATGTTTTGTATTTGAATCTCCTAAATGTAAAAAAATTATAGAAAATCATATGAAAAAACACAAATTAGTATTTAAAAAAATAAAGGTAATATCTAATAAATGGAGCAATTAAATTTAAATTTATTATTAGACAGAGAAGAATCTGAAAATAAATTAATAAAATGTTTAAATTTTTTTGAAGAGAATAAAAAAAATGTTTTGACTAAAAGAGGCATGTATATTTATGGATCACCTGGAACAGGTAAGTCTATATTTGTATGTAAAATTTTAAAAAAACTAAATTATGATATTATTAAATATGATGCAGGTGATGTAAGAAATAAAACAATTATTGATAAAATTACAAAACATAATATGAGTGATAAAAATGTATTAAGTTTATTACAAAAAAAAACAAAAAAAATTGCTATTATTATGGATGAAATAGATGGAATGAATAGTGGAGATAAAGGAGGAATTAATACACTAATAAAACTTATAAGACCCAAAAAAACAAAAAAACAAAAAAAAGAAGAAACTACAATGATTCCTATTATCTGTATTGGAAATTATCATATTGATAAAAAAATTAAAGAAATGATTAAAATATGTTCTACTATTGAATTAAAAACTCCCACCGATAAACAAATTTTTTCTATATTAAATATTTTAATGCCAAAATTGGAAGATGAATTAAAAGAAAAAATGATTACTTTTATTCAAGGTGATTTACGCAAGTTAAAATCAGTTTATGATATATATCTAAATGGAGAAAGTGTTTTAAAAAATCAACTAATTCAAAATATGTTTCAAAAAAAAAATTATAATGAAGATGTTAAGGATATAATAAAATCATTATTAAACAATTATTATCCATTAAATTCACATATAGAATTAATGAACGAAACTGATAGAACCAGTGTTGGATTATTATTTCATGAAAATATTATAGATGTTTTAGAAGATTTACCAAAAGAGGAAACTATTCCATTTTATAATAAAATATTGAATAATATATGTTTTTCAGATTATATTGATAGAATCACGTTTCAAAAACAAATTTGGATATTTAATGAAATGAGTTCTTTAGTAAAAACTTTTTATAATAATCATTTGTATCATACAAAATATAAAAACACAAAACCTAAATATAATCCAGATACTGTTAGATTTACAAAGGTTTTAACAAAATATTCAACTGAATATAATAATAGTTTATTTATTCAAAATTTATGTAAGCAACTTAATATGGATATTAAAGATATGTTTTCTTATTTTTGTTATCTAAAACAAAAATATTCATTGGAAGAAATTATTGAATTATTTGAAAATAATAATTATGAAATCAATAAATTAGATATAAATAGAATTTATAGATTTTTAGATAATATTATTACCCAATAAATGTTTTCAACCCATCTAATGTTCTTTCACCATTGAAGGTTTCATAATTTCCTGCTTCGTCTATCTTAATTACTGTTGGAAATCCTTCAACTTTGTATTTTTTTAATAAACTATCACCCGCTTCAGCTCTTTCCATTTTTTTACATTTAACAGGACCTTTATAATTATTAACAAATGAATCCCAAACTGGTGTAAAATTTTTACAATGACCACAACCATTCATACGAAAGTAGATTGCTGTTGTAGGATTTTCAAGATTTTCTAAATAACCAAATGTAAAATTTGTATATATAATTATTTTTAAAATATATCTAACTGAAACTATTATTACAGCAGCTATTAAAAATTGCTTAGTAGCAGACATTTTATCGAATTTCTTTTTCAATACTTTTAACCAACCTAACATATAATATTATAAAATATTATATTTTTATTTTTCCTAGATTTTTACGTCTTACACCTTTTTTTGGGCAGAGTTTTTTTATTTGTTAATTTTTTTTCCATTTTACTTAATTCATTCTTTACTACTTTTTTACTATTTTTTAAACTTGTATTGATGTTATGCTGTGGTTCTTTTTCTCTGGTTCTTCTTCTTCTGCTTCTCTTTCAGCCCAGTATTTTTCATCTACAATTTCTGGAACTAATTTTGTAATACCTGTTTCTCCTTTAAAAATATTCATCTGCCAAGCAGAATTTTGAATACCTATTGTATTTGCCCATCTCAAATTAAAATCTAAACGATTTCCTGATGCTGTTTTAATAACAATTCTTGTTTTACCTTTTTTATCATTAACCTTTACAATTCCATCATCTTGAACTTTTGATTCTCCTCCTTGAGATACTTTAATTGGATTTTCAAAACTTTCAGTATATGGAGCACTCATTTTCCATAAAAGTTTGTTTTCATTTCCATTTTCTTTTCCATAGTAAAATATAAATCGTTTTCCAGCTTCTCTTAGTCTTATATTTTCAAATAATCTTTCAACTAAAGATAATTTTGCGGCTTTATCGTTTATAAAATTATTTAGATACTCTACTACACTTTTTTTAGTTATTTCAACAAACCATTTTTTATCCTTACATAAATATAAAATATGGAAAAATTTTAAAACCTTATATTTATCATCATATTTTTTCTTCTTTGAATATTTTATCCATTTTGCTATTTTTTTTTGTTCTTTTTTTTTCCAAATTTTTAAAATTTCATTATCTTCATCGGTTCCGTCAGATAATGTTATATCATTCAATTTGTCTAATGTATCAATTTCGTTCATTTTTATAGAATACTTTTTAAATAATTCATTAACAGTTTTATGTGAAGTTCTGAAAGGTATACCATCTGTTGATTTGACAAAACAAAAGTAATCATTCTCACTAATTTCAGGCAAATCAATATCTTTTTTTTCTTTAATTTTTTCTTTTAGTTCACCACTCATTAAATAATTATTAAAGTAATATAACCAATAGGGTTTGTTTTTCCAAAACTCAAAAATATTATCCTTACTATAACTAACTTGTAAACATAAATATTTTGTTTTAAATTTACCTTTATATTTCCCCTTTTCAATAGGGTTACCAACTATGGGGTTTTTACAATCATATAAGGATAATAATTGAGGTAATTTTTCAGGAGTATGATGTTTATATTCATAATGATATGTTTTAGGTTCTCCTTTTTCAAATTTAACTACATAATCAAAATCATAATTTCCTTGACCAGCTTGTAGTATTAATTTAGTTTCTGTAATTTTAATTTCATGTTTTGGAGTTCCATCTAAATTTATTAGTCCTTCAAATTTTTTCATAGAAGTTTCAATTTCTTTTATATTAGTCCATGCTAATCGCCAATCTTCATTATCTAATAAATGTAATTTATCTTCTTTTTTTTTAAGATTAAATAGATGAACAAATAATTTTTCACGCCATTTATTGTATGATTCATTTTCACTTTTGGAACATTTTTTATCAAATAAATTTATAATTACTGGATTATTTAACCATCCTTTAATTACACTTTCTTTTAAATTATCCATATTAGGTAATCTTGGGCATACTTTAGTTTTCTCCTTAGATTCAGCCATATATAATTTATAATATTAAATATATTATAATTATATCAATTTTTGCGTTCATATATAATTTATAATATTAAATATATTATAATTATATCAACTTATGCGTTCATATAAAATTCTCTCATTTTCTTATCTTTAATTATTAACTTTGGTTTCATATTTGTTTCTCTAACAAATTTTGGATGACCAGGTAGTAATTTTCTTTTATCAAATGTATTATCTTCATGAGCAAAAACTAATATCGATTTCTTAGGGTCTAATTGAACTAAAGGTATTTTATAATTTTTTAAAAATTTCTTTTCTTCAGCTAATTCGGCATCATCATCATACCTGGTTTGTTCTAATAATTTTCTCTTAAAGGCAAATGTTCCAGCAGTAGCGTGTTGAGCACCATAAGGACCAAATTGGTAGATTTTATCTAAGTCGTTAAAATAAATATAAACAATACTGCTTCCAACTGCTAAGGCTGTTGGTTGAGAACGTAATCTATTTACTGCGTGATTTACTCTTTCTGGTGGATAATAATCATCATCGTCCATATAAACAAGTATTTCTCCTTTTGATTTTTCGTGCATATAATTTCTTTTACGACCTAATTTCATTTTCTCTGTCACTCTAAAATATTTTACACATTCTACATCTTTAAATAAATCCTCAACTGAATCTTCACCATCGTCTATTACTATCCACTCCATTAATTGTTTTGGATATGTTTGAGCTTTAAAACATTTTATTAATTGAGGGATAAACTTTCGTCTATTATATGTTGGAGTACATACACTAACAAAAGGCTTACCATTTGGACTTACTTTTTTTTTTCTATTTTTCTTACCCATAATATATATTAAATATAATGTTAATTTTATATTATTTTTTATTAAAATTATAAAACAAAATTAAATAAATCTTTTATAGAATTTAATAAAAGTAAAGCTAAACCGACAATAACAGGAAGTATAGCTACTTTATGATTATTATTCCATCTATTTATATTTAAACCGACATCAAATGTTTTTAATAGTTCATTCAACGTTAAACTAAAAATAACTAATAACCATATGTTACTATAACGACCAAAATATTTAAAAAACTCTGTTACTTTATCATAATTTGGCATTAATATTATTAATAAATATATTAATAAAGAACCTACTATTCCAAATGGAGCACATAATGGCCACATAAAAATCATTGGAATCCATGAATCCATATCCTGTCTATAAAATATTCCACCAAATGTACATCCTAAGTTAAGTAATACATGTAATCCTGTTAATAATACATAAAATACAGGGATTACTAATGATATAGATAAAAGGTCCGCGAGTGATGTTCCAGAACCCTTTTCAGGTATAAATCCTTTAATCATTTTAACACCCTCCATTAATATCAAAAGAATTGGTATATCTCAAAATGTTTGAAAATAATGACCAATACCTCTTGAAAACATACTGGTTTCTTCTTGCCTTTGTTTCAACCATTCCGGAGGAGGCTTTCCATCTCCTGCCCATGTATCAAAAAATGCACCTTCTTTAAACCATTTTGTATTGTTAGGTTGTTCACCAGGCGCCAATGCTCCCCCACTTTGTCTTTTAACTTTACCTCCTCCTGACTGTGTTCTTATTATTTTACCAACCTTTTGTAACACTTCTGATAACCCACCATCTTTCATATTAGGATAAGGGATATAAGTTTCAATATTGTGTGTTAATTGTAAGCAACCAGCACTAATAAATACCATAATCATTACATCGGCTAAATTTTTTAAAAATATTTTTAGTGTTGCTAAGACACTTTGTCCCATACCCTTAGGGGGTCTGGTTCTTTTTTCTCTATTTCCATAACCTTCTTTATTAGAAAAAATAGATCTAAAACCGTCTGTTGATGCTATACGCTGGAAAATATTTTTTTCTTTAGAATTTTTCTTTTTTCTTGACATCTTTTTTTTTTTTTTT
>Ga0114997_10003229_pt1 | contig 12863 bp, 13 predicted proteins | sample ArcticOcean_MG_C_2_FD_87045 | JGI IMG/M metagenome (GOLD analysis project Ga0114997, IMG submission 87045) | Marine microbial communities from western Arctic Ocean - ArcticOcean_MG_CB4_136 | ecosystem: Environmental > Aquatic > Marine > Oceanic | place: Arctic Ocean: Canada Basin | collected... | reverse complement strand
TTTATGCACCAACTGAAAGTTTATATAAAGAATTAACTGAATACCAAGATCCAACTACTAAAGAATTATTAACTCAAGAATTAATGAAAAAACATAAAGTTGTAATCTGTGGCCCAAACACTCTTTCAGCATACTTGCAATCTTTGCACATGGGCTTTCAATCATTAAAAGTTCAAAAAGGTGCTACAGAAATTTACGATCATTTAAAAACAATTAGCTCAAGATTTGGAAAACACTTTGATAATATAATTTCTCTTAGAAAAAAATTAGAAGAAACAATGACAGTTGTTGATAAGTTTGGTACTGATGCCAGATCAATTACTAGAACTCTTGAAAATATCAAAGACCCTGAACAGATTGAAAAAGCTGTTCAAACTGAAAATGTGGAAAAATTTGTTGATCACTCAAAACAAGCAAAAAATTAATTTCTTTTTTTCTCCAATAACGAATATAAGAAATCACATGCAGTGGAATAATAAATATATCTATCCAAAATCTAGCAGATCAATTGTTGATGGTTCTAGGCATTATTCTGTTAACGAAGAACGATTACCTTCAGTTACTACAATTTTAAAAGCAACTGAGTCTGAAGAAAAACGAGCCTCGCTACAAGCTTGGAAGCAAAGAGTTGGTCAAAAACAGGCAGCAATTATTACACGTGAAGCTAGCAGCAGAGGTAGTTCGATGCATGATTATCTAGAAAAATTTTTACTTGGTAAATTAAATTTAGATTTGTTAGGAGATAATACTAAAGAGAGAATGATGGCAGATCAGATTATTGAAAATGGTTTAAGAAATAAACTAAATGAAATTTGGGGCTGTGAAGCAACATTGTATTATCCTGGTAAATATGCTGGGGCTACTGATTGCGTTGGTGTTTATGAAAATAAAGAGACTATAATTGACTTTAAACAAAGCAATAAGCCTAAAAAAGATGAATGGATTGATGAATATTATTTACAATGTAGTGCATATGCTTTAGCGCATGACATAGTACATGGGTCTAAAATTACCCAAGCTGTCATTTTGCTTTGTACAAAAGACAATATGTTTCAAAGGTTTTTAATTGATGGTGAAAGATTAAAAGATTATCAAAATAAGTTTTTAGAAAAAGTTGAACAATTTTATGCACAAAGGAGAGTAAATTGAATTACGTAGTATGGGATATTGAGACAGACTCAGCTCAAACAGATTGGGCAACTATTATTGAAATAGGAGGGATTTTATTAGATGAAAACTTCAAAGAGCTAGAACGCTTTTCAGCAAGATGTAGACTGCCTCAAGATAGAGTACCAAGTGCTACTGCACTTTGCATCAATAAATCAAACGTAGATTTATTAACTAAGGGCAACCTAAGCCATTATGAAATGCTAAGCCAAGTTGAAAAAAAATTTAGAGAATGGTCACCTGCAACATTCTTAGGTTATTCCAGCATTAATTTTGATGATGAGGTAATTAGAAAAGAATTTTTTAAATCTTTAAGAAAGCCTTATATTACAAATACAGAAGGAAATGTTCGTCACGATGCATTGAATATAGTTAGGGCTGCATTTGCAATAGATGACAATGTTTTAAAAACAGAATTAAATCCCAAGGGAAATAAATCAATGAAGTTAGAGTCGTTAGCTAGATTAAATGGTTTTGAATCTTCTGGAGCACACTCTGCATTATTTGACACTGAGCTTACAGTTAAGGTTTTAGATTTGATAAAACAAAAACAACCAATTCTTTGGCAAGAGTATTTTAAAACAAGTAGCAAAATTATTGTTGAAAATATGGTTAAGCAAGAAAAGATTTTTACTATTAATGAATATTTTTTTGGTACTAGCCGTTTGTATCTTTGTGCTCCATTGCACCCAAATGCTTGTATGCATCCTGTTTATAAATGGGGACAATCAGTTGACTTAAGGTTTGATGTAGAGGCAATTCAAAAATTAAGTTATGAGGATTTAAAAAAAGAGATGAAAAAATCTCCTAAGTTTTTAAGAACCATAAGATCTAATAAGGCTCCAATTATTTTAGATAAAAGTTATGGTATGAAAGTCCAACCTTATGACAAGTTAGACCCCAATCTAATTGGTAAAAGAGCAGAATTAGTTAAAACTAATGAAAAATTTGCATTAGATGTTTGTAATATTTTAAGAGAGACCGCAGAAGAGAAAATGGAAACTTCTTCTCAAGAAGATATTGAACCAGAAGAATCTATTTATTCAGGAGGATTTACATCTGCTAAAGATCAGGCATTGTTTCCTAAATTTCACACAGGTGATTGGAAAGAAAAATTTTCATTATTAGATAAATTTGACGATCAAAGACTTGTTACTTTTGGTCATGGTTTAATATTTAATGAAGCTCCTGAAATTTTACCAAAGGAAATTCATACAAAAATTAAGCGTCGAATAGCTTCCAGAATTTTAAGTACTAATAAGGAGAAATGGTGGACGATTTCAGCCTTTTATTCTGAATGTGATGAGATTAGAGAAAATGAGGATAAAATGTTCTCATTTAAAACCATTGATGAAAAACTCAAATTCCTTGATGGAATTAATGATTATGTGATGAATTTAGAGCAAAAATATTCAGACGCATAATTGAATAAATTAAAAAATTTTCTTTTTGCCCATTGAATAATTATTTGAATCAATTATATCAGATATATGCTTAATGATTTTAAAGACGAAGATTTTGATAATAAAATAAAAAATGAAGATATTTCAGTAATACAGTTCAGTGCTGCTTGGTGTGGACCTTGCAAAGCCCTTATTCCTGTAATGACGAAGCTTTCTGATGAGTACAAAGATAAAGCTGGTTTCTATTATGCAGACATCGAAGATGCTGGAATTAATACTGGAAGTGTAGCGGGAGTTAGGGGTGTGCCAACTGTTGTAATCTACAAAAAAGGTGTTGAAGTAGATAGAAAAGTTGGTGGAGTTCCAGAGAGTCAAATGAAAGAATTTTTAGATAAAAATATCTAATTTAAATTTAATACTTCTCCAGCAAGATACAGAGATCCTGTAATTAATATAATATCGTTTTCCTTGACAGGAATTGACTTGATTGCATCCTCTATACTTTCTTTGTATCGAATACTTTTGAAGCTATTCAGCTTAACTTTAAGTTCTTTTCCCTTAATTGAATTAGGTTGATTAGGAATATCAATGGTGGTCAAGGTCGAGATATTCTTAAAGTAACTCATATATTCATTATGGTTTTTGTTAGCCATCATTCCAAGGATAATATGCTTACTGCAGCTCAAACTTTCTAAGTATTCATTTAAAACTTTTGCACCCAAAGGATTGTGAGAACCATCGACAAATAATTGATGATCTTTAGCAAGTTCTTTAAGTTTACCAGATTTAATTTCTTGTAGTCTTGCAATGCTATTAATTTTTGTAACACCTAGTTGAATATGATTATCTTTTATATCTAAATTTTTTAAAGTCCTTAGAGTTGCAATAGCAGTTGAAATATTTTCTAATTGAAATTGACCTTTAACATTAGGCATTGGTAATTTAATTCCTCCAAATTTATCTTCATAATAGAAGAAATTATTTTCTTTAATTATATAGCTATAATTATCATTAAAAAAAATTTTGTTGGAACTATTATTTGATATAGTTTTTTTTATGTATTCTGTAATTTCTTTACTACTTTGTTTTGCAATAATGATATTTGAATTTAAAAGAGTTGAAGTTTTTTCATGAATAATTTTTTCAACTGTTTGTTCATTTTCAGGCAACCAATCTAAATGATCAAGACCAATAGAGGTTACAATACTAGCAAGATTATTCTTTAAGATATTAGTAGCATCAAACCTATGAAATAAACCAGTTTCTATTAGATTAATATTGTCTGGATATTTAGAGGCTTTTAAAAAATAAGCTGCAGTGAGTATCTCAAAAAAAGTAATTAGTTCATTATTGTTAGCAGCTTCAATTTCTTCAAATAAACTTGCTAATCCATCATCATCAAGTTCTTGGTTGTTAAACACAAACCGTTCGTTAATACTTTTGATATGAGGGCTAGTATAAATATTACACTGAATGTTTGCTTGTTTTAAAATAGCAAACATTGCTTGGATTGTTGAATATTTACCGTTGGTACCAACTATTGAGACGACAGCTCTTATTTTATCTTGCGGGTTTCCTAACCTTTCGCAGAGATCTTGGATACGATCTAAACCTAGATCTATTTCCTTAGGATGCAGCTTTTGTAAGCGACCGACTATCTTCTGAAGTTTCATTTTGTTCAGAACTTATAACAGAATTTTGTTTTAACAATATTGATAATAAAGTTCCAATTTTAGAAGTTAATTCTTTACGTTCTACGATTAAATCAACAAAACCTGTTTTCATAACATATTCTGCAGTTTGAAAGTCAGAGGGCAGTTCTTCCTTAACTGTTCCTTGTACCACTCTTTTTCCAGCGAAGGCTACGAGGGCCCCTGGTTCGGCAATATGAATGTCTCCTAACATTGCATAAGAAGCTGTTATTCCACCTGCTGTAGGGTCAGTGATACATACTAAGTAAGGTAGACAATTTTTCTTTAGTTCATTTATTCCAAGTGTTGTTCTGGTCATTTGAGATAGTGAGATTAAACTTTCCATCATTCTCATTCCTCCACCAGCACTGACACATAAAAAAGGAGTTTGATTTTCTATAGCATACTGAATTCCATACAGAAATGCCTCTCCCTCAGCAGCAGCCATTGAAGCACCTAGAAAATCAAAATCTGATGCAACTGCTGTAATCTTAATATTATTGATTGTTCCACAAACAACCATCATTCCACATTCCATGCCTGTTTTTTTACGAGCACTTTTTAATCTATCTTTATAAGATTTAGAGTCTGTCCAGTTTAAAGGATCATCTTTTGGAATAGGAGTTTTAAACACTTCATAATTATTTTTACCAAATAAAATATCAAATCGTTGACTTGGTTTAATTCGGTGATGTTTGTTACAATCTAGACAAACCCATAGGTTTTGTTCTAAATCCTTTTTTAGAATCGGTCCTCTACAACAGCTTGTCCAATCACTTTTTGCAATATCTTCTTTAGAAGCTCTTTCATGAAAAGCAGTTTTAATCTTCTCGCCTGCTTTTATAATTTTTGTAATCCAGTTCATTTAATTTTATTTTTTAATCTCTTCACAATATTAGTAACATTTGTGACAACATTTTGTCTTTTTTTTATTGAATTTGAAATTTCCTTACAAATCGCGCTTCCCACTACTAATCCATCTGCTTTTTTAAGAGATTTTATTGTTTTTTCAGTTATCCCAAATCCTATCACAACATTCTTTGATTTATTTTGATTCTTAATTTTGCTGTATTTTTCAAGAATTTTTTTAGGTGAAACTTTTAATTTTCCTCCAGTAGTTGAAAGCATACTGATATAATAAATCATATCATGAGAATCTTTGATAATTTTTTTTAACCTTATAGATGAAGTTGTGGGTGAGACTAATTGAATAAAATTTATTTTTTTTTTTTTACATTTGGCTGCAAATTTTTTATTCTCAGGATAAGGTAAATCCACAACTATTAAACCATCAACTTTTACATTTTTACATTTTTTTAAAAATTTATTTTCGTTATATTGAAAGATTGTGTTGTAATAACCCATCAAAATAATTGGTGTTGTTTTTTTTGTTTTTTTAAAGTCTTTTGCAATTGAAAAAACATCATTAATCTTAATCCCATTTTTAATTGCCCGATAAGCACTAGTTTGAATTTGACCTCCATCAGCAATTGGAGTGTTATGAGGAAAACCTAATTCACAAATATCTGCATAATCCGAAATAGATTTAATTATTTCTAATGATTTCTTTTTAGTGTTATCTCCTGCAACTGTATAAGTTAGTAAAGCAGGTCTATTTTCACTTTTTACCTTTTTAAATACTTGATTTATTAAAGAGGCCATTATTTTTTACCCAATCTCTCTCTTAAAATATCCCTATCTTTTTTTGCATCCCCACAGGAATTAACAATGATTATGGTGTCCTTACTTAGCTTGGGTGCTATTTTAATAGCTTCTGCAAACGCATGACATGGCTCTAAACTTGGATTTAGATTTTCATGTCTTGTAACTAGCTGATAGGCGTTTAGTGCATCTTCGTCTGTAGCATAAGTGTATCTTGCTCTTTTGGTATCTTTTAAAAAACAATGAATAGGACTAACACCTGGATAATCTAGTCCCGCACTAATTGATTCAGTGTCACTTATTTGTCCTTCATTATCTTGACAAAGATAAGATGCTGCACCATGTAGAATACCAATTTTAGCATTGCGACTTAATGGTGCGGCATGAAGTTTTGATTTTCTTGGTCCACCAGCCTCAACTCCAATTAATTCAATCTGTTTTTTACTATGATCAATAAACTCACTCCAAAATCCATAAGCTGAACTACCTCCACCAATACAGTTAATTAATTTTATCTTATTAGGAATTCTTTGAAATTCTGATTTTAATTGTACTTTTAATTCTCTAGAGATTTGTGCTGTGCTCCAACCACAAATTTTAACAAATATATTTGGACCAACAGTGCTTCCAACACACATATGTGTATTATCACAATTTGATACCCAGTACCTCATACACTCACTAACGGCATCAACCAATGTTTGACTACCAGAATATACTGGAACTATTTCAGCTCCATTTTTTCGCATTGCAGTGCAGTTAGGTTTTTGTCTTTTAATATCTTTTGCACCCATGAATATTTTACATTTAAGACCAAATTTTTTAGCAGCCATACTAAGCATTTTTCCAGCATAACCTGCTCCTGTGTCACCAACGATATATTTCTTACCCATTGCTTTACAAATCAAAGCATGGACTGTTGCATTATATATCTTGTGTGCACCACCATTTGCTTCAGAAACAACTTTTGCCCAAATTTGGGCACCATCTAAATGATTAGATAAATTATCAAGTTTTACAAATGAGGTAGGTGCTCCAATGTAATTTTTAAAATAGAAATCCTTTTTTTTTAGAAATTTTTTATCTTTTCTTAATTTTTTAAATTCATTTGTTAAATCATCAATAGGCTTTTTTAAAGTCTCAGGAATAAAGCTTCCCCCAAATTTACCGCCCCAAAAACCCTGTTGATCATGTTGATCGATTAAAGGAATTCCTTTTTTAAGTTTCATTATTTATCTACCTTACTTTGTTTAAAAAAATATCTATTTTGGATTTATCTTTTAACCCAGAAGTTTCTAGTCCCCCAGATATATCTATAATATCTGCTATTTTTTTGTAATTTTCAAGATCATCATCTACCTGAATATTTCCTGCTATCATTAGTGGTTTATCAATCTTTATTTCCTGAATAAGTTTATGATTAAAAGCTATACTCTTTTCATAACCTTTGCTGTCAAATAAATAAATATCTGTTACCTCTGAAAATAAAAGGTATTTTTGAACATCAGTTTCATCTTTTATAGTTAAAGCAGTAATAATTTTTTTATTATATCTTTGTTTTATTATTTTAATTTCTTCAGGTGTGCAGCCATAAATTTGATAATAATCAAAGGGAAGGTATCTTATTTTTTCCAAAATATTTTCATCTGGTTTCACTAGGACTGCTACAAAATTAGAATTTTTTCTCTCTACAGCTACCAGTTTGTTAAGTTTTTCAATCTCAACATACCTTGAACTCTTTTTATAGTTACAAATGAAGCCAATAAATTGAGCTGGGTAAGGATGATTAATAATAAAATTAAGCGTATCAAGATCAGAGATTCCACAGATTTTAGATCCTTTCATCATTGATTTAAGTGATCAATTAATCTTTGAATATTATTTTTAATGTTTCCTTTAATTAAAGATCTACCAATTACAATTCCTGAAACTTTATTCTTAAAAGCATCATTGGGGGTCATAACTCTTGATTGATCATTTATACTATCACCTGGCAGTCTTATTCCAGGAGTTATAATGAATAAATTTTTAAATTTTTTTTTAACCATTTTGGCCTCCTGTGCAGAACAAACTATACCATCACAGCCTGATTTTTTTATTAGACCTGCTTGTTTTAATACTAATTTTTTTACAGATTTTGTATGACCTATTTCTTTAAGAGATTTATTGTTAAGACTAGTTAATACTGTAACTCCAAGCACTTTTAAATCTTTATTTATACTTTTAGCTTTCTTTTTAATAACTCTTAACATTTCAAGGCCACCATTTGCATGAACAGTTATGAATTTACATTTTTTTAAATCTTTTAAGCTATCCACTGCTGATAATGCTGTTTGGGGAATATCATTAATCTTTAGATCTAACCAAAAGTCTTTTTTAAAATTTTCTAAAAATTTTCTTCCATGCTTAGAATAAAAAAATTGTAACCCAAATTTTGGAATGATCTTAAGTTTTTTAGTTTGTGTTTGTTTTATTATTTTCTTTATCTTACTTAAATTGGAAGTATCGCAAGCAACAAAAATTTTTTTATGTTTCATCGTTTAATTTTTTAAATAAGTCTTTTGACATTTTAAAGTGAATTGTTTTTTTCTCTGGTGTATTAACCTTTTCACCAGTTTTAGGATTTCGTGATATTCTTGCTTTTTGAATATTTGTTGAAAATACACCAAAACCCCTAAGTTCAACTCGATCTCCTCTTTTAAGAGCATTTTTAATTTCACCTAAAATAATATTAGTAAACTTTTCTAAGTCTTTTTTAAGAAAATTTGGATAATTATCTGAGAGTTGTTTTAAAAGCTTTGATTTTACAATAGCCAATTTTAATCTTCTGTTTATTCTTTATCTTCTTCTTTTTTCTTTAAATCTTCAGAAAGTGATGAGAAGGGTAAATTTTTTCCACTAGCTTCACTTCCGTAGGTTTTTAGCGCTGTGTCTCTATCCTGCTCCTCTAAAAGCTTAATACTTAAAGTTGCTTTTCTTTTACTTAAGTCTAGTTCAGCTATTGCGCAGTCTAATTTTTCTCCACCCGTCCATCTGCTAGGACGAGCATCAGCTGCATTAATGGCAATTGCTGATTTTCTAATTTGTAGATCCATTTCACAGCCTTCAGGTCTTACAGTCAAACCTTTATTGTCTGTAGATATTACTTGAACTGTGATTGTTTGATTCTTAGTTTTATCTTTAAACCAATCAAAAGGGTCAGCTTGAGTTTGTCTTAAGCCAACTCTAATTTTTTGTTCCGAAGCTTTAATCTCAAGAACTTTAACCTTAATTTTATCATCTTTTTTATACTTTTCTAATTCTTCTTCACCATTATTCAAGTAAGTTAGGTCGTTGCAGTGTAAAAATGCATCAACATCTAGACCTTCAACTTTAACAAATAAAGAATATTCATTTTTGTTTACCACCTCACCTTCAACAATCGTTCCTATGGGAAATTTTGTTTCAAAAATTTCAAATGGATTTTCTTGAGTTAATCTATGAGAAATTGCAACACGTCTTTTTTCTTTATCAATTTCTGTAATCACACAATCTATTTCTTCTCCAATTTTAAACATTTTCTTTGCTGAAATATTTTTCTTAGACCAGCTAAGTTCACTTGAATGAAGAAGAGTTGTAAGTCCTGGTTCTAAGGAGCAGAAAGCTCCAAAATCTGCAATTTTTTCTACTTTTACTTTATATATCTTATTCAGTTCATAATTATCTATGTGATCAAATGGATCTGGCCCCATCTGTTTTAAACTTACTCCGATTTGTAGTTTTTCTAGATCAACACTGATTACTTTAACATCATGCTTGTCTCCAATGTTAAAAAATTCATCTGGATGATTAACTCTTGAATATGAAATTTCCTGAAGATGGCAAAGAACATCTAGCTCTCCATTAACATTGAAAAAACATCCGAATGTACTGTAGCCCTTAACCTCCGCTCCTTTTATAACATCTCCAACTTTATATTTTTCAATTATTTTTATTTTATCTTCTTTTTTGAAAGATGAAATAATTTCTCTTCTAGAAACGCAGGCATTACCTCTAACCTTATCTAATTTAATTAAAGCAAATTTTTGAGGTTCGTTCATTAAGTGGCTAATATCTTTTAACGGTTTTGAATCAATTTGACTTCCAGGAAGAAACATAAGTGAACCAGTATCTATATGTTCTACAATACAACCACCTTTACACTTGGAGGTAATTTTACCCATGATGGGTTCATTTTTTTCATAAGCTTCAACTAATTTATCCCAACCTTTAATTTTTTGAGCTTTGCTAGCTGATACCAACACTTCTCCATTTTTATCTTCAATTTTTTCTAATAATACCGAAATTGTCTCACCAATTTTTATTTTTTCACTAAGACCCATGCTTTTAAGTTCATTAACATCTAGAACTGGCTCACTTTTTAAACCTTCTACAAATAGAAATACAAACTTTTCAGTAATCTTATTAATTTTGCCTTCTATAATTTTACCTTCTTCGATTTGGATTTTTGAAAGCTGACTATTAAGTAATTTCTCGAATTCTTGTGATGCTGGATTATTTAAGTCTTTATATATTTCCATTAATTATTTAATTTTTTATCTATTATTTTTTTTATTTTTAAAAAGCAGGCTCTTTTAGTTAAATTTGTTGTATTAATCAAGATCGAATCTTTAGTTTTCTTTAATGGAGATAATTTTCTATTATAGTCGTTTTTATCACGGTTTTTGATACTTTTTATCACCTCATTAAAAGTAATGTCTTTATTTAGTGATTTAAGTTCTTTAAACCTCCTCATAGCACGAGTTTTTACATTTGCTGTTATAAAAAATTTTAACAAAGCATCTTTCATAATTACACTAGTTATGTCTCTACCGTCTAATATACTTCCTCTATATTTTGCTGATGGAAAATAGGCACATTTTTTTTGAAAGTTATGAACAATTTTTCTAATTTTTTTATTTTTTGCGATTTTAGATGCTTCAGTTGCAACCTCATCTGATAATAGATTCTTATTGTTTAAGTCAATTAACTTCAATTTCCCAATTTTATTTTTAATTAATTGATAATTAAATTTAGGATTTGTTATTTTTAGATTTCCAATAAATCTATAAATCTTACCTGTATCCAAATATAGAAGATGGTAGTGCTTTGCTAAAAGTTTTGCCTGAGTTCCTGCTCCAGCTGCAGCAGGTGAGTCAATTGCAATTTGAATAATCTTTTTATTTTTTTTCAATTAATTTTTCCTCCTAAATTTTTTATTATATTTAAAAAATTTGGAAATGAAGTTTTAATAGAATCTGGATCATAAATTTTCCAATTTCCACCCAATGCTAAAGCCGCTACGACTGATACCATAAAAACCCTATGATCTTTTAAAAAATCTTTTATGAAATAGTTTTTATTTAATGTTAAATCAGGATTACCCCTAATTTTAATTCCATTATTTCCAGTCTTACTTACATTTATACCCATCATCTTCAAAATTTTATATCCCCAGTCCAATCTTTTTGATTCTTTTTTATTAAGTTCTGATAAGTTATTAAAAACACTTACACCTTTGCTAACACCTGCAACTAAAAAAATTAGCAAAAACTCATCTATTGCCGAACTATTAAGTTTAGAGCTGAGGTTTATTGATTTTAATTTTTTAACTGATGTTACAAAAATATCTGCAATTGGCTCTCCTTTGTAAATTTTTTTATTTCTAAACTTAATATTTGCCCCCATCATATTGAGAATCTTTATTACTCCAATTCTGGATTGATTAATGTTTACTTTTTTAATTGTTAATTTAGAATTTTTTAGAAGTAATGTTAAAACAATAAAAAAAGATGCAGATGAAATATCGCCAGGAATTTTGTAGTTAAAAGAATTAAAGTTATTTAGTCCCTTGATTTCAATCAGATCATTATCTTTATATTTTTTAGTCTTTATTGAAGTTTTGAGAACATTTTTAAACATAAGTTCAGTATGATTTCTTGAGGGCAGACATTTTAATTTTGTTGTTCCTGGAGTTTTTAATGCTGCGATCATCACTGCTGATTTGCATTGAGCAGAACCCAATTTTTCTATGTAATTTATTGGTTTTAGATTGTTAGATCCCCTAATGATTAAAGGAAGCTTTCCATTATTTTTTTTAAATTTAACACCAATACTTTCAAGTGGTTTAATAATTCTCAGCATATCTCTTTTTTTAAGAGAATTGTCTCCAGTGATTTTTATATACTTATTTGAGTCTACTAATGTCGCACTTATTAATCTTGCTGCAGTCCCTGAATTTCCTACATTTAGTACTATATTATTTTTGTATTTATAGCCCCAAAGTCCTTTGCCAAATACTTCACAGTAATTTTTTTTTAGAATTATCTTGATGCCAAGTTTTTTAATACAATTTATTGTGTTTATTACGTCTTCAGAAATAAGTAAATTATTGGCTACACTTTTACCTGACGCAAGAGAGGATAAAAGAATAAATCTCACACTTAAAGACTTATCACCAGCTACATAAATTTGCTTATTGTTGAAATCTTTTATTTTATGGTTGATAGAAATTAACTTTTTCACTTGCTAATATTTATATTATTTAAACTTAAAATTATCTCCAAAATAATATTTGGTTGCATTTTCATCTCTAATAAGTTCATTGGGTGTTCCTATAGCAACAATTTTTGAATTAGATAAAATTATAGCCTTATCACATACTGCCAAAAGGTCTCTTGCTTGATGATCAGTAATTATTATTGTTAGATTGAGCTCAGTTTGCAGTCTTACAATTATTGTTTGTAACATTTGAATTGTTTGAGGATCTAAAGCTGCAAGAGGCTCATCCATTAATAATATTTCTGGTTCACCAAGTAAAGCCATACTTATTACTAATCTTCTTTTCATCCCACCACTTAAAAATTTTGCTTCAACTTTTCTTACTGCATCAAGTTCAAATCGTGATATTAATTCTTCTACT
>Ga0114997_10003228_pt1 | contig 12864 bp, 20 predicted proteins | sample ArcticOcean_MG_C_2_FD_87045 | JGI IMG/M metagenome (GOLD analysis project Ga0114997, IMG submission 87045) | Marine microbial communities from western Arctic Ocean - ArcticOcean_MG_CB4_136 | ecosystem: Environmental > Aquatic > Marine > Oceanic | place: Arctic Ocean: Canada Basin | collected... | reverse complement strand
CTCCAATATCTGTAGCATCTCCAGCTACTGCCGTGATGTTACTAGAAATCCCAGCCACGGTATTTATGTTTGCAATTGAGCCAGCAACTGTCGAGATATCGCTACCTGACCCACTCGAAACTGAATCGGCAATAGATCCTAGGTCTTCTTGGTATAGAATATTTCCAGCAACGACATTGATGTTGTGTTGCTCTGTATCGCTTGGAGCCAGTTGTAACCAAGTAGTAGTTGCTAAATCGTAAACAAACATCCGATTGGTGGTAGTTAAAAAATACAATGCTCCATCAGTTAAGGTAGCTCCATCATTATCAACTGTCGGCACGGAACCCTTGCTACCAAGGAATTTATCGTCAAATGTATCTAACACCGCATTACAAGAAACTACTGCTGAACTTGTAGAAACAACATCTGCTGCGGTTAATACAGCCTTTGCTGTTGCTATTACTGCTTGTGCTGTTGCCGTTGTTGCAGAATTAGAAGCATTCGTTTCTGAAGTAACAACCGTATTAGTAGTCCAAGCAATCTGTCCTGCACCGTTAGTCGTTAAGTAATTTGTACTACTACCATCCGCTTGGGGCCACTTCTGACCGTCTAATATAATTTCTCCCGTTCCATTCGGGGTGATAGTTAAATCCCCGTTTGAGTTGGTAGAGGTGATAGCGTTTCCGTTAACATTTATATTATCTATTTGTGCTTCAGTTACCGCACTATTAGTACCTAATGTAACTCCATCAATAGTCCCAGCATTTACATCAACGCTATTAGAGGTATTAAATGCGAATGGAAGAGTGATCCAACCGCTACCATTATAAAATTTCCATAAACTATTAGTTGTGTCACGCCATATAGTCCCCGTTAAAGGAGTGGAAGGAGCAGTCGCTTTATTGTGGATTGTTAAAGCAGCATCATCCACATCTGGGAAAGATGCTTTTATGGTAGACTTTAAAAGTCTTATATGATCATCACCTTGAGATCTTAAATCAGCCCCAGTAGGATTTGTTGTTACAAGACTATTTATATATGTTCCAGTTTCTAAACCCATTTATATCTCCTATGCTTCAACCCACGTTGTAGACTCTTCTGTAGCATCTGTCCACGTTGTAGTAGTTTCATTTACGTCTACCCAAGTTGTCGTTTCTTCAGCCATTTAGTATGCCTTAAAATCTGGGACAGTTCTTAATGCAGATCCAGAATATCTATCTTTAGAATCCTCCATCTCTATAGCAGATATTGTCTCATTAAAAAGTTGTGTCCATTTCATAACGCCCTCGTTATGCTCTGTATAAGCAGACAGTTCTAGCAAAGCTGCATACAGATAAATATCTGGACAATCTGTAAGTAGTTCTGTAGTTGTATTGGAATCACTTAAAGCGGTAAATTTTTTATAGTAAAGCATCTCCATTGTATAAACAGCATCTGGAGTTGGCCCAAGCCTAACCTCATCCCCTAATAAAGTATACACCCTAGGCTTCCCAGTTGTACTCCCAGCCCATAAATTGTCTAAACGCTCAGGTGTTAAATAATTTAAATCTGTTACAGGAGAAGTGTTTAACTTAAAATGCCTCATTTGGACAAACCCAGTAGGTAACCCGTAATAGAGTTGAGTTGAGACTGTGCTGGTTGTCACCCTAGTTTCCATTTTTCTTATCCTGATATTTCTATTAATCCTAGTTTCAGCTAAGGTAATAAAATCAGGGATAACGGAATCAAGGTCATTTCTCTTACTCCAGCTTTTTATAGCTGCTTGAAGTTCAGCGTAGTTGCCAATAGCCATTACGGTATATCATCCATATTACGGTTTTTAAATATATTTAAAGCTAGGAAATTAAGCCCCTTAGAAACATAATTCATAAGGTTGTTGTCTCTCCACCGTGTAGGCATAGCCATAGTTACAGTGTTAGCAAACATTACAATTTCCGCTGCTATAGCATACCACGGTTGGTTCATAATGATTTCCATTTAACCTCCTAGAGTTGACTTGTTGAAGTTCTATACATTATGTTATCTGAATCATTTAGCCATTTCTTTAATCTTTTAGGGTCATCCCAAGTTCCGTCTTTCATTAATTTTTCTACAATCACAAGTGGTATCGTTGCTGCTTGATGCCATTCGTTGTGACCACCAACTCTAAACCTAGTCTCCCAATCAGTTCTTAATTCTTTATTGTGTGAAAGTATAGGGTTAACATTTTGAACAGTTTCAGTCGTCAACCTATCCTTAAACTCATCATACCAAATATTACGTTCTATGTCCCCAGGAACCAGTTCACTAATTAATTTTTTATCCATTACAAAAGCCAATAAAATATTGCTGATACTGCCCATCCAATCCCAAATGCTATATAATTATTATGTATCATTTGTTTCTCCTATAAACTAATAAGTCCAAATAACGTCTTGCGTTTTATGTGGGTCAACATCTAGGTGAATAAAATTTCCTGAATGCTCACCCGCTATACCAATACGCCTAAAGTATTTAATTGCCACATCAACCATCCCGAAACGTGCCTTAGAAGTTGTGCATGCGATATCAACTGCAAGTCCCATTCCTTCACTGTCAGGCATATGACTAGAAACCAGACTACCTTTGATACTTGTATTATATTCTTCACACCGAACCCCGCTAGTAATAGTTATCGGCTTATCAATAACATCTCTAACGTGTTGAAGTTTTTCTATTAACACGGGGCTAACCCAACTAGCACCGCATCCACAAGAACATTCAAATTCGTATCGTGAAAAGTTTTTTGATAAATCACCCATAAAACCCCAGTAATAGAAAGGGAGGGTTTTACCCCTCCCAATCCATCAAACATTAGGAAGTAGTTAAATCTGCAATTTTGCCAGAACTAGCTTCATTCCTATACTCAAGTGTATATTCTACTAACATCTGTCGTTTCTCAGAATCACCTGTTCGTGATAATGGTTTAACCTGAAACGGTCTGAGGTAAGAAACTGCCCAGTAGTCCGTATCAAGAACAAATGCTGTACGATCTTGGCTAAACCTATTAGGAATAACCTTAACAGTACCAAAGTCACTAACATAAACATCCATAGCACCGATGATTACGCCTTGACCTACTTTTTGGTTGTCACGATACTGCGTAGCAACGCCAGCAAAAGCTGAAACCTTAGTTTTGTTGAAAGGCCCAACCATAACCATCCCAGGATTTCCACCCTGAGTAAAGCAGTTTTGCATTTGGGTCTTCAACATAGCCTCTGTAAAAACTCTCTGCGTACCGTTAACAACATCAGCAGTACCAGAAGTAGCTGGAGAACCACTACCGTGAGATTTATTAGTTACGATAACCGCTTCAGCACCAGAGCATTCTCTAGCAGAAGAAGATGTACCCGTAACCATATATTGACCAGAAGTTAATCTAGCTTCCATATCACGCTTAAGCTCTTTACCAGCTTTTGCGACCTGATAAGCTAACTCTGATTTTCTTCCAGCCTTGTTAACAACTTCTTGCGTACCAGAAATAACAACTACCTTATCAGAGATCTGAGTTCGGTTTGTTTTTCTTGTGGTAGCAGTAATTGCATCATTTGTAGCATCATCACCATCAATAACCTTATTGTCCGCTGAATGTGCAGCCAATGAATCGGTTTGCCATTCGTGCAAAGTCTGGGTACATTTTGAACGCCCAATAGATTGCATAAACGGAGTATCGGTTGGCGATATATTGTAAATTACATCACTTAAATCTTCTTTAGTACCTATCGAATCATACGAATCAAAGGTATTAGTTGGTTGTGCCATAATAAAGCTCCTGAGTTATTCAAGCATATCAAATAAAACCCTAGCAGCATCATCTACCTTGCCAGAGCTTCTCAATGCTTTCCGTTGTTTATTACGCTTATCCGAATCCACGGCTACTCTTCCTGATCCTCTAGGTCTTTGCACCCGTGGTGCGTTGCGTGTTTTTTTATTGCCAGCATCAGCACCTTTGATACCATCATAAAGCATAGCCTTGCGTAAGATTACAATAGCTCGATGGTCTGCAATATTATCGACCTCCGAATCTTGGTAACCTTGCCCTTTAGCGTAAGTTTTAAGTTGGTTTCTCAAAGCAGCACCCTTTTTAGGATCACTCCATTCGGGTAAAACTCCTTTAAGTGCTTCTGCTTCTTTTTTTAACAAGTCAGTATACTGAGATTGATGTTCCTGAGTTTGTTTTGTCTTCTCAGAAGCTATCGAATCTTGTATACGTTTCTGTTCGTTTTCAGTCTCACGCAATTCATCCCTTTTAGCGAAATACTCCATCGGGTCTTCTGTTCTGAGCCTTTCAAGCTCGGTCTTGTCAACCGCTTCAACACGATCTTCTAACCGCTTGTTAAGTGCCTCAAGAGCTTGCACATATTGTTGACTTTGATTCATTAGATAAGTCTGGGCTTCCCCCATCCTCTTCTTCTCGTCTGATAAAGTCTGTGCTTGCTGCGTGTTACCCCTGTCCCTAGAATAACTAGCTTTCAATTCATCGAAGCTGACACTATTACCATCAATGTCAAAATATTCAGAATCGTCTTCTGCCTCTGGTTCAGGTTCTCCTGCATCTTCATCGGCTTGCTCTTCTTCTACATCATCAGAGTCAGCCGTATCATCCTCTGATTCTGTTTGGTTGTCACGGGATGCGTATTCAGGCTCAAGGCTTTCAACAGCCTTTGCAGCTTCTCTCACATCTTCATAACTTCCGAAAATTCCAGCGTTCTCGTTTTGTTCTTCAGCCATTTTGTTCTCCTATTTTGCAGCCCCACGATTTACAAAAGCTTCTTTAGAAAGCTCTTCAATCTGGCGGTCTGCCAATTTTCCAGTTTCCATTATGGTTGATAAATGGTTCTCTACAGTTGATAATACTTTTATTGCCATCCAAATACCTTCTCTACCCTCACTATCTCTAGCTGGGGAATTTTCCCATTCAGAAAAGTATAAGTCCCTTAAGTAAACAAAAGATTCTTTATACAAATCATCATCAAGAATCCTTTGAGCATTAAGTCCTCTTGCTCTTTCTTTTTCGTAGGTATTCATTACTCCCCTATTTTATTTACTATATTTAGGTCTTTTTTTATGATCCCTGCCTCTGTTGCTGTTTATTATACCCATAGCTAAATTTACCGACTTGCCACCGTACTTTTTTCGCATATCCTTCATACCTTCACTCGCCATTATCTCTGGTGTCTTTGACTGATATACACCACTAGCAGATTTTTTACCAACATGTGTTTCAATTTTTTTCCCAGCATCTCTCTCTCTTTTTCTTCTTTCTCTGAGGAGCCTGTCCCTTTTTACTGCATTTTCTTGAATTGTTTTTAGAGTCTGCGGTGTTCTCTGGAATCCAGTTTTTTCAAGTTTTTCTTTGACATAAACTTTACGGTATATTCTATCTATGTTTGCCTTCTTGTCACTCAAGCTAGATATTTTTTCATTTTTCTTAGATACATCTTCCCATTGAGCCATAGTTACTCCCCTATCTTTATAGATCGTTTCTCTTGAATTTCAGCACCCAGTTCCATAATCTTAAGTCTGCTTTCTTCTTTGAACATTTGTATTTCTGCTATCAGTTGTTCTTTTTCAAATTGAAGTTTTTCTATATCTAGTTTCAATTTATGCTCATCAAGTTTACCCTTGCTAACATCCAATTTGTTTTCAAATTGATTCTGTTTAACTTCCTCTTGTAGCTCTTGCATATTGATTTGAGCTTTCTGCATATCAACTTGTGCTTTCATTGCATCCGCTTGTGCTTTCTGCTGTAACACTTGAGCCATTGGATCTTCACCTTGATCCTGCGGTTGGAATGCTTCAGGAGGTAATGTGGATGGGTCTGTAAAGAAATCGTTATAGTTCTTCATACCCATAGCCTTGACAGCTTCTTTTAATAGATTGTAAATATTTTGAGGTTGAACAATTGCTTTCATTTCTGGATCTTGTCTTATGTTGGATATATGAGTACCAAGCATGTTTAGGTTCATGATAGTTTGATCTCTATTACCGTTGCCCAGACCAACACTTACAGTCATGTTCCGTCTATCTCTCCATTCAGAAGGATCTATTGGAACCCACTCTTCACCAGTTAACTTTATAGTTCTTTCTATTTTTTGGTGTTTAATGCTAAGTTCGTGAATTTTCAAGAATAGTTTCTTAACTCCAGTTTCAGCAAAGATCCTAGCGACCATCTCCATCTTCATATTAGATGCTGTTACCTGTTGGCTTACAGCAGTTGCTGTTGTGTTCTGTAAAGAATCCGCATCGAGTCCTTGAAAAACCCTGACTCCCGTTCTTTCATCCCTAACCTTGTCTATATATTCTAACATCGTAAATGACGAGTTTGGAAGTTGTGGTTGCTCTAGTCTTCGTACAGCACCAGGAACTTTCTCCCTTATCACTCCGCCTGGGCGTGATGTTAGTAAGTCGTCTAAATTAACCTGACCTTCTACCATAACGTAACGTCCGTTGTTCAACATGTAATAATTGTCGAGCATGTTACGCCACAGTGTTGACTTGATTAATTGCAAGTCCATAGTTAAGTCAGCCAAAGATAACCCGTAGAATTTATGGGGCATTGGAATCGGGGTCAGAGATATGTAAGGGTGTCCGTCTACATTTTCCCTAGACAATATTCTATCACCAGCTTTTAAAACTTTAACCCATTCAGAAATACCATCTCCATTGGCATCTATTTTTAGATAACATTCGTCAACCCAGATCTTACGCTCAGAACCTTCTATGCCTGGGTTCATGTCCATACTCATTCCAGAATCGTCATAGTCACGCCTAGCTGTGTATTCTTCGCTCCACCACTGTTCGTCACTACCAACAATATCGTCTACATCTTTAAAACCCATTTCCCTTAACTCAGAGATAGTCATCAACATCCTATCTCCTAGGAAATTAGCATCTTCTATACTGTCTGCTTGTTTGGATATATAAAATTGTTCTGGAGGGCATACTACAATTTTGATTTTACCTTCTGTCCCTTTTCGTGTGATGACTAAATCATGAGTTCTATTGGTGTCTATAAAATCACCATCACTAAGACCCGCATCCATAGCGTCTTCATCATCCATAGTTGAATGCTCAACCACGGTTACATTCTTATCTGTTACTAACGCCTGATATTGAAAATCTGTTAATTCTGTGTACTCTTCTCTTTCTTCAACTTCTGTTTCATCCCACCATACTTTAGTGATCCCATTTTTTAACATCAGGGCATCTTTAAACCAATCATAAAGAATCTTAAACCCATCGTTATCTTTATTTAAAACATAATTAACATACATGCTTTCTTGCTGTGCTGCCTTAACATCTTCTGGGCCTGTAGGATCAAATCTACCTATCTCATCACCTGATGTAAATATACGCATCAACGATGGCATCATCCATTCAATCACATCGGAGACATCGGTACTTACTACTTGAGATCGACCTTCAACCTCATTACCAAATTTATCCCCATAGTAGTAGTCTATGGATTTTCTTCTTTGTTCAAATAGCTCACCACCGAAACCTAGGGAACTACCAATCTCATGTTCTATGATGACTTTTATCTGATCGTCATCTAGTTTTTTTCTTTTTTTGGACACGGTTACGAGGCTCCTTAACTGGTTCGTGCATTAACATCACCACAGCCTCTTCTAGCCTATGAAATGATTCATGCAAATGTTCTATTTTTTTTTCCAATTCTTCTATTCTTACAGAATCCTTTACACTCATTATACTATACCTAGCTCTGGATATACTATCCTCTTATTATAATTTCTGACAGATTGATGGGCAAAAGTCAAGCAAAGAGCATCTGCTAGATCTGGGCTTTGCATTCCAGACTTCCGCATTTCAGCTTTTGATTCAACTTTTAACTTTCCAGCCGATGTATAATTATACCTAGGCATAGATAATTCAGCTATTAGCTCATCCTGATCTGGCAAAGTTGTGTTACGTTCTTCAAACCACTCTCTTGTTTTCCACCATAACTCATCCCTAAGTCTATTAAAGCGGGTTTGTACTGAAGGAGTTTCTGCTACATTAATACCTCTGGCTGGCAATCCTAACTCAGAGAGCCTATCAACAACACCCGCCCCAACCCCGATTGAATCTATAAGTATCTCACTTGGAATTTCCCAGTTTTTCATTCTATTGTATTCGTCCACAATGATACCACAAAGTTGCATCAAATCCTTGCCACGCCAAAACTTAATTGGTTCTATTAGCGTATTCTCCATTCGCTTCGCTAAACTTGATCTATCAGATCCAAAACGGGCTACATCCAACCCCCAAACCATACTGCCTTCGACTTGCCCTACTTGTCTTGCGACAGCTTCCTCTATAAGAGCCAATGGTATAACAGCGTCCTCATCACCAGACGGGAACTCACCTAAAACACGAACCCTGTATACATTACTGGTAACTCCGTACTTCTCAGCCATCTCCTTAACATAACGCTCTGTCACCATCTTTGAATCAGAACAAGCAACCTTATGGGTACTCCAAAGATTCCTAGAAGAATGAAACGAGTCATAAAAATAACCCGATGTCCTTGTAGGATTTCCTGTCATTAGAGTTTTAGCCCCTGGTGTCGACATACTACCTTCACCAACCTCAAATATAATATCTTCCACACCAGATGCTTCATCTATAATAAAAAGCATATTCTCAGAGTGGAATCCTTGGAATGCTTCAGGTTGTTCTTTTCTAGCAGTTCGGGCTACGGCAAAAGATTCTTGTGGAGCAGATAAAACCTCAACTCTATCCCTGCTCAGTCTCAACAGATTCTTTAAGCCTACTGGCATACGCCTATACCACTTAGCTACTTCACCCCACAGAACATCTTCTAACTGATGTGCTGTTGGAGCAGTACAGGCAACCTTAGATGGATACCTAGTAATAAGCCAATGCAATATTAACCAAGAAAGCATAGCTGTCTTACCAACCCCGTGACCAGATCTTACGCTAACTCGCTCGTTTTTTACTATCGAGTTTAGAACTTCCTGTTGCCAATCTAGCGGGTTTATCTGGAAAACTTCCTTCACGAACTTCACTGGGTCGGATCTCCACAATAGCAATCTCTGCTTCCAATCTGGCTCTGTCTTCGATTTCTTTGATGGCATCTATAAAGTTCACGTTGATATCGTTTTGGATTTGAACATCTTTTGGAACTAGAGAAGTTACTGCCCTGACATAAGACGAAGGATCTTTTTCGAGCATTAAATCCAAAGCTTTAACTCCATTAGTCTTCCAGTGCCTAGAGATATCCTTAATAACCTTATCAGTCAAGACATTTCTTGAACTCTTAGGTCTTCCTTTGGGATTTCCAGATTCCCCTGGTTCCCATCGGCTTAACTTCTTATCCATAGCTGTCCTTTAATTTAATTATCTCCTTGATAGCTACCCACGGTATTGTAGTCTGAGCGTGTACTACGCACTGGTTCTCAGGAGAAAAGTCACTAGATTGGCAGAAAGCGATCACCTCCTTATCTTGGGTTAGATACATACCTACTGATTGGCAATCCCTACTATCATCAAGCAATGTTTTTTTATTGTAATGTTCCCAATCTGGGCTATAGTCACTATCAACCCATTTAATCCATATAAGGTCACGGAATTTAAGCTTTAGTTTCTTAGGTCGCATTTTTCACTTCGGACTGATAATGGTTTCCCTTTGCCTTCCGACCAATCTTTACATACGTTACAAACCCAACACTCTTTACTTGTCAAATAATACAAAGGTCTATCGGACGGGCAATTAGTAAAAAGGTAGTCGTTCTTACCCACATCAAGTTTTATATCACAAGTTGATATAGAACCATACCCAGTAATAGGACAAGCGTATACGACATCAATTTTTCCATCAAAGTTCAAATCCCAATAAAGAGTAATATTATTAGGTACTTGGTCAACCATCCATCTGCCTTGACCCTTCTTTGGTAGTTCTTGAAATTCTGTAATGTTTGCTACCCCTGTAGTAAAACAAAATATAATGGCTAGTAACAACAGCCTCATTTACCCAGTTCCTCGATAGTTGTTCTACAATCCTCCTGAAAGCCGTCAAGCTCTAAAATCCACCTCTGGAGTGCTACCTTGTCGTGATGCTCTATCCTCCATCCATTGTCTATCGGAGATAAACTAAAGGAAGGCGGGTTAGGGTAATCAGGAGCAAGAACACCTCCAAAATCAGAACCTTGACCAACACAACTACCCAAAAATATCAGGGTCATGAGGATCAATGTTACGCTGTCTTTTTTTAATTTCATTTTTAATTTTTTTTCTAACTCGGTTAATCCTAGAGTGCGTAGTTAAAGCTGCTAAAGAACTTCTTAGCCTATACTGCATCGCACCACGACTTTCAAAAAATTTTACCATTCCCAGTAATGCCATTATACCTAAAGGGATAGCCCAAAGCCAAGTCATCTTGTCCCCTCCATTATTTTTCTTATGTCCATATCGGCTATTCCCCTGTTAGCAATAATCTCTGCCCTTAGTAGAACAAAATGATCCCTACATAGCAAGTAAGCAATGCTTTCAGTGGGATACTCCTGATTCTCATCCTCCTCATGATGCTCTGTAAAAAAAGATGGAAGACTTCTATATTTGTTAACTATCCACTCCGCACCATTCCTAAAAACAATTACACCGTAGTCCCTACCTTCACGCATTGTTTCTATATCAACCTCTGAATAACAACCACTGTGACCACAAATGTAAGGGTCATCATCTCTCATGCCTTCAGCCATATTAGCACTCCTTTTTAGCTGACACATACTCAACAAAAATTTTTCCGTCAGACTTGCTACCTATTCTATAACACATCCCATCTAATAATAACGACAAACTAGATGGTATTCCCGCAGTGTCATTGTAAGGGTCTGTCTTACATACATCATTAGCAGAAATCCAACGATCCTGATTTAAATTTTTTTTTGGATGCCTAACTATTTTTAATCCACGTTTCATATAACAAGCGTAGCACAAGATGGCTCAGGAAGAAATGATAGAGACTATAGTAAAAACATACGTATTAGCAAATCAGGGGGGGCGGGTAGGCCATACCATATATAGATCCCGCACCTCGATCGCCATACCATATATAGTATGGTTTCCTGTTCATACTATCGACAAATACTATTACCGTAATCGTTTGATGTTCACCTGTTATTCACATATGATTTACCGGGTAGATAATTTAATTGTTGCTGCATTCAATAGGGATAAAGTTTAATTAGATATTATATTTCTATTCCTTTTACTGTCTCTTTCTTTGTTTTTCTCTTCCCTCTTCCTCCCCTCTATTAAACAATAAACCATTTAACCTTATCACCACTACCCTAAAACTATTTGTCGATATCACCGACAAAATTTTAAATAAGGTTGACAGGGTTTTATATTAGTGTACTATAAAGAAAGTTATGTTATGGAATCTGGTTATCATTTAGGAATGAGACATTGTTGAGAAACAAAGTTAATTGACCAATCAATTCAGACCATAATTAAGTTAGTTCATTATAGTAAAAGCCGAACTAAGTAACTAGTTATCGATAAGGCAAGAGATAACAAACTGCTAACGATAGACACAATAGATGGTCTTTGATCAATAGCAGGAATGTTAATGCACATTATTATTAATTATAAATACTCATAACTATTAAATAAAAGGAAAACTAAAATGATTATTATAAAGAATGAGAAATCAGATAAGAACTGCATTGATATTCAAACGCACGTTTTAACGCAAGCTATACACACACAAGATAATCAAACTGCTATTGCTTTGACTATCACTAAAGCTAATGTACTAGTATCGATAATGAAATCATTAAGACAAGATAATAACGTGATTGACTCAACTATATTCTCTGAATATAACCAAGACAATTGTGGTATTAAACCTTTGAAAATGTACAAAGCGAAAACCGATAGATTCCTTAAATTAGTACCTAGGGATAATAACGGTTCACCTTTATATAATGTTACATTCGATAAAAACAATCCTGTTTTAATGTCTTCTAGTAGCGGAATTCCTCATTTAAATATTAGTTGGTTAACATCTCAACCGATAGACAATGAGACATTGGGAGTATTTGTAACGCACCCGTCACCATTCGGAGGCGGTGCAGAGTTAGGTCAAACATACTGCCAATTATTAAGCGATTTGTTAACACGGTTAACAACTGAATTTGTAGTCCAACATAAATTCGTTGTTACTGGAATGATCAAAGTAGTTAAGACCTCAGAAGTTATTAATAATCTTGATAACTTAATAGGGAGGTAACCAACTATGATCACTCTTAACCAACCTCTTAAGGATATAAGCTATTCACCTGCTATGCCATTTTGGAAAACTAACCTTTCACAAGATCATGTTCTTTCTAATAATAGGTTAAACCCTGTTATAGAAAAAACTGGGGTTGAAATGGAGGGTTTTTATTTTCAAGGCAAACCAGTGGGTGCTATTGGTGACGCTAGTCTGGGTCATAATGGTTATATCATAAACGATTTTCCTCAAGATAGGATTACAGAGGAAGGTAATTTTTGGGAGTCAAGACCATTAAGACCTAAAAACATTGAAGCTATGGTTCGCTTTATGAACCAAAATTATCCAGACAAAGTAAATTCTAAATGCGGAATGCATACACATATCGGTTTCCATTCAGTACATCAATATGGTTTATGCATGTCTTTAGAGCATGAAAAATTTATGTTGCAAGTTTGGAAGAATTGGTCATTAAGAAACCTAAAGGATGATCCTTATAATAGAAGGTTAGTTATGGAGCGTATCGAAAAATCAAATCGATATTGCATTAAACAAACCCCTATTAATTGGGAGTATTCTTTATCAGAACCTAAACCTTATCTAACTTCTGGAATGGGAGGTTT
>Ga0114997_10003222_pt1 | contig 12873 bp, 9 predicted proteins | sample ArcticOcean_MG_C_2_FD_87045 | JGI IMG/M metagenome (GOLD analysis project Ga0114997, IMG submission 87045) | Marine microbial communities from western Arctic Ocean - ArcticOcean_MG_CB4_136 | ecosystem: Environmental > Aquatic > Marine > Oceanic | place: Arctic Ocean: Canada Basin | collected... | reverse complement strand
TGAATTGTTGGGTGCTGGAGCAAATATCAGCTGCATCACTAATCCCATCTGCATCGTTATCCAATTGATAGGGAGCACATCCATTCGTATCAGCAACTGAACCTGTAATTGTGTTTTGACAAAAGTCGGAATTGTCAGCAACGCCATCCGAATCGGAATCAGCATTCGGATTTATCATGTTAACAACAACACAAGCATTAGACACAGTTCCTGCGTAATCATAAGAAACAACACAGATATTTTGAGTACCATATCCAACATGTAATTCCGCATAACTACTGGTGCTGTTATCGATTGGCGAGATCGTAATGTTGTTGACTGTAAAGTGGTGAACGGACGAATTTTCTAAGACATAGTTAAGATTGACAAACTGCCCAGTAAAACTCACACCAGCAACAGGGGATACAATGAAAACATTGTGTGGGGGGGCGGCTCTCTCAACCACTATACAATCGGATAATTGGGCTCCATTATCGCCTGAAAGTTCTAGGCAAATTGTAGAAAAACCATACCCGACCTGGAGATGACTTTGGCTATAATTACTGTTTGAATTATTGGTTTCATTTGAATCAAACGAGGGCCCTAAATTTCGATAGGTGACTCCATCAAGAGTTATTGAACCGGTGGTAAAATTGTTTGCAGTGTAAGTGATTTGAACTGTACTTGTGTGATATTGAGAATTGTTGTTTGGGGAGAGAATATCGCCTTCGAGTATTCTTGCGATCCTATTTACCGAAATACACTCTGTTGTAGAGTTACTTATCGTTCCGCAAATTTCAATCAACCCGAAATTACTCGGATAAATGTAAGTTGTTCTCAGATAATTGTTAGCATAACTTGAGGAGGAAGAAGTGCCGTTGGATGAATTAAATGCCCATTGAACAGTTCCAGAGTAATTCTCAGATTTATATCTCAAAACAATCATGTTATTATCAGAAGAGAGGGTTGCTGAATCGATGATTAACCGGACAATTGGAGGGGGTCTGTACACATTGACACAATCTTCGATTAATGTGTTATTATCTCCTGTTAATTTTAGGCAAATAGTAGACCAACCCGCTGGTATGTTGACAAACGTTGAGTTGTTGCCGCTGTTGTTGGTGTTAGAAGATTGCAAGTAATGGACTGTTTGGTTATTCAATTCCAATGTTCCAAAACTGTAATTTTGAGCAAAGTAACTGACATAGATACTACTTGAGTTCGTAGTGAAGTTGTCAGAGGGATAATCGATCTCACCGAACAGGGACCTGACTATCCTTGTGGCGTTTATACAAGCGGTATCGCCCGATATGCTCCCACAAATTTGAACTATTCCAAAGAAATCTGGATAAAAATATGTTGTGCGCATATAACTGTTTGAGTAACTGGATGAGGTAGAGGTCCCATTGGCTGATGTGTACTCCCAGGCCACAGAACCAGAGTAATTGAGAGAATAGTAGGATAAAGAAATTCGATCGTTATTCGTATTGAAAGAAAATGACGAAATAACCAAATTAGTTTCTGGGGAGATATACTGGAATTGGTAAGAAAGGCTTGAGTTGTTTGAATTTGGACAATCATTGGACCATGAATTATTTGGACCACAGTTTAGAACAGTTGCCTCGAAATCAAGAGTGATGTTTGTTCCATTTAGAATAGATTGATTGAATGATAATTGCCAACCCATTTGGTAAGAGAGATTGCCATTTGAGTTATTTGCAGTCCCGTTATTCCCGCTGATTACATACCACCAAGTGTCGTAGAGCCCAGAAACCCCTGAATGATCCGCAGATGCGTTGACTCCGGGATAATTTATGGCGGCGCTGCAGGTATTGGTCAAATGAATGCTTACGTAGTTGGTTTGACTTATTGTGAAGTTGGTTAATATTAAACAGTGCGCATCACTGGCATTAGAGTTGTTTCCTCCACCAGAATTGTTGCTAGATGAGTTGTTGTTGGATTGAAAAATAGTTTCGTTCTCTTGTAAAAACGAATTCTCTTCTGTTTTTGAAATCGATTCATTGTAAGATTGTGATAACACTTGAACAAATAACACAAAAACAACGAACCCTACTTTCACAGCCTTCATGCCTTGCCGTAGTTATGCTCGGTTTTATGACTTTTCACCAAGGTACATTTTACTTTGATGTAAACGCCCATACAATTTGCAATGGGGTTTAGGGGCTGCACATTGCTTGGTCTTGAATTATTAAAGGGTTAGCAGTGGGTCTTTTCATACGCTACCCAAGCGACACAGGCATCTAACGCGTGGGTATCGCAGGGGTTTGGATGGGTGTTGGGATACTTCGTCCAACACTCGGTCGTTGAATACCATTAACTAAAAGTGCATTTCTTGACCGATTCCGGGGCTCGGATTATATACTACAAATGGTATTTTTTCATCATGGTAGAGAACATTTCTATTGTTTCACTCATACTTGACATCATGGTCCTACTGTTCATTCTCTACCTCGGTCAAAAGAAAGATGATCGTACTTGGACCCAGAAACTTGGCGCCACAATGATGTGCTGGTTTTTGCTTTGCCACTTGGCCATGAACATCGCTTATGGGCAATTTTATGCACAAATATTCCTCGGGGAATGGTACGATACAGTCATACACATGGTTCTTGAAACATTGTGGAAAGCAGCGATTGTAGGTTTCATTGTCACCACGCTGTCCACACCAATGCCTCTGTTCAAAAATGTGAAAAACTACAAAATCGGTGTCGTTTGTGGACTGTCCGTTGCCTTCTTGGAATCCTATTACACATGGGGTCCGCCAACGGGAGAAGATTGGTTTGTTTACTTCTGGCCGTTTTGGTCACTCGCTCCAGCGATTCTCATGGTCATTCTGTCCTACTTGGCATGGAACTACCTCACCTCACCAGAGGGTGCTGGAGACCGCACTGAAGCACTGACCGATAGAGCCGGTTTGTTTGCAGTTATGGCACTCATTCTCTGGGGTGGAAAGAATTGGTTTGATTGGGTTGGATTCTTCAAAAGTTCCGATTTCTTCTATACCAATGGATCACCTGGCGACTCAACGTTGAGTTTGGTGGCCGACATCATTGGGAAGTTTGAAATTGGAATGATTGTCTTGCCCATGTTTGTACTGAGCATCGGCTCAATTATGTATCTTCGTAACCGCGGCTCAGTCTTGCTTGGAGGGACCATTCTTGGGTTTTTAGCACTCGGACTCATCCACTTTATGTTTTTCTCAGGTGAAACGCAAGATTACGACAGCACAGCTCGATTATTCAACGAAGAGGACCTTCGTGAATCATTTATTTTACTCACTCACGGGACAATGCAATCTCTTGCTCGGCCTCTCATTGTTCTCTTCCTTGTGGTTCGATTTGGCATGGTTCAAACTGAACATGCTCCAGACCTCAGTAGGGCGATGATGATTATGTCACTGGCTGGTGCTATGTCTGTCATCACTGAAATTCTGCAGCCGATGCTCGGAATCAGCCAACTAATTTCCGGATTTTTCCTTGGTGCCATCCTCGCATTTGAAATCGAGAGAAAAGTTATGCGGGCAATGCAGCCGCCAGATGATGAAGAAAACACAGACTGGACACTCATCAATGGGGAAGGAAAAGGCCTCGTCAAATGGACAAATACAGCATTTGGAATGTACATCATTGCAACGATAATACTTGGAATTTTAATTGCCAAGGAGGTGATTGTTTGACCGAAGAGGAAGTGAACGAAATCGAAACAGAGGCTATTACAGAAAAGGACGACGCTCCTTCAACCAAAGAAAAGAGTGCTCCTAAAGTCACAAAATCCTCAGACCTCGACCCATTGCCCTTGAAGGATTACCTCTTCCCGGAAGAACGGCCTTGGGTGTGGAAATCGTTTGCCGTCATGTTTGTCATCTTTTTCGGATATTACTTCATTCGGTATTCCGACATCATCTCATGAACTTTGTCACTTTCAAACACTGATGGTTCTAAACTCAGGGGATTCCCGTGCCCCTATGTGGCTACAACATCACACATGAGTGCTTAATGATAGTGACAAACAAATAATTATTTGGAAATCTAAACAGAAACCCTCAAAAGACTCAAGTCATAATTTGCTTCGTGGAAGAGGTCCCTAGAAGGAAAGCCGCCCGTATTATCGGTGAGAGTTACCTTTACGGGGGTGAAGAAATAACCAGGGAGAATAGAAGCCAAACTCTCACATTGGCCCTCAATGACCTTGGGTGGGACCTCACAGAACCTCTGCACATTGAATCCTGTAAGTTGGGGCTCAGCAATCGTAACTACAAGATTTTCTGTGGCGGCTATGGCCCACTACTTCTGAGAATATTCGGGCCAACAGTTGGCGATTCTAACCCGGATGAGGGGCACATTCAGGACTGTGGGTTCGGAGCACAGGTAGTACAACGACTTGGCTGGGGGAGACTAGAGGCATGGTTGCCTGGCCGGACGATGCGGCGAGATGATTGTGAAAACAGCTCGGTCTTAGCGGTACTCGCCAATGAATTGCGACGCCTGCATTTGGAGGCCGACCGAAATCACAACGATCTAAACTTCACCAATGTCCTGATATTCGACAGTGACGAACCGCCTACTATTCACCTTCTCGACTTTGAATACGCCGGCCCACTTGACCCCCCTTTCGATGTCGCTAATTTCTTCTGCGAGTGGATGTATGATTACGAATCACCTCGATGGTTTGAGCCAGATCTGACGCGGTTCCCCTCCGATGCTCAGGCCCGCTCCTTTGTTGCACTGTATTTGGGAATTTCTGATTGCAACGACGACGAGGTGTCAGCCTTTCTGAAGGAGGTCCGGAAGCGGGTAACGCACGTACACGTGTTTTGGATTGACTGGGCCCTGAAGAATTTCTCAGACCGTGATGATTACATACAATACGCCGAGCAGCGCCAAATCCTCGTGGATTGAGATACTCGTGTCTAACCCATTAATTCAATGATTGCTAACTCAAGGGTATTTGGAGTGGTGAGAAATACTCTCTAGGGGTGTGGTTTAATTAACACCGCCAAACAACTTCATTCGGAAAAGGGGATTAATATGAATAGAAAATATTGGAGAGCGATGGGCATGTCCCATAAACAACAACAACGATGGAGAATTGAAACCATTATCAAAACATATTTTGATTATATGGCTGAAGCCGATGAATGGGGTGTTGATGAAAATACCATTATAGAAATGATGGCGGACCAAAAACCTAAAACTTCAGAAATTTTAATTAGAGAAATTATTGCTAGTTTCAAGACTTGGCAACAAGGAACATTTGAAGAAATTAATGATTATGGCACTCATGGAGATGAAATTGATTCAATAGTGAGTTATATTCTAAATAATCCACGAAGATATTTTGAATCACCATCTGGTGATGTTACCAATCTAATCAGCCACGATAAAGAATCAATCGCAAATATTGTGAAGGAATTAAACGCACGGGCGTGAAACTTTCTTGTTAGCATTATGGTTATTCAGTGGTAAAGGATATGGCTGAGGGGCTGTGAGGATTATTTGAAGCGACGAGAGGTTATCAAAGGGCCCTCTTCTGTTCTCCCATCCAAGCAAAGGGTACCGACTGCCAACCCCCCTTGGCAGTGGGGGCCCCTCTGCAAATGTTGTTCCAATAGGTCTGCCGATCTAAATTTCAAAGATACTATCCAACGGAGACACCTTTTTATTCTCAACTGATTTCATTGGCAATATGTCCCAACCAACACTATCTCCCGACGGTAAGTGGTTGTGGAACGGAACTGAATGGATTCCTGCTCCACCAACAGCAGCCCCCGCAGTTGTTTCACAAGCCCAACCAATAATCCAACAAGTTGCTCAAACTCAAGAAATACCGGTGCAAGAGTTAACACAAGCTGCACAAAATTTTGATCTTGACCAAAACCAATCACTTAGTCAGTACGAGATTGAACTAGCTGCAAGGGCAATAAAATCTGTGCCTCACAACCCTTTTGTTCCGGCATATTCCAAGCATCAAACCAATAATCGGAACAAAATCATAGGTGCTGTTTCTATGGCCTCAATTTTGCTATTAGCAGTCACGTTTTGGCTATTATCTCCAAATCTATCCCCTCTCGATTCGGTTCATGACGAGGATGGGGATGGTATTCCAGATGGGGATGATAGATTTATTTTCAATCCTACTCAAACCTCTGATTCTGATATGGATGGTTACGGTGACAATCAAGATATAAATGCCACACAGGTGGATAATTTTACTGAAAACCCAACACAATGGGCAGATCTCGATGGAGATGGTTATGGCGACAATCAAGACCCTAATGCTACCCAAGTGGACAATTTCACTATGAACCCGACTCAATGGACAGACCTCGATGGTGACGGATATGGCGACAATCAGTCCGAGGGGGCAACACAAATTGATAATTTTACTACAAATCCGACCCAATGGGCAGATTCAGATGGAGATGGATATGGCGACAACCAATCTAACGGGGCGACTCAAGTTGACGATTTCCCATTGAACCCCACACAGTGGCAGGACACTGATGAAGATGGTTATGGCGACAATCAAGGTAGTGATGCGACCCAAGTGGATGCGTTTCCAACAAATCCAAGCCAATGGATGGATTCAGATGGAGACGGATATGGTGACAACCAGGCTTCAGGCGCATCTCAAGTAGACGTATTTCCAAATGATCCGGCTGAGTGGAGTGACGACGATAACGATGGATTTGGAAACAACGCAGATGATTGTGTGACAGTTTTTGGAACCTCTACCATCGATGTTACCGGATGTGTTGATTCAGATGCAGATGGCTATTCAAATAATGGGGATGCATTTCCTCTCGACTCCGCAGAGTGGTTTGACGACGACAGTGATGGAGTAGGTAATAATGAGGACATTTTAGACGATGGTGATGCTTACATCTCGTTTAGTGTTTATTCCCTTGAAGCTGATTTTTCACAAGATTATGATATATTTGGAAATCCCCCTGATATGCTCATGAAAGTTTGGCATGATGAAAATTGTGATTCTATTATCGACGAAGATGAACCGGTTTATTCTACTGATTACAAACTGGACAGTTACACGGTCTCCTTGTCCGATGGACTATGGGTGGCGTTCGACGTTCCCGAAAATGAAGGTTTATTCTGTTTTGGAATATTCATTTATGATTCAGATGATAGTGAGGATGATTTGCTTGACTATAGTCCTGGAGAATATTCTGCGCTATGGTTCGATGTAATGCTAGAAGATGGTTATGAAGATACTATTTCATATGAGAATAACAATAACAACGAATTCAAATCTGTTGATATGACAATTTTGTTTTATGTCTTTTAGACCACATTCAGCTTTGGCACCGAAGCAGATCTCGAATAGCTCAGAGGGTGTGTCCGAAAACCCATTGCCCAGATATTGACCAATCAATGGGCTAGCAGTGGGCCTTGTCAGACGCTACCCTCAAGGCCGTATACATACATATGAGGCTTCTTACATACACGTCTTTTCGAGACTAGCGATAAATAGAAAGTACAACAATGTTCGATTATGTTGGCCATATTCATTAACCAAGGAGGTCTAGTTGATTTTAGGGACAACTATGCTGGACTGGGAAAAACAATTAGAAAATCTGATAAAATTGGCTCAATCACTTCCTTGGAGTGTAGGGGAGAGCGATCATGATTGCAATGCAGAGGAATTGATGGAAAGGGGGATTCTAGATTTACGTCAGAAAATATTTCAGGGATTGAGTCAATATCTGCTTGAGCACATCATTATGACATCGATAATCAGTAACACCGAACACCTTGTTAGTGATAAGGACTTTATTACTCCTGATACAATCAATAATCTTCTCTACAACACGATTCAACAGTTGAAGGGAAATCAAACTACATCAGGTATTGAACTTGTCAATCTGGAACCTCTCGTTTATCATTACATAGAAAGCCTGAGTGTTAAAAGCGATCAGCAAGCCTCTTCTTCCTCCGTTGGAAGTGATTGTTTGAAAAATCATTGTCATTGGAGCATGGGTTGTCCTGCTGTTGTTCGTGACCACAGGATCGGGGGCAGTGTAGGGAGGAGACAACCTATCTCCGGTCTTACGGATATGTTGAAGATGGAAATTGATCACTATACTCCTAAGTCTAGAGTTATGAGCATTCACAAAATGGAGAAGTTACCAGGCCTCAAACTTTGTAGGCTTCATAATATATATTGGAAGAAGAATTTGATGTGCTATGGACTCCCTCAAGAAGTATGCGAAGCAAAGAGTTCCCAGTAAATTATCTCTTATGCAACCCTTATCAAACCTTAAGTTCTACGAGGCCCATGGCGGTAAATAATCGGGTGTGGAATCAGCGGCGAAAAATATATATTTATTATTATGACAATATTGGTGATCCGGATGATACTGTTACTCTCGTTTCTGCTAGAGTGAATCAAAAGAATCGCAATTTCCTTTTATCTCAGACGACCGCAAATTCGGTCGACCGTCTGTGTTCTGTACCTTGGATTGATTTTAGTAAATCCTCTGGAACACTTGCGGAATTCCTTCGAGACCGTACAGACTTGTCGACATACCAAAGACCTGTACAACCCGCCAGAATCAATTCAATAGAAGCATTTTGGCGGCCAAACAATGACAATTACCTCGTCAATTCAGTCACCATTTGGATACCGGAAATTGAACACGACGCCGCCCAGGATGAAACTCACCAATGGGGCGTTCCATTTATTCGGCATCAAATTCCAGTAGCAGCCCCCGGCGCTCCAGGAGTCAATATTGAAGCCGCCAACACGTGTCCCGATTGTGGTTATATAGATCCCGCCGACCTCTTCTTTGATTCCTGTCCGCAGGCAGGAGACACTCCGGCTCAAAAAGCATGTCAATGGTCCGGCCGCCCCGGTGAAATTGTAGATGGCCAGCATAGAATCCGAGGCACTGGGTGGCCCAGCGCTCGTCGGAATCAACCGCTTCCAATAAGTCTGATGCTCGGCAATGAATTTACTTCCCGTCGAAAAGCCAAAATTTTCAAGGAAATTACCACAAATTCAGAAGAATTACACGCCCTCCATCGCTTGAATTTGATTTATAAATTTGGAGGGATGCAAACCTCTTCTCTTGGTGCACTTCCGGGATCTCCTGATGATCCGGTGGATTTCCGAGCAGGTACCGCCGTGGGGCGTCGCAACAGATATGCGTACGAGACTGCAACACACATGTGTCAGATTGGTGGCATTGGTTCACGGTGGATTGACCGTATCGGATTGGCACCCACTGCTGCCGGCAGAAAGCAGAAGGGCGTCTTAATTCTGGCGGACAAACTTGTCAATATGATAGCCCCTTGGTTTGGTCCTGGCCAACCATTTGATGGTACAGCCTCAATTGACGCAGCAGAGAAACTAGCAGAATACTTGGATGCAATTTTGAGTATTTGGCCAATGCCCGGGGGGACCCCCGCTGGTGGATCGGCACTCTGGCAAATGCGCACAGGCCTAAAGAAAAAAATACTCCAAGAATCCCCAGTCATTAGTGCCTTGTTACTTCTATACCCCACAATCCACAACCGAACAGTTGTGGCGCTTGGCGGCCCAGGCCCTGCTATTGGAGATTATGAAAACCAGTTGCGGTACCTAGAAGACATTTCGTGGGATGTTGATGAGTGGTATGCTCCATATTCAGGTGGACAGAATCAAGCCGGGCTTCTGTACAGAATCTTACATGGTTTGATGAATGATTGTCCTGTGATAAACCCAAATGCGCCAGATGGGGGAATGGGTGGTGCCGCTATTGCCATTGCCAACAGACGAATCCCTGGTGGGGTAGCCGTCAACGCTTGGTCTCGAAATGCTAGCCCTGATCCATTTTCATGGGGGGCCAATACTCTACCTGCAGGTGGATTTCGAGCCGTAAGCGATTTGAATCCCCTTATACTCGATTGGCAATCAGATGTTAGAGTGGGACACCCTCATTTGAACACCCGCCCCACGATTCCATTGAATGTATACGATTCCAAAACCAGCCTCACATCTTCATATGACGGAACAGAAAAGACATGGAAGATTGCTCGTGGCGCGAGCACAATTAGCATTGACGCGAATACATTCACTCCGGGTGCAGTTGCTAACGTTGTATTCACGCTGAAATACGAATCGAGCATGGGCCGAAACCGAACTTTATCTTTGAATGTGCCAATGTAGAATATAGCGATTTTTCCGAAACTCGTCTAAGTTGAATTAGAAAACTGCATAATTTAATTTGTTGACTTTCGTGGAAACTGTCAAACCCTTTAGGGCGCTATAATTCTTATCTTAAATCGTCTTTTAGAAGCGTTTGAATATCTGCCAATACTAAGTCGGTCAGCCAATCGTTATCGCCCCACCAAACGCGTTGCATTCCGTTTGAATCGACCAAGACTGTGCCTGTTGAATGGTTGACACTGTAAGCGTCTGGGTGATGGCGCGCTGAAGTATTTGTTTCATTCTCTGAAGTTTCTTCGATGGCCAACCCTACGGCAAAGTTTTTCCAAACCGACTGAATGATTTGGATTGAAGGTGAGTTTTCATCAGTAGAATTAGTTGTCACGTGAGGCCAAGAAGCGTTTCTGTATTGTTTCCATTCAGAGAGTGCCGTTGTATCATCTCTCCATGGGTCAACTGTTATCGTCAAAAACTGTGTTCTGTTGTGTTCTTCTTCACTCAATTGGCTGTGCACCCATCGGAGGTTCTCTGTAACAATGGGGCAAATATCGATACAATTAGTGAATAAAAAAGCAATTACTACGACCTTGCCCCCGGTTTGATTGTAGTAATTCCAATCTTGGCCCTCGCTATCGACTAGGATGAAGTTTTCAACAGGGATTGGCGGGATAATGCCTTCCCCATGGAAACTCGAGGTGTTGCTTTCAACTCCTGTACATCCTGCGCATAAGAGAGTGAGTGAAAGAAGGGCGGCCATAGCAACTTTTGCGCCCATTGTAATGCCTCAAATCAATTGTCCAAAATAGGCGATATCGGTTTCGAGTTGGATGATGTATAGTCCTGTCGAAATGCAAGAAGCATAAGTTATCCCATTATGGTGTTCAACGGCCCAAATGAAAGGCACCCAACCGAAATCATAGAAGCTTGAATCAAGTGGTGTGCCGTCTTCTCCATGAGGTAAATACCACCCTACAGTCGCCTCAAAGTGAGTGGCGACTCGGTCATCGGGATTGGTTGGTGCAACAAGTGTTTCAACGTCGATGACCCACACCCCTGCGTGATAATGTGAAATGTAAAGGCGTCCATCCCAACCTCCGCCATGGCTTTGGTCTGTTGACTCGTTTGTTTCAAAATAGGCACTGTCGAGGTTATGTGGTGAAAACAGGAGCCATTCATCTGAATTCGGGTAAGCCTCACAATCAGCGCCGAAGCAATGGTCACTCGCCCATGGGATTTCCCAATCACGAATCAGTTTTGGTTGGAATTTTAATTGGCCATCGATCATGGTATAGTCGGTTGTATCGATGAGGTAGATGATGCCGGTTCCCACATTTGTGGAAAGAACTTCCACTGCAGCTGTAACAAAGTGAACTGGTTCATCAGAATAGCCAACATGTGACAAATCGACCATGTTTGGGAAGGGTTCAGCGTAATGGATGTAGGAAACGCGGCCTCCGTTTACATTACCATTGGTTCCGCTATCAGGATTGCCGTCTTCGTCCATGTCAAGGAATTCCATCCATTGCCCTACTTCTTCGGCTCTCCATCGGCATTGAAGTGGGTTTCCGCCACCTGTCTTGCAAAGTGTAGCATGTGTGAGGTATTCAGCTGGAGAATTGACTGGATGGGGTACATCGGTAACATCGGCGATTCTCAAACCTGCTTCCCAATAACTTCCATAAATGAAAGTGTGGCCATAGCGTGGGTCGTTGGGGTCTTCACCGGGCCAGAGTTGAACTGTCATATCGTGGATGTAAATCCAACCGCCGTTAGTTGCTTCCCAAGCTACTTCGTATTCACCAACCTTGTTGATGATTTGAAAGAATCCGCTCCCTGGGGCCACTAAGTTTCGAGCTGCTGAACCTTCGAGATTCAAGTGCGCAATCGTGACCCCGCCACAAGCCTCTCCGATTGCATCATCGCATTCCTCATACTCTGGATTGGCGACAAAAATGTACCATTCACCATCAATCATATGCGTGTAAATATTGTGCGGTCCGCTTGGGTGGTCGACATCGTACCAAGAATCAATCCATGTTGGATTTGTCTTATCTGTAACGTCAATAAGGTTGACAGAAACTTGTGTGGGGTCGTTCCATTCGCCAACATTGGGGTCGGAATTACCCGGGTCGATAAGTTGGTTTTGTTGAACAATATATTCTCGGCCGTTGTATTCGATATATTTGACATCAAGAACTTGGGTATTCGGATCTTTGTACACACCAACAACCGAACTATTGTTTGGGTCGGTAACATCAACAATGTGCATATCATTCCAGCCTGCAAGATAGGCGTATGTATTCTCCCCATCGGGTGTAGTGGCAACTTGTATCTCCGCATTCCCTGTTGATGTTAGTGAATTATAGTCGAGTAATTCCATATTATCTGTTCCAGCGACGTGTTGTGATGCGTTTGAGTGGTCATGCCCTTCGCCCTGGAACAGTGGGTCGTCTGAATTTTGGAAGGTTTTCGCTTCTTCATCGGAAGAAGATGAAAGACCGAAGGTGAGGATTGAGGCTGAACCAAGAAGCGCGACAATGAAAATGCCGAGGCCTACTTCCTTCGCCCCCATAGTCCTCGACGGTACACTCTTCCGTTTTGTCTTTATGTAAGGTTGTGAAGGCTGAAGTATGGGGCGGAGTTGTTGGTTCAAGTCGCTCGGTGTTTTCTTAGCTCTGTTTCTTCTTGCTCCTTCGGCATCTGCTCATG
>Ga0114997_10003220_pt1 | contig 12874 bp, 14 predicted proteins | sample ArcticOcean_MG_C_2_FD_87045 | JGI IMG/M metagenome (GOLD analysis project Ga0114997, IMG submission 87045) | Marine microbial communities from western Arctic Ocean - ArcticOcean_MG_CB4_136 | ecosystem: Environmental > Aquatic > Marine > Oceanic | place: Arctic Ocean: Canada Basin | collected... | reverse complement strand
TAAATTATTAAGGTTTTTTCTTGAAATATTGCCTCTAATAGCAATTGAATTATTATAAGTGGGTTTTATTTCGTTATTAGAAATTAATGATTTTCCTTTAGAAAATACACCATCAGAAATAATTAGATAATCACAAATTACTTTAATGCTTTCATTAAAAGTTAAAATTATTTGATTATTATTTTTTTCAATTTTTTCAATATTATGATCATACTTAATTATATTGTCTTCCAATCTATCTTTTAAAAACTTATCTAATTTAGATCTTTTTAGCGTTGTGTACTTACAATTTTCAGAATTAAATTCTGAAATATTTAGGTCACATATTTTTTTTTCATTTTTAATTTCATAAAAATCAATTTTATCAGGGTTAAACCTATCTTTGCTTTCTAAAGTATTAAATCCAATTCTATTAAGAAGTTTTATACTATTTGTTGATAGCTGTATTCCATATCCCTCATCTAGATTGATTAATGTATTTTTTTCATAAATAGTTACCTGGTAATCAAGATTTTCTTTAAATAAGTTTGCAACAAATAGACCTGAAATGCCCGCTCCTATTATTGCAATTTTTTTCATTTATGGTTTTCCAGATATGTAACAATTTTTTTTGTAAAAGTTGGCAAAGTATAGTTTTCTAATTTTTTAGGATCAATCCAATAAGAAAACGCAATTGGTTTAATCATCTTATCATTTTTAATTTTAATATTCATATTCATATTTGACATTTTAAAATTTAAATTTTGGTTAAAGTTTTTAGGTCTGGTTAATTCTTGCATTGGAAAAATGTTGAAATTTTTTAAAAAATTAAATTTTCTATTTTTTACCAATAAATATTTATTATTTTTTTTATAAACTTTCAGTAAAAAGAATTTATCTTTGCTATCTTTTTTAATTTTATTTAAAACAAAATCTTGTTTAGCAAGGGATTTACAATTTTTTGAGATTGGACATTTTTTACAAAGAGGATTTTCTGGTTTGCAGATTAGTGCGCCTAATTCCATTAGCGCCTGAGCATAATCACTCGATCTACTTGAGGTTCCTAAAACTTTTTTACTTTTGATTAGATTATCTTTTTGTATTTGATTTTCTTTCTTTAAGTATAGATATCTTTTTAAAACTCTTTCCACATTTCCATCTAATGGAATAAAAGGTTTATTAAATGCAATAGCTAATATTGCACTTGCAGTGTAGTCTCCAATACCAGGTAGTGATTTTAAATCTAAAAAATTATTAGGTAGTTTTTTATTAAAATCTTTAATCACAACTTGAGCAGTTTTTTTTAAATTTGTAACTCTTGAATAGTAACCAAGACCTTCCCAAAGCTTAATGAGTTTTCGATTTTTGAAACTGGCTAAGGTTTCTAGATCTGGAATATTTTTAATAAACCGATTAAAATACGGTATCACTGTTACAACTTTAGTTTGCTGAAGCATAAACTCACTAACTAATGTGTAATATTGCTTTTTTTTTGAAGAAGTGTTTTTTCGCCAAGGTAATGATCTTTTGTTAATATCATACCAATTAAGAATTTTATTTGTTATTATCTGATCTTTCATATGCAATTTAAAAATAATACTAAGCGCGGAAATGTCACCATTCAAGGTTTAAGATCTTTTAAGGACACTTTACCTAAAAATGTAAAAAAAATCATTAATAAGAAGGGTCATATTTATTCTGAAACACTTGGTAACTGGAGATATATTGTTGGAGATGATCTATTTAAAGTTTGTTATCCAAAGACATTTAAAAATTCTAATAAATTTGGAGTTAGCACTCTCATGGTAATGGTTAAAAGGGGTCATGAGATTGATATGGAATACTCGAAAAAAAATATTTTAGATAAAATGAATAGTTTTTTTGGTTATTCAATCGTAGAAAAACTCAAATTCATTAGTTTTGATGATGAGCAGAAAATCTTTTCAAAAAAAGAGCTACATCAGGAAAATGTGGCAATTAATAAATATCAAAATAAAATTAATGATGTTAAGAATGATAAAATTAAAAAATCACTCATTGAACTAATCAAAGTATTTAAAGAAAAATGAAAAAAATTTTCATAATTATAACAATTTTTTTTAGCACTATTTCAACTATTAGCGCAGAGGAAATAAAAAGAATTTTTGTGGGTAACAAAGATGCAAAAATAATTATTATTGCATTTGAGTCTTTGACTTGTAGTCACTGTGCAAACTTTCACAAAGATGTATATCCCAAACTTAAAAAAGAATATCTAGATACTGGTTTGGCTAAAATTGAATTTAGACATTTTCCATTAGATATTGCCGCTTTTAACGCTTCAAAAGTTGCACAATGTAAAAATGATGGTGATTCGAAAATTTTAAATACATTGTATGCAAATCAACAAAGATGGGTAAAAGGTAGTTCCGCCCAAGAAGCTAATAAAAATCTTCAAAAGTTTTTAACTAGTGAAGGTTTTGGGTTAGATTTTGAAAAGTGCATAAATAACAAAGAAATAGAAGATTTTGTTTTAAATGATCGAATTGATGGCGTTAAAAAATTTAAAGTAAATGCTACTCCTACGATAATTATCAACAACGAAAAATTTGAGAAATCCCTTAACTATAAAAATTTAAAAAAAGCGCTGGAAAAACTGATATAAGTTAGTGCATGGAATTTAAAAAAATCCAATTAAATGGATTTAAATCTTTTGCTGATAAAACAAATTTTCTTATTGAAGAAGGCCTTACAGGAATAGTAGGTCCAAATGGATGTGGAAAATCTAATATTGTCGAATCACTAAGATGGGCCATGGGAGAAACTTCTGCAAAAAGTATGCGGGGCTCTGGAATGGAAGATGTAATTTTTAATGGAACCTCCAACAAATCATCAAAAAATATTGCTGAAGTTTCTATCGATTTAGATAATAAAAATAATGATGGGCCAGTTCAATACCGTGAACATGATCAGATTAGTGTTAGAAGAAAAATAGAAAAAGACAAAGGATCAAAGTTTTATATTAATGATAAAGAGGTTAGAGCAAGAGACGCTCAAATGTTTTTTGCAGATTTATCAACTGGAGCTCACTCGCCCTCAATGATTAGTCAGGGACGCATTGGTGCTTTAGTAACCGCAAAACCAACTGACCGAAGAGCTATTCTGGAGGAAGCAGCTGGTATCTCTGGTTTACATGTAAGAAGGCATGAAGCTGAATTAAGATTAGGAGCAGCAGAAAATAATCTTAAAAGAGCAGATGAATTACGAAGACAACAAGAAAAACAATTAGCTAATCTTAAAAAACAAGCTGAAGAAGCAACAAAATATAAATTAATCTCTGAGGAAATTAAAAAAATAGAGGCTGGGTTATATTATTTAAAACTCTTAGAAATTGATAAGGAAATAAAAATCGAAAATGAGATTAATAATGAAGCTGGAGGAGAAGTGGAAGGTTTTAACAATAAAATAACAGAACTTGAAAATTCTATTAAATTAGCAACTGATAAGGTTTCACCTTTACGAGAAAAAAATATTGAAAATTTATCCAGAATTCAAAGACTTAATCTTGAACTTCAAAGTTTAGATGAAGAAAATACTAGAGTCCAAGATGAAATCGAAAGCATAAATAAATCTATTACAACTCTTGATGAAGATATTACTAGAGAAAGAGGAATTATAATTGATGCAAATTCTAATGAAAAAAGACTTAAAGAGGAAAAAAATGATCTTATAGAAATAGACTCTAAATATTTTGAAACTGAAAAACTATCTAATGAAGATTTAGACAGTGCTAAAAAAGAACTCAAAAGAGAGCAGGAAGCTGTTGATGAAGTTGTAAGTAATATCGCTGAGGGAACCATTAATATAAGTGTGAGTCCAATTAAAAGCATTAAAAACTCTATAGAAAGAGTAAAGGAATTAATTAATAGTAATGAAATTAGTCAAGCTCTAACCTTGCTTGATAGATGTAATATGGAGTTAGATAATTTTTTAAATGATTTAAAAAACGAAAAAAGTAGAGAAGAATTATTAAGTGTTAACGAGAAATCACAAAACATTAAACAACTTCAAGAAAAATATGCAGATGCATATAGTAAAAACCAATCAATTAAGAACGAATCTATTAAACGTAATGAAAGAATTAAGACTATTGAAACTGAAATTGAAAGTTGGAAAAACTTATTATCAAATTCAGAAAAGATGGTTGCAGAATTAATTGAAAGAAAAAATAAACTTTCAACGCAACTAAAAGAATTAGAAAATCAACCTAGAGTTCAAGCTGAAAGGAAAGGTCAAATTTCTGAAAATCTAAGAATTTCTGATAAGGAAAAAGTTGAAAACGATTCTGTTATTGAAGAAACTGACAAGCAAATAGAAACCTTAAGGGCTCAATTAAATGAAATTCAAGAACAGTCTATTCAAATTAGAGAACGAAAAGCAAGTTCAGGTGCAACTATTGAGGGTCTTCAAAAAAGAAAGAATGATTTATTAGATAGAATAAATTCTGAGCTGAGCTTAGTTGAAGATGATATTTTGGAAAATTCAAATTTGAATGGCATTGAAGAATTACCTAATGCAGTTGATCAAGAAGATGCTTTAGACAAAAAAAAACAAGAAAGAGAAATTTTGGGATCAGTTAATTTAAAAGCTGACGAAGAAACCAGTAAATACGAAGATGAAATTAAAAAAATGGAACAAGATCGTGCTGATTTAGTGACAGCAATTGGAAAACTAAAAAATAGTATTAGTGAACTTAACCAAAAAGGAAGAGAGAGATTAATAGAGGCTTTTGAAAAAGTTAATAGAAAATTTAATGAAGTCTATACAAAACTTTTTAATGGTGGAAATGCCAAACTTGAATTAGTCGATTCAGATGACCCTCTTGAAGCAGGTTTGGAAATGCTGGTTAGTCCTCCAGGCAAAAGGCTTCAATCAATAACACTATTATCAGGTGGTGAACAAGCACTTACTGCGCTTTCTCTAATTTTTGCGGTTTTTTTAACTAATCCGTCTCCTATTTGTGTGCTAGATGAAGTTGATGCTCCACTGGATGATGCAAACGTAACAAGATTTTGCAGTTTACTTGAAGAACTAATTAAGATTACCAATACTAAGTTTATTATCGTAACACACCATGCGCTTACAATGTCCAAAATGAATAGACTTTATGGAGTTACCATGCCAGAGAAAGGTATAAGTCAACTGGTTGCTGTTGATTTACAAAAAGCAGAGGGTATGGTTGCTTAAACTATACAAATGCCAAAAGATCCATTTAAAACTCGCTTAGAGATTGCAAAAAGCAAGATTTCAAAAAAAAATTTGTATAATAATAAAGACAATCCATCATCCATTGGAACTGCCTTTAAATTAAGCACTGAATTAGTCGCTGCAGTCGCAGTTGGGACAATTATTGGGTTTATTTTTGACAAGACCTTTGGTACTAAACCCTGGTTTATATTAATATTTTTTTTTGTGGGTGTGGTTGCTGGAATAACCAACGTATTCAGGTCTGCAAAAAATATGCAAAAATAGAAAAATTTTATGGCAGCAAATCCAATGACCCAATTCAATGTTTATAGAATTGGACCAGAAATAAAAGTAGGCGTATTTGATATCTCATTTACAAACGCAAGTTTGTTTATGATCATTAGTTCTCTTGCAATTTTATTAATTTTTAATCTTGGTTCAAAAAAAAATTCACTACTTCCAAATAAAATTCAACTTTTAGCAGAACTTAGTTACACGTTTGTATCAAAGATGATAAGTGATACCGCAGGATTAAAAGCAAAACCATATTTTGCATTTATATTCTCTCTTTTTATGTTTGTTCTATTTTGTAACATGTTTGGAATGATACCTTACACTTTTACAGTAACTAGCCATATCATTGTAACATTTGTATTAGCCTCATTCATTTTTATTGGAGTAACAGTAATTGGTTTTATGAAACATGGTTTTGGTTATTTAAAATTATTTGTTCCAAGTGGAGTGCCAGCAATTTTACTTCCACTAATTGTGGTTATAGAAATTATTTCTTACTTAAGTAGACCAGTTAGTTTATCAGTTAGATTATTTGCTAACATGATGGCAGGTCATACAATGATGAAAGTTTTCGGAGGCTTTGTAATAAGTCTTGGAATAGTTGGTGGATGGCTTCCACTAAGTTTTTCGGTTGCATTAACAGGTTTGGAGATCTTAGTTGCTTTTCTTCAAGCATACGTTTTTGCAATCTTAACTTGCATCTATTTAAATGATGCATTAAATTTACACCATTAACTAACATAGGAGGATATAATGGAATTAGAAGCAGCAAAAATGATCGGAGCAGGTTTAGCAGCAATAGCTTTAGCTGGTGCCGGTGTTGGTATCGGAATAATTTTTGGAAACTATTTGTCAGGAGCAATGAGAAACCCTTCTGCAGCACAAAAACAGTTTCCTAATTTGCTTTTAGGATTTGCACTTGCAGAAGCGACAGGATTATTTGGATTAGTAGTAGCGTTAATCATTCTTTTTGCGTTTTAAATTTAATGATTAAAAAAATATATTTTCAGTCAATATTTTTTAGTTTCCTATTTTCTATGGAGGCTTTTTCAGCTGAAAGCGGTGGTATGCCTCAATTAAATCCTGAATTTTGGATTTCACAGATTTTTTGGCTAACACTTACTTTTGGAATTCTATATTTAGTTTTATCCAAACTAATACTACCAAAAATAAGTGCCAATCTAGAGTCGCGTAAATCACAGATATTAGAAAATATTGAGGCTGCAGAGAAGCAGAGAGAAGATAGTGAAACAAAGCTGAAAGATTATGAGGAAATTATTTCCAAAAGCAGACTTGGTGCGAAAACTATCCTCAATCAAGCTAGAGAAAAAGCATTAAAGGACATTAATACTAAAAAAGAGGTGCTAAATAAACAAATTGATGGTGAAATTGTTAAAGCTGAGGAAGAAATAAAGACCTTGCGTAATAGTGCACCTGATAAGATTAACAAGATAGCAATTGAAACATCTTCTGAACTAGTACAAAAACTTATTGGAACTGAAGTGAACAATAGCAGCATATCTGCAATTGTTGATGATTTATCTAGAAGAAATGGAGATAAATATTATGGCAATTGATGCAACATTTTGGGTAGCAGTATCATTCGTAATTTTTTTTGGAGTCTTAATTTATCTTAAGATCCCTCAAAAAATTACTGAAATGTTGGATAAAATGATTTCTGACATAAAAAATGAAATTGATGAAAGTGAAAAATTAAGAACAGAAGCAAAAAAGTTGCTAGATAATGCACAGAATAAATTAGATACAGCTCAATCAGTAAGTAATGAGTTTCTGGATGAAGCTAAAAAAGAATCAGATAAACTAATGATTGAATTAAATGATAAATTTCACAAATCATCAGAAATTAAAAAGAACTTAGCTGAAAATAAGATAAGTCAAATGAAAGAAGCAGCTATTAAAGAGATAAAAGATGCTTCAATTAAAATAGCTGTAGATTCTGTTAAAAAAATTATCACTACATCGGTTGATAAATCTAAACTTGATGCCGTATTTCAGAAAAATTTAGATGAAACTAAAGAAGAGTTAAAAAAAATTAACTCATAATACTCTTACAATTTTACAAAAAAACTATAAATTATAAAAATGAATTCTATAGTTATTGGCTCAGGTTTTGGTGGAATAGCAGCAGCACTTCGTCTTAAAGCCAAAGGTCACAAAGTTACATTAATTGAAAAGCATCCAGATCTTGGAGGTAGAGCAAGGGTATTTAAAAGAAGTGGATTCACATTTGATGCAGGACCTACTGTAATTACTGCTCCATATTTAATTAATGAATTATTTGAATTATTTAAGAAAGACCCAAAAGATTACATTGAACTAGCTCCTTTAAAAATTTGGTATCAATTTATTTTTGAAGATAAATCTAAATTTAACTATTCAGGAAACGAAAATGAAATGAAAGCTCAAATTGAAGAACTGAATAAAGAAGATGTACAGGGTTATGAGAAATTAGTAAATTTTACAAAAAAGATTTTTGATAAAGGATTTACAGAACTTGCTGATGTTCCTTTTGATAAGCCATTTGTAATGATGCAACAACTCCCTGCTCTATTAAAGTTGAAAAGCTACAAATCTGTCTACTCTTTAGTATCTTCATATATAAAAAATGAAAAATTAAGAAGAATGCTAAGTATGCATCCTCTTTTAGTTGGGGGAAATCCTTTTACCACAACTTCAATTTATGGATTAATTCTTTACTTAGAAAAAAAATGGGGAATTCATTACTCAATGGGCGGAACTGGGAACATAATAAAAGGTTTTGAAAAGTTAATGAATGAAGTTGGCATAAAAGTAATCAAAGGCAATGAGGTTACAAAAATTATTTTAAACAATAATAAAATCACTGGTGTTCAGTTAAATAATAACAGCAATATAAATGCAGACAATGTTATTTGTAATGCAGATCCTCCTGCCGTCTATGAAAAGCTATTAGATGGAAATAGTAATAATTCACTCTTATTTAATTGGAAAAAAAAGAGAATGGAATATTCTATGGGACTATTCGTTTACTATTTTGGAACAAAAAAGATTTATGGAAATGTTGAACACCACACTATAAAATTTGGTAATAAATATAAAGAACATCTCGATGACATATTTGATAAAAAAAAGCTAAACAATGACATTAGCTATTACCTTCATAGACCATCAGCTACAGATAAATCTATGGCTCCTGAGGGAAATGACTGTTTTTATGTTTTGGTTCCCGTTCCTAATAACCAGTCTGGAATTGACTGGAGCGTAGAAGGGGAAAAAATGAAGAAGTTGATTATAGATAAAATGGAAAAGGATCTGATGCCAAATCTTAGAGAAAATATTGTTGAAGACTTTTACTTAACACCAGATTATTTTGAAAAAGACCTAAATACAAAATATGGCTCTGGATTTTCTATACAACCAAAATTCACTCAATCAGCTTATTTTAGGTTTCATAACAAGTCAGAAATTTATGATGGTCTATATTTTGTTGGTGCTGGTACACATCCAGGAGCTGGTGTTCCAGGAGTTTTATCATCCGCAAAAGTTTTAGATAAAATTATATAATGACAAACCAAAATTATCTGTCAATTTATGCCAAGTCTTTTAATTGGGCAGGTTTTTTTTTACCAAAACAGACTTATCAGAAGTGCTCAGCATTGTATGATTTTTGTAGAATTGTAGACAATATAGCTGACGCCGATGATGCAATTGAATCTAAAAAAAATAAATTTAAGAACTTTGAAAGTAATTTTAATGATAAAAATTTTGACAATCCTGTTATTAAAAATATGTGGGAACTTATAGATGAGTTCAATATTTCTTTAAATATTATTAATGATTTATTTGAAGGTATTAAATCTGATATAAAAGAAAGAGTAAAATTAAACTCAAAAAAAGAGCTATTAATTTATTCATACAGAGTTGCTGGAACAGTTGGCCTGTTAATGGGAAAAATTCTTAAAGTAAGAAAAAAAAGTTCATTAATGTCTGCTATTGATTTAGGAATAGCAATGCAGTTAACAAATATATCAAGAGATGTGGTTGAGGATTTAAATAATAATAGATCTTACATAAATGAAAGTTTTGAGGAAATTAAATCTACATTAATGCTTGCAGAAAAATTTTACGAAAGTTCGTTTTACTCAATTAATGAGATACCTGTAAGCTTTCGATTTTCTATCCTAGTGGCAAGAAGAGTTTATAGAAAAATTGGATATAAAATTTTAAAAAAGAAAAATTTAGAAAATTATAGAAAATCTGGAAAGATTTATGTTTCAAATCTTGAAAAAATAATTGAAACTTTTCTTTCTGTTTTTGACTTAATTAAATTACTGTTAATATATAAAAGTGATGATCATATACAACATGATCATTTATTAATTAATGAGGAATTAAACCTAGATGAAAGAATTTGATTATATAATAATTGGTGGTGGATGTGCTGGACTATCCCTTGCTTATGAATTGGATGCTCATTCAAAATTAAAAGATAAAACTCTAGCAATTATTGAACTTAGAGACGAATATAAAAAAGATAAAACATGGTCTTTTTGGAAAGTTTCACCGCATAACTTTGATGACTGTATTAAAAAAAGTTGGGATAATTTTACAATTAACATTCCAAATCATCTAAAACATATTGAGTGTAGAAATATGCCCTATCAAACTATTGATAGCGGTTTATTTTATCAAAAGATAATTAATAAAATAAAACAAAATAACAATATTTATTTCTTCAAAAATATTAATGAAGTAAATACAGAAAACTCTTTCATTTTTAACAGTGTGAGTAACACAGTAGATAATAAAGATAATTTGTGGCAACACTTTTCGGGTATAGAAATTGAAACAAGTAAAGATCTCTTCGATGAAAAAATATTTAATTTAATGGATTTTGATTGTGATCAAAAAGATAGTATTCATTTTTTTTATACACTACCTTACTCCAAAACAAAGGCACTTATAGAAACTACATGGTTTTCAGTCCTTAATAATGCTTCGTTAAAAGATTATGACATTCAATTAAAAGATTATATTGAAAATAAGCTAAGGATTAAAAATTATAAGATTAATTTCAAAGAGACTGGCGCAATTCCTTTATTTCACCCAAATAATATTAAAAAATTAAATCAAATTGGAATAGGTACTGCGGGAGGGATGACAAGATTAAGCACTGGATATACATTTTTAAATATTCAAGAACAAAGTAGGTATATTAGAAAAAATATAGAAAATATTAAAGATACAAAAGTTTTCTCTATAAAAAAAAAATATCAATTTTATGATAGCATATTTCTAAAAGTTCTAAAAAATAACCCTGAAAAAATGGCGCAAGTATTTTATAAAATATTTAATTGTTCACCAAATACAGCCATAAATTTTTTATCTAATAAAAGCAACATGTATGAGGATGTTTCTATAATTTCTAAAATGCCAAAATGGCTTTTTTTAAAACAAATATTATAAATATGAATAATGAAATTAAAAAAATTAATCTAAATCATTCTTTTGTTTTTTTTTTATTTTCAAATATTTTTGCTTTAATAACGTTTAAATTCATTAGTTTTAGTATTTCGCCATTAATATGTTTGCTGTTAATTTTAACTATTGGTGTATCACATGGATCTTTAGATAATATTAAAGGTAAAAAACTTTTTGATATTCTTAAAATTAAAAAAATTTCTATTTTTTATTTTGCATACATCTTAGTAGCTATTTCAGTAATAATTACATGGATAATAGTTCCATCTATTTCATTATTGATTTTTTTAGTTGTTGCCTCATTTCATTTTGGCAAAGAAGATACGCAATTTTTAGTAAGTGAAAATTCTTATCTTAATCAATTATTTTTCTTCTTTAAAGGTCTGCTGGTAGTGCTTGCGCCAATGTATTTTCACTTCAATGAAACAATAAATATATTTAAATTTTTACTAGTCGATAATGAAATTTTTTATTCAACTTTAGAATTTATAGAAGTTTATAAAATATTACCAATAGGAATTATTTTAAGTACTTTATCTAGTATCTGTTTATTTTTACAAAAATTTGAGATTAAAAAATTTATAATCTTTTTAGACTTTTTTTCAATTTTGATATTAAATTATTTTCTATCTCCTTTGGTAGCGTTTACTATTTACTTTTGTTTTTTACACTCTATTAGACACAGCATTACACTTATCTATGAAATAGATAAAAATGACTTTAAAAAAGGTTTAAAAATATTTAGCAAAAAAGCTTCACCTTTAACTATTTTGACTGCAATTTTTTGTATAATTGGCCTTTATCTACTTAATAATAACTATGATTTTAACAGTTCTATTTTGAAAATAATATTTATAGGTTTGGCGTCTTTAACCTTTCCACATATATTGCTGGAATATTTTCTAGAAAAAAATGAAAAACAAAAAAATTAAAATTTTATTATCTGCTCCACGTGGATTCTGCGCTGGAGTTGAAAGAGCTATTGAAATTGTTGAAAAATCAATTCAAAAATATGGAGCACCTGTATATGTTCGTCACGAAATTGTTCATAATAAATACGTGGTCGACGATTTAAAAAATAAAGGTGCAGTATTTGTAGAAGAACTGGAAGAAATTGATGATAAATCAAGACCAGTAATTTTTTCTGCTCATGGAGTGCCAAAAAAAATACCTGAGGATGCAAAAAATTATAAAATGAATTATGTTGATGCTACATGCCCATTAGTCACTAAAGTACATAGAGAAGCTGAAAATCTAAATAAGGCTGGATATCATATAATCTTAATTGGTCATCAAAATCATCCTGAAGTAATAGGCACAATGGGTCAATTACCTGCTGGAACTATTGATCTTATACAAAATGAAAATGAGGCTAAAAAATATGAAAACAAAGAAGGAAGAAAAATTGCATTTGTTACTCAGACAACTTTATCTGTGGATGACACTGAAGAAATGATTAAAATTTTAAAGAAAAAATTTCCTGAAATACGTGTACCATTAAAAGAAGATATTTGCTATGCAACCACTAATAGACAAATGGCAGTTAAAAATATTGCAAAAGAATGTGATATGTTTTTTGTAATTGGTAGCAGAAACTCATCTAACTCTGTAAGACTTGTTGAGGTAGCTAAAAAGTCAGGCTGTTTTAACTCAATGCTAATACACTCTGAAAGTAAAATTCCATATGACCAAATTCAAAACTCAAATACTATTGGAATTTCATCGGGCGCATCAGCACCAGAAATTTTAGTAGAAAATTTTATTAATAATTTAAAAAATCAATTTACTATAAGTGTAGATGAAGTAGAAATAATCAAAGAAAACGTAGTATTTAAAATCCCAAAAAAATTAAATTAAGTGGCTGTTTATACAAAAATAAATAAAGAAGATATTT
>Ga0114997_10003218_pt1 | contig 12878 bp, 4 predicted proteins | sample ArcticOcean_MG_C_2_FD_87045 | JGI IMG/M metagenome (GOLD analysis project Ga0114997, IMG submission 87045) | Marine microbial communities from western Arctic Ocean - ArcticOcean_MG_CB4_136 | ecosystem: Environmental > Aquatic > Marine > Oceanic | place: Arctic Ocean: Canada Basin | collected... | reverse complement strand
TCTTCTTTATCAAAATCTAATGGCATACCAGGAACATTTGCAGATAAAACTGTATCTCCTACATTTATATCTTCTATATTTTTAGTAGTTCCATCCCCCATAGTTATTTTAGTACCCAGTGCAAGACATCCCAAACCACCATATTGAGAATAATTACTACCATAAAATTCATCTAAACGAATTGGATGTGATTGATAATTTCCACCAGTAGCACTTACAGATGAAGCAGATGCAGGTCCTCCTTGAAACCAATCAAAATTTGGTTTACCAGTTAAATCAGTATGAGTTGTACCGGCTATTGATGAGAAGTCTTGATATAAATCGTGAATGTCTGAATTTGCAGTAGTACCAGAAAGTCCTCTTTCTACATTTATTTGATTAAATGAGATTGAAGCATCTTGTCCTATTCTTGGAAGTATTATTGCTCCTGTTCCTGTTGCGGATGTACCAAGTGTTATACCTCTGATTCCCACACTAACAAATTCTCCCACAACAGCCACTCCGTGTCCTGCAAAATCCCAAGAACCTGAAGAATAATTTTTACCTGCTGCAGTTATTGCAACTGATGCTATTGCACCATTTGAATCAGTACTTGTTGTATAAGTTCCTGTAAAACCATCACCAACTCCAATAGAATGAGAACCGGGTGATCTCATGGTTAATTTACCTACAGCTTCATCGTCCTCGTTCATATAACCACTTCCACTGGCCAAAATATCAAGTCCCAATACTTTAAATCCGTCTTGTAAGGCCATTACTTATCCTCTAACAACTTTATTCTATTCTCCAAATTTTCAATAATGACTTGTTGGTCTTTAACTGCCTCAACTAATAATGGTACAACCTTTTCGTATTGTATGGCCAATGTTCCATTAGGTCTAATTTGTACGATTTCGGGTAATACCTTTTGTACTTCTTGGGCAATTAAACCCACATCCCTACCCTTTTCTCTTTCAGCCAGTTCAGCCTTTTCGTTCCAAGTAAAAGTAATACCTCTAAGTTGTTTTACTTTGAACAGAGCACTTTCTATTGGTCTGATATCATCTTTCAGATTTATATCTGATGAATAATATGCAGTAATATTCCCACCTACAAGTAAATTGCCAGTTGCCTGTACATTTGCTTGGCTTGGGTTACTCGTACTCGTTGTTATATAATCGGCCATTTATTACCTTTATTGGTTATTTTCTAAAATTATTAATTGTTCGTTATTCAATCTAAGAGCAACATTATTATTCCACTTTTCTTTCGGGTTGGACCCACTTAAATATAATATACAATTACAATCTATTAGGTTTTCACTATTTAAATCTATAGTCATGTTTTCATCTGCCTTATGAGTTGCCTCACCAATTAAATATGAATAAGAAGCACTATTTACATGAAAATATCCAGACGTATCAGAAATAACAAATGATCCACTCTGTAATGAAAATTCAGTATCGTTATTATCTATTGAATTTGATCCAGAGAACCATGTTGTATTAAATGTTCTAACATCATTCAAATTTATTGCCATATTTATAACTCCTTAATCTCTTCTATTTTTTCCCACAACGAAGCTAATTCTAATTTAATATTATCATTTTCTTCCTTGAGATATTTTACAGATTCAATCAACAATGGTGTTATTCTACCATATGCCAATTGCTTAAATCCTTTTTCATCAGTTGTTACAATTTCAGGAACAACCTTTTCAACTTCTTGTGCAATTAAGCCAATATGTTCTCTATCATCCCAATTCATATTTTCAAACTCGTCTACTCTCCATTTATAAGAAACACCTCTTAATCCTGTTATAATGTTAATGGAATCTACCAATCCTTTAATGTCTTTCTTCCATCTCACATCAGATCCATCAACAAATGTTCCAGTTGCATATCCACTACCATTAACATAAAGTTTATATGATGCATTGTCGGCGTAGGTTCGCCCTGCGGTGACGCCTCCGGTGGATACTATACCTTTTTTAAAGTGTGGTGCAAACTCACCATATACACTTGCAGCCATCATTCTAAAATCGTAGTTTGATTTAATAAACATATATCTATCACCAGTATTAATTTTACCGAGATTAGTATAAGATACACTATTTAAACTTGGATCCCATGACCAAAAAGCAGAACCTTCTGCCCCGCTCGATGCACCATCAGTAAATTCATCTCCGTCACCAGAAAAGCCAAAGAAATTGGACGTTGAAAAATTCTTTACATCATCAGATATAGGTGTGTTGTCTGAATTATAAGTCGCATTTATAGCATAGGCATTCAATGACGTCTTAGTAATGGATTTTTGAAATGCAAAATAGCCCGTTCCACTATTACCACCTTCCATAAAAAAAGTATGACCGTCCTGGGCTCCGGGGAAAACAACCATTCCTATTGGATAATCTAAACTGGAAAAGTTATTCATTCTAATAAGATTACCCGTGTGTCCACCCCTACTACCATCCAATAATATAGCATAATAATTAACCGAAGATACTTGATATCTAATTAAATACTTAGCAACTTCGGTGGCACTACTACAACCAATTACTACGTTTCTATAATTAAAAGAATCTGCCTGTGCATATTTATTTAAGATTACTTTATCTGCAGTTACAGTACTCGAATTTATGCTGAAATTAGATGAACTTACTTCAAGGGTCCCATCTACTTCTGCAGAAGTGGTCGATAATTTTAAATATGTATTCTTAACTCCAGCACGAAAGAATAATCCTTCTGCAGTGCCACCAACATCAGAAAGGGCCCAAGCACTACTGGTAAAATTTGAATCTAATTGCAAACCTTGATTTTTTGTACCAAAGATAATCCCCGTAGCATCATTACCATCATAAACTACATTGGCACCTTGTCCAGAATCTAATGTAATAGATGGGAGGCTATTAGTCTTACCAACTATTTGGTCATCTTCGATTACCCAACCACCAATAGCACCATCAGTTGCAGTAACCGTTCCTGTCAAAGTTAAATTACCAGCACCATCCCAAGTTAAGCTGTCACCAGAAGCGCTCTTCAATGACATTTTATAAATACCTGCTCCTGTTTTTCCTATAAAAATACCAGTTCCATTATAACTTAATGCACTTGCATCATTTGCAAATCTCAATGATGGTGTGGTACTATCAAGATAAACTGTTGTTGCGTCCAAAGTAAATGTATCAGAAACTAAATTAATATCACTTCCATCAAATTGAATTCTATTTCCGTTATGAACTCCAGCTAAAAACTTACCAGTACCATCCATATAAACACCAGTTCCACTATTATAAGCTGATGGTGGTGTTGCTCCAAGTGCAATTTTACCATCATTAGTAGCTGAATCAATAATAATTGTTGTAGCATTTAATGTAAAGGTATTGGATTGTACGACAGCGGCTCCACCAACATATTGAATTCTATTACCAGTCGAATTACCAAACAATACATCACCCGATCCATTAATAAATGCTCCTGTTCCACTTGTCGGTGAGGTAGGTGGAGTTGCTCCAAGTGAAATACTACCAGTACCTTCACTTTTCATTACAATTGTTGAAGTGTTTAAATTAAAATTTTGTGCTGCAATATCAATACTTCCACCAGCAGTAACTTTAAAATAATCATTACCACTTGTATTACCCTTTACTAAAAAGTTTCCACTACTATCTACATAGAATCCTGAATTAGTTGTGTCTGGGTCTGTAGCATTTGCTACCGTACCTAATTTAAATTTAGTATTTGATAATTCTAAGTTTGTTCCTGTTAATGAAAAGGTATCTGATTTCATTGTTATAGATGCTGCAGCGGCATCAAATGAAAATAAATTAGTAGCACTTCCATAGAGTAAGAAATCTCCAGTTCCATCCATATAAACACCCTTACCAGTTCCTGCAATACTCGTATTAGGTGTAGAACCAAGTGAAATCATTCCACTATTTTGAGAAGAACTTATTATTAAATTAGAAGTCCTTAAACCAAAAGTTTCTGCCTTTATATCTAATTTATCACTAACATCAAATCTAAAATAATTGTCAGTATCACCAAAAATTAAGAAATCACCAGTTCCATCCATATAAACACCGGCATTTGTTCCAGCAACACTTGAATTTGGTGAAGCTCCAAGTGCTATTGTACCACTACTTAACGATGAACTAATAATCATCGTAGAAGTCCTTAATCCAAATGTTTCTGATTTAATATCTAACCCACTTCCATCAAAAGATAGATAATTATCAGTATCAGCGGCTATTTCAAATTTTGCCGTCCCATTATCAGTACCAAGTATTATACCATCCGTTGATTTGTCAAAATGAGTAAATGAAGTCTTATCCCCAACAACTAAATACCTATCAGTTCCATCATCCTTTAGTGTTATTGCTGCAGCTGTACCAACTGTAATATATGAAGTGGATGCACCAACCATCTTAATCTTACCCTCACCAAGACTCATTGAGGCCTGTGTTGATGATATTTCTAAATTATTTGCGTCTAATTCAAAATTCTCTACATCAATACTCGAATCACCACCCGAAATATCAATATTATCAGATGCTATGTGTAATCCACCACCTGCAGTATATCTAATATAGTTGTTTGCATTTTCTTGGAAATTAAACTCACCACTTCCACTTAACATTATTCCGTCATCATCTAATTCTTTTGGAATGGTTGAACCCATTGCAATTACACCACCATTAGAAGATGAGATGTGCTGAGTAGAAGTTAATAAATCAAAATTTTCTGACCTTATATCAAATGAACTACCGTCTAACCGTATATAATTACTACTATCATATTCTAAATTAAATTCTCCACTACCACTTAAAAATATACCAGTTCCACTTAAATCTGATAATGAGGCTGAACTTGCTCCAAGTGCAATCATTCCACCGTGTTCAGTTGTTATGTCTATTTTACTCGTATCAATTACTAAATCTTGAGTTCTAACAGTTAATGCAGAAGAACCAAAGCTCATATATGATGGGGATGTTACGGTGGTGGCAGTTCCAACCCTGAAGTTTCCACTACCATCCATATAAACACCTTCACCTGCCGTTGTAGACATTGAACCACTTGAACCACCAAGTGTTAATTTATTGGATCCACCCGATCCTTCCGAACCAACTAATAACATTCCAGGAGTTGCAAGTCTAATCTTATTTGCTCTTACATCTAATCCACTATCATCAGTTGAGAATTTTAAATAAGTTGATGCATTTTTATATAATTCTATTTTATAAACATCATTATCACTACCAAGAATAACACCACCCTGTGTTCCACCAAATGTCTGTGAACCTATTCGTAGGTAATCATCAGTTCCATCACTTGATAGTTGCATAGGATAATTACCCCTTGTTCCAAATCCTATCGTAGATGTAGAACCACCCACTAATGTAATACCACCAGCTAAACTTGAATTGTATCCAAAACTCGCTGATTTATTAGTTGATGATAATTGTAAATCTGTTGCAGATAATTCAAAGTTATTAACATTAAAACTTACATCCTCACCCGAAACATCCATATGTGAAGAAGTTATTTCAAATTTACTTCCGTTAAACTTTAATGCGTCTGTTGCGTCACCAAGATGGAATTCCGAAGTACCGGCTTTATTGTGTATCCAAAAACCTGAATCTGTATCATGAAGATTTGTTTTTCCACTCCTAATTGTTCCACCATAATTACTACCAGTCATTTCAATTCCTTGACCACCAGTACTTCCAAGTTTCATATATGCTTGATTTGATCCCGAATGTGCTAATTCAATTGCACCATTTGCAAATGACATAGACGTTTGCGTTGATGAGATTTGTAAATCACCACTATTTGCGTTTATCTCAACTGCCCGTGTTTTGACAGTTAATGCATTATCGTCAAATTTTACATAATCTGTTCCGTCGCCGACAACGAATTCTGCATCTGAATCATTATTTGCTAACCAAAAACCTTCGGTTGTATCACTTACACTTGTTTTACCACTTCTAATTACACCTTGTGTGGCTGAACCAGTAATATAAATTGCTTTAGTTGTTACAGAGCCAATTCTACCAAAAGATGTAGTGGAATTTGGTGATGCAAAATGTATATCACCATTTCCTAATGACATAGACTTTTGAGTAGATGAAATTTGTATATCACCACTACCAGCATTTAATTCAAATGTTTGTGGAACAATAGTTATATTTGAACTATCCCACTTTAAGTAATAATTCGTATCACCAATTCTAAATTTATCATTAGTAAACCAATAGTTATTTTCATTTAAATAAATACCATCATTAGTTCCACCATCATGGGAATCAACATCAGTTCCCATTATTAATTGATTTAAGGCATCCGTTCTAACATGAAGTTTACCAGTTATCGAACCCGTTACTGCAGTTATACCACCTTGTAAAAATACATTCTCTGTAAATAAACCAAATCCAGGATTTGAATTACCATAAAGTAATCCACTTGATAATCCACTCAAATCACCAAGTCTTGCTTTTAATTCTACATCGTAAACTCCACTACCAGTTCTTTCAACAACATCCATATACGGTGTTGTGGTATCGTTTGGATTTGCATTTAATCTAATAAAACCAGTTCCAACTTTTCCAGTTGATACAATTACTTGACCACTTTCATATGATTGAGAAACACCGGGTGTTCCACCAAGTGAACCACTTTCTCCAGTTATTCCAAGTCCGTATCCTCTTACCAGATATAAATTACCACTTAAATCTTTTTCACTCGATGGGTTATCTCTTGAGGCACTTTCAACATACATATATTCTGTAGCAAATCCAGTAGCAGATATTTTCTTTGCAGACAATATCTCTCCTGCGGCAAACCCATTAACATTTGCAACACTCATTGTTGCATTGGTCGAGGCTAATTGTGCGGAACCAGTATAAATAGTTGAGTTTGCTATATACAATTGACCACCTACAGCATTTACAGATTCCTTTTCAAATACCGTAGTAGCTAATGTTCCCCTAACCGTAACCTTTTCAAATTCTGCTTCACCATTATTAGCTGAAGTAATTCTCCACCCTTGAACACCACTTGCAAAATCTGATGTTTGAATTATACCAGCAGAATCTAATATAAGATTCTGACTTGAAATTTGTGTATTACTTAACGACCAACTTGCTATTTGATTTTTAGCATCACTAAAATGTACTAATTCATCTGCAGAACCACTACCCGTTCCATCATAAATAACCATTCCATAATGATTTGCTGTTGTAGGATCAACTTCACCAATTCTAACTCTTAAATCACTTCCATCATCACCGCCACTTGCATCATAAATGTCAATTCTACTATTTGCTGAATCTATATCTAATCTATCCGTGTCGAGTTTGAAGCTTGGAACTTTAATATCAATTCCACTTGTTAACATTCTAATATATTGACTATTACCAGTTCCTACCGTATAGTCAAATTCAGGATCATTAGATGTATCTCCATTGATACCCATTATTAAACCTTCGGTTGTTGTTTGGTCAAAGGTTGTTTTATTACCAAACTTCAACATCTTATCCGTTCCTTGAGTCTGAAGAACTATTGCCCCACCAGTTGAAGTTGGATCACCAATACTCATACTCGCCTGTGTGGATGAAATTTGAATATTGGAAGCACTTACTTCCATTTTTGTAGTTCTTAAATCAAGACCATCAGTAGAATCCCACCTCAGATAATCATCTCCACTTTTTGCCATTTCAATTTTAGGAATCTCATTATCCATTCCAATAATGATACCAGTCGTAGATTTATCATAATGAGTAAAGGAAGTTTTATTTCCCATACTCATAAAGTTATCAGATGCACCACCTTGTATTATTACCGGGCCATCTCCAGAACCAATTGTTATTTTTGCGTTTGTTCCATCTAATACAATAGTTTGGTCATTGAGTGACATAGACTTTTGAGTAGATGAAATTTGTAAATCACCATCATTTGCATCAAGTTCGAATGTTCTGGTATCTATATCGACACCACTATCAAATTTAAAGTGTCCGGCACTTCCCACATAAGAAACTCGTGGTCTTGAAACCGAACTTACATATCCAAGAAATACTCCTGTCTCACCATAAGCATCAGTTGACTGACCAATACTAACATATGGATTTGCACTTCCACCCTTTAATAATAATTCTCTGTTAGTCCCCAACGACATTGAAGCTTCTTGAGAAGATAATTGAAATCCTGTGGCAGTTATGTTAAGATCAGTAACATTAATATCAATATCCGATCCAGTAATTGCAAAGTTTCCATTCTCAAATATTATACCACCATCGGAATCACCAAAACGGAAATTACCATCTCCATCCATAAAAATACCACTACCCGTTGCTAAACTAATAAAGTCAGCATCTGGTCCCATTGCAAATGTCGGTGTCCCTTTACCCTCTATAATAATCTTACCCTGTGGACTGTCAGAAGTATGTCCAAAACTCATAGAAGATTCGTTTGTTGATATTTGAATGGTTGATGCGGATACTTCAAGTTTACGAGATGCTAACTCAATAGTTCCACCGTCAAATTTTATAAAATCTGTTGCATTTCCAACATGAAATTCTGGGTCAGTATTATTATTTGCTAACCAAAACCCTGCGGTTGTTGATGTTGCAGATGTTTTACCTGTTGCTATATATCCATAATCCGCGTGACCTTGTAAAGTAATTTGTTTAGTAGAAGTTGAACCTATTGTAACTTTACTATTTGCCCCATCAAGTATAATATTACCCTCACCCAAAGACATACTTGCTTTAGTAGAACTAATTTCAATATTAGTTGCATCTAATTCTAATGAACCAACTTTTACATCAAAATCAGTTCCGTCATATTGTAAATGGTCACCACTTGAACTTCCAATTAAAAATTTTGCATCTCCATCAAAATAAATACCATTTCCACTATTATGAGCAGTAGGTGGTGTAGAACCAAGTGCTATTTTACCATTATTAGTTGCACTTTCCATGATAAGTGAACCAGCATCTAAATCAAATACTTGAGATTTTATATCTAAGGAACTTCCATCAAAGGATAAATAATCAGCTGCAGATGCAACTACTTCAAATTTTGCAGTACCAGCATCAGTACCGAGTATTATACCGGCAGTTGATTGGTCAAATTGACTAAAACCACTTTTCCCAACTGACATGAATCTGTCAGTTCCATCATCACTTAGTGTAATAGCTCCACTTGATGAACCAACTGTAATTGTAGATGTAGAACCACCAACTAATCTAATCTTACCCTCACCAAGACTCATCGATTTTTGAGTAGAAGATATTTCTAAATCTGTTGCATCTAATTCAAATTTTCTTGATTGAATATCTACATCTGTTCCGTCATATTTTAAATGTCTATCAGAACCATTACCAACATAAAATCTCGGTGTTCCACTATTATAATCTAATTGTATACCAGAGTCACCAAAGGTTGTATTATTTATTGTAATTCTTTTGTTAGAAGAATCTATTATAACTTTATCATCGGCCGAAGCTATAGTTGTAGAATCAATATCCCAACCAGCAATTTTACCACCACTAAATAATACTTGTGAACCTGTTATATGACCACTTGATTTTAATATTAAATTATCATTTGAAGAATTAATTTGAGTTGAATCTAATTCAAATCCACCAATTTTACCACCAGTAAATAATACTTGTGAACCAGTTATATTACCACCAGCAGAAACTTTAAATCTACTTGATGATATAAATGATGCAGGATCATTTTGGTCATTAGAAGATGATATTCTCCAATATGGTGAATATGTTAATGATGCACTTTCTATATTTGCTCCACCAATATTACCCGCGGATGCCGTTATCGTTCCCTCAAATATTGCCCCGCTTGCATGAAGAACTCCTTCCGAACTTACAGCAAAATTAGGACCAAACTTAACAAAATAATTTGTATCATTGCCTTGGTCGGCCGGTGTGAAGTCAATATAATATTCATCTCTCATTATATCAAAAGCTGCGGAATCGTCTGTTGATGGTCCCTTTGTCGACATATACAGTGCCGCACCTTCTGCGTCCAATGAGGCATTAGAACCCGATAATATATTTCCAAATATTTTCCAACCAGCAATAGAACCAGATTTAAATGTTGCTAATCCATCTGCAGTTATAGAGGCGGAAGCATTTGCAACAGTTGATTGAACTCCCCCAATCGTAGCCGGTGTGAGAATTTCATCTGCAGATAAAGTAGCGTTGATGACTGTTCCGGCACCTATTATTAATTTATTATTCTTTGGATCGAGGTGGAATATAGAAGAACTAATTTCAATATTACCATCTGAACCACTTATGAATTGAATAGCCTCTTGTCCTATAAAAAACTTATCTGTTCTTATATCAAGTTCACTTGGACTTGTTCCGAATTTAAAATAACTACCACTATTACCTACTAATTCAAACCCAACACCCTTATAATCATCACCACTATCTGGTAAAACAGAACCACTATAAATCATAAACCCTGAATTATCTCCAGCAGCATTAGAAGCACTTGTAAATCCTTGATAACCCATTGACCGTATAAACGCGGAATCTACTCCGGCCATTTCAACACCACTTGCAAGTGCATTTCCAATATACATAGAACCACTAAGTATATTATCACTTCCACCTATATTTGTATTTGCCCCTTGAAATGTAAACGGTTGACTAAATACAACCGAATCGGCTATATTATTATTTACATCATAAAACTCTACTAAAAATCTAACATTATCGGGACGACTCATTAGGGGTGGTAAAGGAGTTACAACATTTATAGATTCAGGATTAAATGCAGTATCAGTAGCAGTTTTTACTTGAATATCAGAAACATGCCATTCTCCAGAATCAACTTTAAATTGTATTGTTCCCGTTCCACTATTATCTGCTAAAAAGCTTCCCTCTACCGTACCAAAATCATATTCAGTTACTCCCGTTGGGAAATCTGGAATACTTAATCTTTCAAATCCCCAATGTGAACCTTCATTTGTAGTACCTTCAAATGCATCACCCGATACATAAACTTTAAAACTTCCATGAGATTCTTCACTATTATCACTTTGTTGCTTGAGAGACTTTTTACCATATATTTTTGCCTTAAAATTATATAAAGTTCCCTTTAAAAAATCTATGGCTGTTGAGTGTTGAACTCGTATTGAGTCGTCTACACCATAATTAGATCCTGTAATGTGCATAGAATCTATTTTATAACTGGAGTCGTATTTAAATCCTGGCGTTGAAACTTCTAAACCATTTGTTCCGTCATAAATGTCCCAATATTTATTTATTCTTGCAACATCTAAAAAGTAACCCATGTTATTTAAAGTAGTTGGCTCACTTTTATCATATAGAACTTGTGCACTTTCTAATGGTGAATCATATATTAATTCAAAATCACTAAGTGAACCCTCACTTCTTGAATAAACTTTTATCTTGTGGACATCACCACTAAATGTTTTCATACTATCTATTGTTATATCGGCAAAAGAAAAGAAGTTTATAGATGATGTGGTCTGTGTTCCTAAGTCATAATAACTTGATGTGATAGGCCATATGTCTTTAAATGGTGCAGGAACAAGAGTGGGTGGATTTGACCGATTGTCATTTACATAAAAAACATCTTTTGGAACGAAAGTAGTATTATCTATAACTCTCATTATAGAAGAACTATAAATTGTAGGAACTGAATGATACGAGTGTACGGTAAACTTTGATGTATCAACTTGTGGATTATCAATATGAAATGTATTTCCCACATATAAACTATTTACAGAAGAATCACCGCTAACATTTATCAAATAATCATCTGGTACAGGTGACATGGTTTGTACTAACTTACTCTTAGAACCAATTGCACCCTTAGAACCTTTTAGTTTAGTTGTTGCTTTATTTTCTTCAATTATAGATTCTTTTGCTTTATTGGCAAAATCTAATTGGGGATATGTGGAATCACCAAATCCACCTTCCGTAGAATTTTGAGTTGGAACAATGGTAGGTATACCACCCCTTGGTACTCCACTACCCGATAAATAGATAGGAATTGCAGAACTACTCGGTACATTAACAAATTCTTTGAATTGTTCTGATATTGAAATGGTTGGTTGTTTATAAAAGAAAATAGGTTGAGTATTAACAGCACCCGCGTTTACTGAAATATTCTTAGTCCATCTTACATTATATATGTTCGACCATTCTGCAGGAATCATTCCACCTATGTTTTCAGAGTACCAATTAGGATCTAATTCACCAATAATATATAAAGTATATTGTCCCGGTATTACATCTTCATAAACTTCAATCGTAACTCTACGAGAACTTCCCTCTAAATGTCCTTCGACTGGTTGTAAATATATAGATTTTTGTGTTTCATTGTGAACCAATTCCATTTTAATATCAACACCAGATTTTAATCTATCACTACCTGCTATAAGAAAACTACTCTTACCTTGTGTTAATACTGATGAGCATTCCAATACATTAAAATAATCCGACTCATACGAAGTATCTCGTATAAGAACGTCTATATTTTTTAATCCTAAGTATTCTGCTTTACGTTTTGGTACGGCCAATTTGTTATTCTCCGAATAGATTTATTCTTAAATAAATATCACATTAATAAATTCTTACTATTTATTATCTGTATAAAGTATGGAGAGTATCGGTATGAAAAAGGAAAAAGTATCTTTCACAATAGATAAAGACTTGATTGGTTGGTTTAGATTGCACATAAAGGACGAACATACTACTATGTCCGCCCTTATTAATCAATATATTTTAAATTTGAAACGAGAACGAGAAGGTCGTTCTGTTCCAAGAAATGTTTTACATTCTAATTAAAATCTACTTTACTAAATCCATCAGTTTTTGAGATTTCAAGAAGTGAATCCAC
>Ga0114997_10003217_pt1 | contig 12879 bp, 12 predicted proteins | sample ArcticOcean_MG_C_2_FD_87045 | JGI IMG/M metagenome (GOLD analysis project Ga0114997, IMG submission 87045) | Marine microbial communities from western Arctic Ocean - ArcticOcean_MG_CB4_136 | ecosystem: Environmental > Aquatic > Marine > Oceanic | place: Arctic Ocean: Canada Basin | collected... | reverse complement strand
TTGAAACCGACTGAGTGAGTCGCTGTTTCGTAAATATAAGGGTGGCGCCTCGAACCCACGATTATGTTCAACCCGATCAATCTCCCTGAGCAGGCTAATTTAAGAGGAAACTACTGGTATCTTTTATAGCCCTGTTGTCACTAAAGGCTTACTTGTAAAATCATACCCCATAGACCTAGCCCAACTTCCTCTCGCCATTCTAAAAAGCTAATCTCTGTCCACCTTGTCTGAATTATAATCATCAGTAAGAGTAATTTGGGCAGCCTGCTTGCTCCGCACAATTGCATCTCCGCTGTGAGAGTGAGTTGATGCCTTTTGCCCCAAGTTAAACAAGAGGACATGCCCAGCAAGGAACTGTTCCTCAGGACATTTGGCATTTTGACCTCCTATCTTCAGAAACTTCAAAAACCTGCGCTTTTAAAATGAAATTTTACTTAGCTGACTAATTATTTTAATCTAATTTCGAGATCATAAAATAGAAGCTACGTCCCAACAAACAAATACAAACCAAAAACACAGCAATAAATACAAGGAGATTTTTCATGTATCAACGTCTTCAAAGAACGAATCCATTAACAGCGACAGCGTTGTTTCTTGCCCTAGGCCTAATCACACCTACTAGTGACACAATCGCCGCTGAAACAGCTTCAGATATGTCCCTTGAAGAAATCGTCGTGACAGCCCGACGACAGGAAGAAAATCTTCAAGAAGTCCCGGTGGCAGTTTCGGTTTTGAGCGGAGAAGACCTCCTGGAACAGGGCGGTTTGAAAATTGACACAGTCGGCAAAATGGCACCAAATGTCCATTTTGAGGCAGCGGGTGGCACAAGTGGCGTCAAATCACCTGTGATCTTTATCCGAGGCATGGGGCAGGCTGACTTTATCCCTGTTGAAGATCCGGCCGTCGGTGTCTATCTCGATGGCGTTTTTATGGGACGAAATATCGGAAGCGTCTTTGATCTCATCGATGTCGAACGAATAGAGGTCCTGCGCGGCCCTCAAGGAACTCTGTTTGGGCGCAACACCATTGGTGGAGCGATCAATATCGTATCGAAGCGACCTGTTGATGAATTTGGTGGAACAATTCGAGTGTCTGCCGGTGATGAAGGTTACATAGAGATCAATGGAACGGTTAATATTCCCATAAGCGAAAAAGTCTCCGCTAGGCTAAGCGGTTTTTCTCGGGAACGTGATGGCTATGTTGACGCTATTCAATACGATGACCTTCAGATCGGGAATGATGACATTTGGGGTATGAGAGCGGTCTTGCGCGCTGATGTCAGTGATAACTTCAGCATTGACGCTTCCTTTGATTATTCGGAAGCTGATGAGGCACCAGGAGCGATTTCGCCTGTAAGAGGTATTGGTGGATTCAATGGTTCAAATATCCCTGTGATGGGCCTCCCTGACCAAGCGTTCGTCTTTTTCCACAATACGACATACAGCGGAGACCCTGCTTCGTGCAATAGCGCAGTGGGTCAGGCTACTAACAAAGCATGTTACGGGTCTGTATGGAATACGGGCGACCCCTACAAGATCAATTCTGTTTATGTCGATAATGATGGCAAGAAGGTTGAGCCCGAACAGAGCGTAGAAGTGATGGGGGGAAACATCACCATGACCTGGGACATCGGTGAAATGACTTTAAAATCGATAACCTCTCACCGTGAATTTGATATTAGTCTGTTTAATGATTTGGATTTCTCACCTTTTATACTTTTTGCCAACAACCATGACGAATACTCACAGGACCAACAATCTCAGGAATTTCAGCTCACCGGAGAGGCGATGGGAGGTCGGGTCGACTATGTGCTGGGGTTATTTTACTTTCGAGAGAAGGGGCGGGAAGCAATCTTTAATCAGATCACCTTTAGGCCACCACTTTCAGGGCCCCCAAGCTTTTTCTTCCAGTATCTTGATCGATATATAGACAACGACAGCCAGGCTGTATTTGGGCAGGCTAATATTGATTTGACCGAAAGTCTCACATTGACGGTTGGAGCTCGATATACGGAGAGCAATAAGGACTTCCAGCTTGACACAAGAAGGCGAGTTGGCCCCTTGTCTGAGCAAGGCGGCAAGCTAAAGACGACTGAAACGACACCGATGGCCTCCCTCGCCTGGAACATCAAGGATGATATGATGCTATATGCTTCATACTCAGAAGGTTATCGTGACGGCAGTTACGCAGCTCGATTTACTGGTGCTGTACCTGATCCGTTGCCGAACTACGAACCTGAATATGTGACTAATTACGAGTTAGGCATAAAATCAACAATATGGGATGGCCGCATGCGACTAAATGCGTCTGCGTTTGTTATGGACTATGAAGATATGCAGATAGCAGCGTCCAGTGATGCTGTGACAACTTCCTCCACTAAAGAAAATCTTGGTGATGCTACTCTCAAGGGCCTTGAAGTCGAGATGACAGCGCTGATTACAGAAAATTTTTCTATGAATGTCAATATTGGGATCTTAGATGACGAAATTGACAGCCTATTAGGAACACTGATTTCCAATACAATCGTTATCGGAAAAGATAATGATCTTGCGATGACACCGGACTACACGCTCTCTATTATGGCGAAGTATGAACGTCAGTTGACCAACGGCGGTGCTATTTCTCTGCGTGCCGATTACAGCATGAAAGACGACTACTATACCCGCGCAGAGAACATGCCGGAAAATCTGATTGACGACTATGAAAACCTCAATCTAAACGCTACCTACTATTCGGTTGATAACAGTTGGTCAGCAACCTTAGGCATGCGTAATGCAACAGACGCGGAGTATTATCAGTCGGCCACATCATTCTCATCTTTTGGTGAAGTCTTTGGTCAACCGGTTAGACCCCGCACGGTTTACGCTACATTGCAGTATAACTTCGGAAACTAATCTCTCGAGAGCATCGGCATTTTATTGGTGTCGGTGCTCTAACTGGGGCGCTGCTTTTAAGTAAAACGGTTTAGATAGAAACCTAAATTCTTATGTGAAAAGCAGAAAAAGTTAGCTCAAGGTTCATCACCTCCTTGCTCCATTTGCTACTTGTCTTCTGTGCTTTGTTTCTCATCAACAATTAACACTAAGCCAAAAGCTCAGCCAGCATCTCTTGAATTCAAAACATTCTCCAGTTACTCCTTCGAAGGGTCAGAAGACTCTTCCTTCCACAAAACGAATACAGAGTCGTTTCCTGGCCAAGTTAAAATCTTTTGACTTTTGCTGATAGCTTTCAAAAAGCTGGTAAAAGCTCATTTCATGTTAACGGAATAAGTCAAAAAAGGTTTCTAAGGAGATTTCGTTATCAAGTACTGCCGCTGTAAAGCAATATATTTAAAAACTTAACCAAGTTCGACCTCCTGGCCGAAGCTGAGTAAAGTTAAGTTCAAGAAGAAAGACTGTAAAGAAATCCAACCAATGCTCGTCCTCAATTTTCACTTGCCTACTCAAAGATAGCACACCTGCTACTCTACTATAACGCCCGCCCCTTCAAATCTGTCAGTGACGCAGGTTTTTTTCTTGCACACTTAGAGCTCAGAATTAGATACCGATGCACCATTTAGCTTTAGGATACATTGCACCGCTAGGACTCGCTTCTTAATTACTGCTAACCCAGCCGACCGAAGGCTTTTAAATCATTCATTCAAAGTCCGCAGGAACACCTCCCCTTCATGACTCTACAGTGACGACCCAAGGAAGAAACCGGAGGCATAACCTTTTATCTTGTCGTCGTCAGTTGCACCGGTAATTTTCTTTTAAAGACTTGTTCGTCAACTATAGATTGCGCTTTAACACCCTCTAGAATTTTCTTTCCCCATCCTCTTTTCGCCCGAGGAGCAAACCAATAAACTCTACTGACTTAAAACTCTAAGGTAGATACCAAATTGGGGAAGTCCAAGCTCGTTCCTGTAATGTCGTTTCTGCTCCCGGAAATTCATCACATCGACCTTCTCTTCGACAGTGATGGGCAGACCAACGAAGTGTTGGAACTTCCAGTACTCTTACATACCAGAATGCTGGCGCCTTTAAATCGAAGTCCGGGTCTGCCCAGGTCATGCAGATGTGCAGACCGCCCTTTGTTTTTTGCCAGACAGGGATGATTGTTTCCATGAGTTCTCCATCTCTGAACTCACCTTTGATGATCTCGATGGACTGAAGCGGTATTTCGTCATACGCGGCCTCTATGCGAAAGTACGGTGCGTTTTGAAGCTTCTTAAAACTGCCGCCCATTGGTATGCCTTCGTAATCATAAGCATTACAACTAAGTGCTTTTTTAGAACCTTGCAGTCTTACTTGCATTCTTGGCCCACTGGTAGCGTATACCTCTCGTCGTTTCAAAGCATCAAACAGGCTATGTCTGGTATTTTCTTCTGCCCACACTGCCACTAGCCCGCCGGGGTTCCAACTTTTTCTCACCATGGCCTTATCTAGATCACCTATACCGAAAACTGACCCGAGCCATTTGTCTTCGTCGACGAACCCACCGGTGGCGGCATGGTTGTCAGTTGATGAAATAATCCCTAGCTGCAATGGATTGACCCCGGATTCGCTATAAACGCCCAGCCCTCTTGTTAAAAGAGCCCTTACATAGCTACTTCTCATCTTCTCCCATTCTTCTTTTGAGTAGTCTTTGGGTACTGTCGGGACTGATTTTCGGGTTAGGTAATGCTGGAAGTTGCAGTCTTCATCTGGCTGGCCAAACGCGTAAAGGCATTCGCTGGAACCCTTTTCCTGATGTATTTCGACAAGCCGCTCAAACCTCGCTCGCAGAGCGCGGACCTCGTTAGTTTCTGTCTCGATGTCGAAACTCTTGCCGTCGCCCATGTTAGTGTTATGTGGAATTGCAATAGCTTCACAACCTGCTTCTTCCTTACACTGATTGTCCAGCTCCTCCCAAAGCGCCAGCGGATTTGGGTAGCGCAGGTAGTCGATGGCATCCGGCGTCACGTTTTCATCTCGGAAAATAACGTTGCGATGGTTATGGCTGAAATCAGGTGTTGCTGACCACTCATAACCATTGAATGCCGTAAAATGACAAGGGTCATCCGCCGCGTTGGTTTGTTGTTGGATACGATCCCATTGAGACATTCTGCTTTTGTTGCAATGTTCAGGATTCTTGGCACAGATGGATGTTGGTTGTGGGAAGGCTTTCGTAATGGTCGGGATCACATACTCAGCAAAAACTTCCGGCCCGGTAATTCGCCCCGCTTTTTCAGTCATAATGTCGCAATAAGAATCATCACTCCATTCTGGATCGGTGCAAATATAAAGCAGATCAAACCACTCTGCATGATCAGTGACCGCCATAAAGTCTAGTGGCCTATTCAGCTTTACAGAAAGTTCGTCATTAAGGGAAAGTTCACCGCCTCGAGCGAAAAGATAGGCATCGGAGGGAGTCTTAATGGTCCCGTAGCCCCAAGCGTCTAGGGAGTAGGCGGTGTGAACATGCAGGTCACCCCAATAGACCTGCTTTTGACCTGCTTGATAACCAGCGCAGCGGCCATCATCGGCCAGAAGTACAGCGTTCGGAGCGATGAGAAAAAAAAGCACAAAAATTAGTCTTTTCAATAATTTGCCCTCTGGGCGATTCTAGCGATGGAGATTGTACTTCATGGATACGTTGGACGCACACGGGCTACCCGCTTGATCAAGCCTCATTTCGAAACCGAAAAAAGTTGAACTCGATTTGTTACCCGATACTTAGCTTGCTAGGCATTTGTATTGTCAACTTATTTTATTATATATTCAAGCTCCGCGCGCCATATCCTTTTTCGAGCGTCACAAGATTGCGTGATCGTCGAGCATGAGCGAAGTTGTATCTACACAAAGATACCCACCACCTTCAGGTATACCAATGTTCTTATCTACGATAGCTGCAGAGACGGGAATCAACTCTTACTCGGCAAGGAAAGGCTGTTACTATCCCCGAATATATGCGGTGACCGCATAAGAAAGGAATTCATTATTTTGACTAGAAAAAAACCAACACCGTATCTCAAGCCGTCCCACAGCCTGGGATATCTATCCCGAATTAATTTCCGAGCCTTTTCCAAGGCATTAGGAAAATTGACAGAGCCATATGGCGTAAGCGCAGGTCAATGGCGGTTTCTACGAGTTCTATGGGAGCGCGACGGCGTGACACAGCGAGAGCTTTGCCTCAAGGTTGGTATTACTGAAGCAACCGGCGTGAAAGGTATCGCGAGCCTGGCTGCCGCTGGATTCGTTGAACGAACGAAAGATACCCGTGACAAAAGAAAAACAATCATCACATTAACGCCGCGTGCTCAAGCTCTCGCGTCAAAGCTAATACCGATGGTGCTGGAGGTTAACAAACAAGCTCTGAAAGGTATTAACAAAAATGAGGCAGACACTGTACGAAAAGTATTGGCACAAACCTACATTAACCTCACAGAGACAGACTCAGAATAGCGCCATCAAATATGTCAATCAGCGCAGTTTTAGGCTGTGCACGACCAAACAGACTAACCTGCAGAGAGATCGGAGCACCCCTCTCCTAAAGACCTCGTGTTGCGAAACCTTCAGAGGGATCACGAAGAAGCACGAAACGTGCTATGCCGCCATTTTAAGTCTTTAGTCGAATTCAACCTAGCCCAAGCACCTCTGGCACGGCTGTTAACTTATTCTTTATTCTGCCAAGCAGGCCCAGCCCAGTCAGATGCCTCGCCTTCACCGGGAACGGGCACTTCCTTAACGCGTTCCGGAACATCATCGTATTCAAGTCTCAACGCACGGCAGCAGACTGCATGAAGGTTATAACCCATCACATGGTAGGTCAGTTCCAATATATCTTCATCAGAAAAATGTGAATGTAACGCATCAAACAATTCATCGGAGGCGCGGCCGTTGTCATATATAAGGGCGTCGGCCCAGGCTAAAACAGCTCGTTCCTTAGCATCGAACACCTCTGAGACCTGCCAATGGGTAATCGCCTTGATTTGTTCTTCTGGTACACCGTGTTTCCTTGCCGCCTTGCAATGTTGAGAAAAGACAAACTGACTACCAGCTGCATAGCCAGCCCTAGAAATAGCGAGCTCTCTAGCCCGGTTATCCAATTGGCTGACACTTTTACTAGCAAACATACCAAACATACCGAAATGGCTGGTTGCGTGATCAAATATGTAAGGCACGAGCGCGAAGACAGACCACCAATTACCGGGTGTGCCTGTTGCCGTGCCTGGTTCATCAACAGGGTCTCGACCAGGAAACAGCGCATCGTAGTACTTTAGAACGTTATCAGTTGCATCTTTGCGTGATACTTGTCGAAGCCGGGGCATAATTTTCTCCTTAATAGTTATGTAATGGAATACAAGATATTCCCTTAGCTGTCAAAGTAATTGACAAACTTTCTTATCTGCACATATGATTACGGATCGTTGATTCGCCAGCTAGTGCGACCCTGATAGTGCACCGACAGGAACAATCAATAGCAATAGCTATATACACTGAGAGGAAGAACGCAATGCCAAGCAATGAAAAGTTTGAGTTTAGAGGGATCAATCACCTCGCTTTGGTATGCCGCGATATGAAGAAGACGGTTGAATTCTATACCGAAGTCCTTGGTATGCCTTTGACCAAAACAGTTGTTTTACCCGGCGATGGCGGTCAACATTTTTTCTTTGACTGTGGAGGAGGCGATCAGTTGGCCTTCTTCTGGTTCCCAACGGCGCCAGACGCTCAGCCAGGCGTCACTCATGCGGCAAACCTAGTGGCAAACGGTGACATAACCTCCGCGCATGCTTCGATGAACCATGTCGCATTTGATGTTCCGCTTGAGAAGATGGACGAGTACAAAAAAAAACTCGATGAAGCTGGCATCGATTCAACCGATGTATATCATGACGATTCTGATATGGGTATCAGCCAAGAGGTAAACGAGACCACATTTGTAAGATCAATTTACTTCAAAGATCCTGACGATATTTTACTCGAATTTGCATCCTGGACGCGCGAGCTAACTGAAGCCGACGTAAATGTTGAGCCCATGAGTGCTGCAAATTAATAGCAGTCATTGCCTACTGCACATTCAATCAGCTTCCGAACTTATATGACACGCAACAGCCCACCTCGGAGGTGGAGCGATTGTGAAAAACAAACTTCAATTACTTGATTTAACGTGTATATCTTCCCCACGGATAAATTAGTTTGACTATAAGATTCTTCGAACCTCAGCATATCAACCAACTGGTTTAAATAACTATTAGAAAGGGTCGTGGTCGCACCTTGGGTTGACTCCAGGCGGGAACCCGATGGACGTCAGCACTGCGGGGCCTGCGTGATACTCTCGCCCCAGTCGCAGGTGAGGGCCCTTTTCAAATTCTTAAGGTCATCTTTACCAATTCGTTCGCCAAGTTTTTTATCCAAATGCTTCAACAGTTGAATAACCGTGTCACGCAGTTCGAGTGAGCCATCACAAAAAGCATATTTCTTGGACCGACCATCGTCGGGATCAGCAACCACTTCGATTAGGCGAGCTTCAATCAAGGGTTTTGCCATGGCATGAATGTTCTGGCGTGTTGCCCCCATATAATAAGCAATGTGAGACGGTTTGGTGATCCCCTCCGCGATGTGCATCAGCATCACGGACTGGGTTCGATTAAATGCTCGCAAACCCCGCGCGGTTAGAAGACTTTGCAGGCTAACATCATACCAATCGATGGCCTTTACGAGCTCGGCAAATATACCGAGGGACCGGCGCGACTTTTTTCGCGCATTAGGCTGGAGAGCCATTTTTATAGCCTTTGATGTCATAGCGGAGAATTTGAAGGCAATCCAAGTAACAACTTACCGTATGACTCTGTTGCGATATCTAGATCAAAAACAGTATGGCAGGAGAGGGTCTCAAGATCACGAAGTGCGCGACCAACGGGATTGGACAGGTTGTGCGCGTGAGCACCGCTTACTTCAACAACTTCTCTAACTATATTTCTTGATTCACGCACTACATGGCCAATCCGAACTCTAAGTTCAGCGCGCTCAATATCAGGACAGATCGTCCTAGACTTACCCCAGTTAGCAACATCTTTTGCAATGCACTTGAGCATTATCTCGACTGTCTTCACACGCACTGTCAGATGAGCCAGCCTTGATTGAGCAAGGGCACGCTCGGACTGCTTATCCTGCGTACCGTATACAGTTCTCTCATGCAGACGCTCTCTAAACCGAACCACCGCCTGCTTTGCGCATCCTACTGCGGGGGCCGCCGCTGTAAGCCCAAGCACGGGTAGCATGGGCATCCTATAAGTTGCCGTCTTGTGATATCGAGCTCCAGGACTGTCACCTGCCCTCAACTCCGTCAAATTTTCTCGCAAGTGGCTAGGTACAAACGCGTTTTCCACGATAATATCATTGCTGCCAGTGCCTGCCATGCCGGACATCTGCCAGGTATCAACTACCCTTGCATCTGCAATTGGCAGAGCATACATACAAACCTCAGGCGGGCCATCATGATCTGTTAGCGCTCCTACGAGAACCCAATCAGCGTGCATTACGCCAGTACCCCACTCCCAGTGCCCGCTCAGGCGATACCCCCCCTCAACCTTGGTTGCTTTCCCGCGAGGAGCAAGTGCACCAGGAGCAATAATGTAGGGTTGCTGGCCAAAGATATGATCCTGCGCTTGTTGGTTGTAAAGACCTACTAACCAATTGTGTTCCATACAAAAAGTGACGACCCAGGCGGTAGAAAGATCAGCAGCACCCAGCACAACACCAATATCCATAAAGCTCTCAAGGCCGAACTCGAACCCACCATATTTTTTTGGTACAAAATAGCGATAAGCCTGTGTCTCTTCAATTGCTTTCATCACGCCATCTATGGGCTTACGAAGACGCTCCGATTCACCCGCATGTTTTTCTATTATCGGGACAAGTGATGCCAGGCTGTCGATTAAGTCTTGCTCTTTCATGGATGATGTTTTTCTGTCAAATAATTTGACTTATTATGTTACAGGATTCAGTGTTAACCACGCTACTGCAATTGTTGTTCAAACCAACAGCCAGCCAAGGTTTAGATAGAACTGCACATTTTCGAAAGGTAGCTTGAGTAATGATTCAAGGTTTTGACGAGTTCATCTCACTAAACATCGCCATATAGGAGGCATAAATATTGCTATAAAAACCATCTGCCAGCCTCGGAGGCAGCTGCGCTAAACCGAACTGATTTATTGACAAATCCCGTCTCGGAAAACCGCATCCACCAAACCTTACAACGTGGTCGCCGGACGCAACCTAAGCCATAGGAGAAAATTCTACATGAGTTCAAAACAGCACTCCGCCTACGCCTGGTATGTCGTCTTCATCCTACTGATCGCCCAGCTGTTCTCTTTTCTCGACCGTATGATTATGGGCTTACTGGTAGGACCAATCCGCGAAAGTTTTGCCATATCCGACACCCAATACAGTCTTCTCGCAGGACTTGCATTCTCGCTCTTCTATGCCGTGATGGGTTTGCCGCTCGCCCGAATTGCGGACCTAGGAAACCGGCGCAACCTAATCTCTGCTGGAATCGCCGTGTGGAGTTTTATGACGGCCCTATGCGGCCTCGCACACGGATACTGGACGCTATTCGCTGCACGGGTTGGAGTTGGTGTCGGAGAGGCCGCCCTCGGACCCGCAGCTTATTCAATGATTACCGATTATTTCCCCAAGTCACTTTTGGGACGTGCGCTCTCTGTTTACATGATCGGTGTAACCCTGGGATCCGGACTGGCCTATATGGTCGGTGGAGCGATCGTCGGACATGTATCCAACATGGACGAAATTATTCTGCCATTTCTTGGCGAAATAGAGGCCTGGCAGCTGACTTTTTTCATCGTAGGTCTACCCGGCTTATTAGTCTCTCTACTCGTTGCCACCACTGTACGAGAACCTAAAAGGCAGGGTGTCCATGCAAACGACTCCTACCCACCGCTTAAAGACGTAGTCGGCTATGTCATGGCGAGACGGCGAGCATACCTCGGTCACATTTTCGGCATTTCTATTTTTATTATGGTCGTTTATGCACTGAACCTTTGGGGCCCGACCTATTTCATCCGGCTTTTTGATTATTCGCCAGCCCAAGCTGGCTGGGTCTTTGGCATGATTATGATCGGAGCCGGTACCGCGGGGTTACTGCTTGCCGGCACACTCTCCGACCGTCTCGTCAACGGCGGCGTCCAAGATGGATATATCAAAGTTATCTTGTTCAGCATGATTGCGATAATACCCTGCGCGACTGCGCTAGGGTTCGTTGAGAACGACCGGCTAGCGATCATCTCGATGTCCGTTGCTATTTTCTTTTCTGCGTTCCAGGGTGGCATTTCCGGTGGGGCCATCCAACTAATGACGCCTAACCGAATGCGCGGACAGGTTATGGCTCTTTTTCTTCTCACTGCGAACCTCATTGGCCTGGGACTTGGCCCTACCGCTATTGCCCTGGCGACGGACTACGTCTTTGGATATGACGCTGCGATAGGTAAGTCGATTGCGCTTTGCACCGTTATCCTATGTCCAATGGCTGCATTGATCCTCTGGCGCAGTCTTCCTAGCATCAATAAACTGCTGGATGAGCAACGACGCATGGAGCAAACCACAAACACAGAATAAATTAGACAGATCAATGTAAAAGAGGTCTATTGTTATCAGTAGCTTTTTCGCACTCCCTCGGCGGTCTGCGGTTAAGAGGTTGAACCTTTTTCTCTTCTTAGTGTTCTCGGTATCATGAGGAAGGTCATCATTAGCAAGGGGAATCGCATTCAAAATTCTGCTTGCCTCTAGCTAAATGAAAAGTCCTGCTCTAGCTTCTAAGTTAATCGTATCCAAGATACCTAGCCACAATCGCCCAAAACTCATTACTGCCAACCGGTTTCATGAAGAGGTAAAATTCGACCTCATTTATAGACGCTGGCATTTAATAACCACCTGCATCAAGAATCACACTTCTTTAAAAGTCACTCCTATAACCATCCCAGAGATCATCGCCTTCACTAGTTTTACCAACAGCGTGCGCATCGCAACAGGGCCTTGTTAACGCTGCTTTCTGAGTCCATCACGAGATTTCTCGTGATCAAAGTACAGCCCACAAAAACACTACCGCTGGCTCATTCCATAGAGGCCCTCTATAGAAGCGCTGATGTTCTCGCCCACATCAACGCTCAATCAACAGCTGATCCAGTATAGTGGCTTATCGACTTGTAAAAGGTAGCGTTGGCGTCGAACTGACGAATTTTTGGAAGCAGCCGGTGATTTTTCGATTTTGCCGCAAACGCTCTAAAATCAGCCTCGTTTCTCCAGTGCGCAAAGTGAAGGTAGCCACGGCCATCCTCCCGTTCATTGAGCCTACTTTCAATAAAGCCTGACTGCAAACTCAGAAAACTATCAATGTATTCATCCAAGATTTTAAAAGCTTCTGCATGCTTCTCGGGTGTTGTTTCAAACGTTACAACTACAATAAAGTGCATCTCCCTACCCTAGTCCCGCAAGCTACCAAGCCTGCAATTAAGAAACACCACCCCGGTCCTTTTGCGAAACAGTTATAAACCGATTAACAAGTCTCTTATCCAACCCTCCTATTTTGACGTCGTCGAAGACAAACTTTCAAGGACAGATAAATGACAAAAAATGCGAACGTGGTTTTTCGTAACATCCGATGACTGATCAAAGATAACATCAACAGAGATAACGCCTAGGAAACTCTATTTTGGATTCGTCTGGCCTAAAGAATACGTCTAGCTATCATTTAAGCGCCAGATAATCTCCCAACGCAATCACGTCACCGGAAAATATTACAGTTCGTCTCTGCGTATCGATATTTATTAGGGCTTCTAAATAATTCATTAGCTATCTCCTTCCCTAATATTTACTTCTCTTAATACAGCTCCTAACCCAG
>Ga0114997_10003216_pt1 | contig 12880 bp, 13 predicted proteins | sample ArcticOcean_MG_C_2_FD_87045 | JGI IMG/M metagenome (GOLD analysis project Ga0114997, IMG submission 87045) | Marine microbial communities from western Arctic Ocean - ArcticOcean_MG_CB4_136 | ecosystem: Environmental > Aquatic > Marine > Oceanic | place: Arctic Ocean: Canada Basin | collected... | reverse complement strand
CGCACACAGTTTGTGGTTTTATACCTCCGGTCCTTAAGTGGAAATTACTGTGGTGGCTTAACCGGGAATAAATATGAAAATACCAAGTTTAACTATCCAACAATTATTAGAAGCAGGCGTTCACCTAGGTCACAAAACCTTAAGATGGAATCCTAAAATGAAAAGATACATTTTTGGAAAAAGAGATTCAATTCATATTATTGATTTAACTCAGACTTTAGAGTTAGCCAATATAGCTTTAGAAAAAGTTTACAATACAATAGCTAACAATGGAAAAATTCTTTTTGTTTCAACAAAAAAACAAGCTTCAGAAGCAATTGCAGAAGTTGCTAAAGAAACAGATCAATATTTTGTTAATTATAGGTGGTTAGGAGGCATGTTGACTAACTGGGGTACGATCTCTGGTTCAATTAAAAAACTTAAAAAAATTGAGGTTGATTTAGTTTCAGAAAACAGAGGTTTTACTAAAAAAGAATTACTTAAAATGAGTGTTCAAAGAGATAAATTACATAGATCTTTAGGTGGTATTGCAGATATGAAAAAAATTCCAGATTTAGTATTTGTAATTGACACAAATTATGAGTCTTTGGCAATTAAAGAGTCGGTAAAACTAGGAATTCCAATTATTGCTATATTGGATTCCAATTCTAATCCTGAGGGTATTGAATATCCAATTCCTGGAAATGATGACGCTAGAAGATCAATAGATCTATATTGCTCTTTAATTAAAGAAACAATTGAAAATGCCAAAAAAGTAACACCAAAAGCTGTAGAAGAAAAATCTCCTACCGATACTAAAAATAAAATAGAGAATGTTAAAACGATTCAGGAAATTGATAGAGAAAAACTTGATATAAAATTTTCTAAAAAAGAAAAACTAAATTAGATAAGTATGAGCGATATTGAGAAAGTAAAACAATTAAGACAATCAACTGGAGCAGGATTTAAAGATTGTAATTCTGCAATGAAAGAAGCTGAAGGAAACATAGATAAAGCTATTGAAATACTGAGAATCAAAGGAATATCTAAAGCATCAAAAAAAATGTCGAGAGATGCAAAAGAAGGTGTGGTAGCTACCAGTGGTGACGATAACAAAATATCTATTATAGAATTAAATTGTGAAACAGATTTTGTTGCCAAAAATGATGATTTTGTTTTATTTGCGAAAGAACTAAGTGAATTAAATAACACCAATGATTCAAATCTAGAAAAACTAAATAAAACTAAAATGAAAAATGACCAATTAGTTGAAGAAAGTTTAATAGCATTAATTGCAAAAATGGGAGAGAAGATAACAATAGGTAGAGTTAAAACATTCAATCACAATGGTGCAAAAAATTTTAATTATTTACATACTGTTGTTAAAGATAATTTATCTAAACTGTCAGTTGTTGTTTCTTTAGAAACTAAAGAAAACTCTGATAGTGTAAAATCTTTCGGTAAAAAACTTGCTATGCATATAGCTGCATCAAATCCTTTAGCTTTAGAAGCTAATTTAATTGATAAGAAAATTCTTGAAAAAGAACAAGATCTTATTACCGAAGAGTTAAAAAACTCAGGCAAACCTGAAGAGATAGCAAAAAAAATTAGCTTAGGTAAAATGAATAAATTTAAAGAAGAAAATGGATTATTGACTCAGGCATGGGTTATGGAACCAAAAAAGAAAGTGCAAGATATCTTAAAAGAACTTAGCATTAGTGATTTAAAAATTAAAGATTTCTATAGGTTAAAAATCGGTGAATAAATGTTTAACGATAAAGCATATAACCAAAAAATGGACAAAACCTTTGAAGTATTCACAAAGGAATTAACATCTTTAAGAACTGGTAGAGCAAGCTCAGTCATGCTTGATTTAATCAAGGTCGACGTCTATGGACAGTTAATGCCAATAAATCAGCTAGCAAGTATCACAACACCTGACCCAAGAACAATAAATATTCAAGTTTGGGATCTTAATAATGTAAATTTAATTGACTCTGCAATTAAAAAATCTGAATTAGGTCTCAATCCACAAATTGATGGACTGTTAGTTCGGCTTCCTGTTCCAGATTTAAGCGAAGAAAGAAGAATAGAAATAAAAAAAATGATCAAATCAATGGGTGAAAAATGTAAAGTTTCTATAAGAAATATAAGAAGAGAAGCAAACGATGAATTAAAAAATTTGCTTAAAGATAAAGTGATAAGTGAAGATGATGAAAAAAAATTCGAAAAGGTCGTACAAACATCAACTGACAATCATATAAAACAAATAGACAATAAAGTTGAGTTGAAAGAAAAAGAAATAATGACCATATGAACCCAGTAAAACATGTGGCCATAATAATGGATGGGAATGGTCGATGGGGTTTAAATAAAAACAAATCAAGAAATTTAGGTCATAAAGCTGGTCTTAAAACTATTGAAAAAATTCTAAAACAGTCAATAAAAAATAAAATTAGATATTTAACATTATATGCTTTTTCTACTGAAAATTGGCAAAGACCAAAAAAAGAAATAAATTTTTTATTTAAATTGTTAGAAGATTTTTTGATAAATAAAACTAAAGATCTTAATAAAAGTGAAATTAAATTAAAGATTATTGGAAAAAAAAAAATATTTTCTTATAAATTAAGAAAACTTATTAAATACTCAGAATTTTCAACAAAAAATAATAATAAATTACAACTCAACTTAGCAATTAATTATGGATCTAAAAGTGAAATAGTAGATTCTGTTAAATTAACCCAAAAAAATAAGATGCCAATAAATGAAAAAAATATTACTAACAATCTATACACATCAAGCATACCAGATCCTGAAATATTAATAAGAACAGGTGACACACATAGATTAAGCAACTTTCTACTATGGCAACTATCATATGCAGAAATTTTTTTTGAAAAAAAACTCTGGCCTGACTTTACTGCTCTTGATTATAATAAAATAATAAATAAATTTAAAAGATTAAAAAGAAATTTTGGCAAAATTTAATGTCCAGTCAATTAAAAAAAAGAATATTCACATCATTATTTTTAATTACTTTATTGGTATTTGTGTTTTTTTATTCCTTTATATTAATTATTTCATTAATAATAATTTCAATAATTTCTTGGATTGAATTCTATGGTTTAATTTCAAAAATATTAATCAAAAATACATTTAAAATAAAATTTTTTAGACTATTAATTAAAGCCACAAGCTTGTTATATCTAACGATATTTTCTTTTTTGATATTTTCAGGAATTACGCAAAGTGACTATGTGTTTCATATGCTCTATTTATTTTCTATATGTATTTTGTCAGACATTGGTGGTTTAATGTTTGGTAAATTTTTTAAGGGAAAAAAGTTAACAAAAATAAGCCCAAGTAAAACAATATCTGGTTCCTTAGGTTCATTTATTTTATCATTAATTTCAGTGCCTTTATTTTATTATTTTTTACCTGAAAAATTTAACAATCCTTATGATTTAATAATCCTTGCAATAATAGTATCTTTTTCGTGTCAATTAGGAGATTTATTTATTTCATATTTAAAACGTAAAGCTAAAGTTAAAGATACAGGAGATTTGTTACCAGGCCACGGTGGTTTTTTAGATAGAATTGATGGAATTCTTTTTGCCGTTCCAGTTGGTATGATTTTGTGGAAATTTTTAACAGTCACTATATGAAAAAAACAATTTCTATTTTGGGATCAACTGGATCTATAGGAAGGTCAACTCTAGAGATAATAATGAAAAATAAGAATAAATTTAATGTTTTTTTGTTAGTAGCCAATAGTGATTATTTGTTACTAAGCCAGCAAGCAATTAGATCAAAAGCTAAATTTGTTTATTTATCAAATAAAAAAAATTCAAGGTTATTAAAAAAAAGATTATCAAAATATAAAAATATTAAAATAGTTGATAGCTTTAATGATTTAGATAATATTTTTAAAAAAAAAAATGATCTTTTGATGAGTGGAATTTCAGGGCTTGATGGACTTGATTTTAATCTAAAATTAATTTCAAAAACTAAAAAAATTTTAATAGCCAATAAAGAATCTATCATTTGTGGTTGGAATTTAATCAAAAAAGAATTACATAAAAATAAAACTAAACTAGAACCTGTTGACTCTGAACATTTTGCAGTTTCTCAATTAATTAAAATAATTAATCCTAATTTGATCGACCGCATCTTTATTACAGCTTCTGGGGGGCCATTTTTAAAAAAAAAAATAAATCAGCTTAAAAATGTTTCTGTCAATAGTGCTTTAAAACATCCTAATTGGTCAATGGGAAAAAAAATATCAGTAGATTCTGCAACATTAGTAAACAAGGTATTTGAAATATTAGAGTGTTATAGACTTTTTGATATTCCTAAAAGTAAATTTAAAATTATAATACATCCACAATCATTTGTTCATTCAATCGTTTTTTTAAAAAGTGGAATTTCTTTTGCACTTATGCATAAACCTGATATGAAAATTCCAATATCAATTTTACTTGGTATTAATAATTTTCCAAAAAAAAAATTTTTTTCTGTTAACGATAAATTTTTGCCTAATACATTAGAATTTAAAGAAGTTGATAAAAAAAGATTTCCAATAGTTTCTATATTGAGTCATTTTAGGAAAAAAACTTCTTTATTTGAATCGTCATTTGTTAGTGCTAACGACACCCTAGTTGACCAATTTTTAAAAAAAAAAATATCTTTTAATGAAATATCAAAAAATCTTCTAAAACTATTAAAAAAAAAGGAATTTAATTATTTTAAAAAAGTTGCCCCTAGAGACACAAATCATATAAAAGAAGTGCAAAAGCTTACAATGCTTAAAACAATCAATGGTTGAAAATATTTAAACTAAGTATATTATGAATCGTATGAAATTTTTATATTTTATCATTTTTATTTCAATTTTTTTTACCAAATCATTTGCTGTTATGATTACTGACATCAATTTAATTGGTAATGAAAGAATTTCAAAAGAAACAATTAAAGTTTTTGGTGAAATAACTCTTAATAAAAATTATAATGATTCAGATTTAAATTCTATACTTAAGAATTTATACGACAGTAACTACTTTGAAGATGTAAAGATTGAAGTAACATTAAATAAATTAAATATAACAGTTAAAGAATATCCAATTATTCAAACTATTTTTTACAATGGAATAGAAGCGAAAAAATTTGTAAAAATAATTGAAGATAATTCAAGACTAAAAGCAAAAAGTCCTTTTAATGATTATAAATTAAAGCAAGATATTAATTTAATTAAAAATGCTTTTAAACAAAGTGGATACTTTTTTATTAATGTTGATGCTTCTATCAAAAAAAATGATAATAACACTGTTGATTTAACCTACGATGTTGATCTTGGTAATAAAGCCGAAATAAATAAAATTTTATTTTTAGGCGACAAAGTTTATAAAGATAGAAAATTAAGAAACATAATTGTTTCTGAAGAAGCCCAACCTTGGAAATTTTTATCTAGTAAGGTATTTCTTAATGAAAGTAGAATTAAGCTTGATGTAAGGCTGTTAAAAAATTTTTATATAGACAAAGGTTACTACGAAGCGAAAATAATGAATTCCACGTCAACATATCTTGATAGTGATAATTTTAATTTAACCTTCGTTATTAATGCTGGAAAAAGATATACTTTTAGAAACTCAAAGCTCCTATTGCCCTCAGATTTTGATCCAAGACATTTTTCTGAAATAGATGTTATTTTAAAAAAGCTTAATGGAGAATATTACTCTCTTTCAGCTATTAATAAGATAATTAATAAAATTGAGAAAATTTCATTAAAGAAACAGTATGAGTTTATAGATGCTACTTTTGATGAAGCAATTGTCGATAATAATAAAATTGATTTAAATATAGAACTTAAAGAATCTACAAAATTTTATGTTGAAAAAATTAATATTTTTGGAAATGATATTACCAGGGAAAATGTAATAAGAGATCAGCTCTTGATAGATGAAGGAGATGGTTTCAATAAACTATTGCTAGAAAAATCTATAAACAAACTTAGATCTAAAAATTTCTTTGCTAAAGTTAAAGTTGATACAATCACAGGAAGTAGCGATGCATTTAAAGTGCTAAATATTGAGGTAGAAGAAAAGCCTACAGGTGAAATTTCTGCTGGTGCTGGTTTCGGTACTAGTGGTGCAACAGTGGGTTTTTCTGTTACAGAAAATAATTATCTTGGAAAAGGGATAAGAGTTAAAGCAGGTATAGATATATCTTCAGAAGATGTTAGGGGACAATTAGACATAAGAAATCCAAACTTTAGATACAGTGATAAAGCTCTAAATACTAGTATCTCTAGCACTAAAACTGACAGATTAGTAAAATCTGGCTATAAAACTTCAAAAACAGGTCTATCTTTAGGTACTTCTTATGAGCAATACGAAGACTTCTATTTTAGTCCTGGTTTAAGCATTTTTTTTGAAAAACTTGATACTACTGGAAATGCATCTTCAACTTTAAAGAAGCAACAGGGTGATTATTTTGATATTGCTTATAATCATCAACTTCAATTAGATAGAAGAAACTCATCATACAGACCTTCCGAAGGTTTTTTGAGTATTTTTACACAAAATATACCTTTGGTGTCAGAGGAGTATTCACTGTTTAATGCCTATGAATACAAGAAATATATTGAAATTACTGAACGAAGTATAGCATCTGGGGGTCTCTATTTTGCTGCTATAAACACTTTAACAGGTGAAAATGTAAGAGTTTCAGAACGACTTTACTTAAGTCAGAGAAGACTCAAAGGATTTGAGAAAGGTAGAGTGGGTCCTAAAGAGCGAGGTGATTGGGTAGGTGGTAACTTTATCTCTTCTGCCAATTTTAATTTAACTTTACCAAGATTATTTGAACAATTTCAAAATGCAGATGTAGTATTTTTTCTTGATATGGGAAATGTATGGGGTGTTGATTATAGTGACACTATTTCAGATTCAAGTAAGATTAGGGCATCAACTGGATTGGCTTTAGATATAACTACACCAGTCGGTCCATTAAACTTTTCATTCTCACAAGTTTTATCTAAAGCAAGCACTGATATAACTGAATTTTTTAGATTTCAAATTGGAACTACTTTTTAATAATGAAATTATTTAGTTATTTAGCGTTATTTTTCTTTATAACGGTATTTTCAACAAATTCTTACTCAGAACAAAAAATTGTTTATCTTGATATGGATAAAATATTATCCAATTCAACTGCTGGAATAAATGCAACTAAATCATTAGAATCACAATTTAAAAAAAAAACAACTGAATTTAATAAAATATCAAAAAAACTTAAAGAAGATGAAGCAAAAATTATTTCACAAAAAAATATTATATCAAAAGATGAATATCTAAAAAAAATTAACAATTTAAGAAATCAAGTAAAAGAATATAGAAAAAATAGAAAAACAACTTTTGATAAAATAACAAATCAAAGGCTAACACTAAGTAGAAATTTTATTGATTTAATAAACCCGATTATTTCAGACTATGCTTTGCAAAACTCTATTTCTTTAATTATTCAAAAAAAAAACATTCTTGTAGGTAAGTCTGAATTAGATATAACAGAAAAAATTTTATTAATTGTTAATAAGAAGATTATTAAAATAAAAAATTAATGTCAGACACTCTAAACAAGGAACAAATTCAAAGTCTATTACCTCACAGAGAACCTATGTTATTAATTGATAAATTAATCAATATAAAGAAATTATTTTCTGCTACTGCAATTGTTAATGTTAAAAAAGATAGCTTTTTTGTGCAAGGACATTTCCCTGGCCAACCAGTAATGCCTGGAGTATTAATTGTTGAAGCTTTTGGTCAAGCTGCAGCTGCATTAACTGCTGCTGGGATTGATAAAGAGATATATGCAAATAAACTTGTTTATTTAATGGGAATTGAAAAAGCTAAATTTAGAAATCCAGTTATTCCTGACTGTAAATTAGAACTTAATATTGAAGCCACTAGATCTCATGGAAGGGTGTGGAAATATAAAGGGGAAGCTTTTGTCGATGGAAAGAAAATGGCAGATGCTCAATGGTCAGCTACAATTGTTGACAGAAAATAATCAGTAATAAATATTGATGAGCTATTAATTAATTTTTTGATAAAAGTTAATCAATGCATAATCCATTTTTTATTAACAAAGGTCCATTTGAAGTTCAAAATTTATTAAGATTAAGTTGCATAGAAAATATCAACAATTATTCAAAAATTACAATTTTAGATATTAAAGATCTTTTAACTGCAAAAAAAACAGATATTACTTTTTTTCATTCCAAAAAATATGAAAAGTTAGCCTCTAATACAGAAGCCACTTTTTGTATCACTACAAAAAATTTATCTCATTTACTTCCAGATACGTGTTCAGCAATTATTGTTAACAATGTTCTTCTATCAACCGCACAAATTACAAAAACTTTTTATCCAGATGCTATTGATGATAATTTTGATAATAAAGTTAAAGATATTGTTAAAGTTTTATTTAAAGAAATGGTTATACATGGAAAAAATGTTTTAATTGGCGAAAACGTAAATATAGGAAAAAATTGTTTGATTGGTCACAATACAATTATCGAAAGCAATGTTGTCATTGGTGACCATTGTACTATTGGCTCTAATGTTATTTTAAGAAATACTATTATCAGAAATAATGTGAGTATTCTTGACGGCTGTATAGTTGGAAAGAAAGGTTTTGGTTTTTTTCCCGATAAAGTTAATAACATTAGATATCCACATATAGGAATGGTTATTATAGAAGATAATTGTGAAATTGGTTGTAACTCAACAATTGATAGAGGATCTTTATCAAACACGATTATTGGAAAAAATACATATTTAGATAATCAAGTTCATATTGCCCATAATAACAAAATTGGTAACAATTGCATTATTGCAGGACAAGTTGGTTTTGCTGGTAGTTCAACTTTGGGAAATAATGTCATGATTGGTGGTCAAGCTGGAATTTCTGGCCATTTAAAGATTGGTAACAATGTTCAAATAGGTGGAGGAAGTGGAGTTATAAAAGATATTTCAGATAACACTAAAGTAATGGGATACCCTGCAAAAAATATAAAAAATTTTATTAAGGAAAATAAATGATACATAAAACTGCAATTATTGATCCTAATGCTAAAATAGCAGCCAATGTTAAAATTGGACCATATTCTATAATAGGTCCTAATGTTGAAATTGGTGAAGGTTGTACAATTTATTCACATGTCAATATTTCAGGCCACACTGTCATAGGCAAAGAAAATAAAATTTACCCCTTTGCATCTATTGGTAGTGATCCGCAGGATCTAAAATATAAAGGAGAAATAACTACACTTAAAATTGGTGAAAACAATACAATAAGAGAATACGTAACAATGAATCCTGGAACTGTTCGCGGTGGTAAAAAAACAGCTGTTGGCAACAATTGTTTATTCATGGTTTCTTCCCATGTCGCACACGACTGTATAATTGGAAATAATGCTGTTATAGCAAATAATGTTGCTATCGCTGGTCATGCCCACATAAGTGATGGTGTTATTATTGGAGGTAACTCTGCAGTTCAACAGTTTACTAGAATAGGAAAAATGGCAATGATAGGTGGAATGACAGGTGTTCTTAATGATGTGATTCCCTATGGATTGTCTTTAGGTAATAGAAACACACTCCAAGGAATAAATTTAATTGGGCTTAGAAGACTTGAAATTCCTAATAAAGATATTCTTTCACTTACAGAAGCCTATAAAGAAATTTTTAAGACAGAACAACTTAATGTAAACCTTAGTAAGATAAATGGAGACTATAAGGATAATTCTTTAGTAACAGATGTAATTGAATTTATAAATAAAGATAAAAAACGTCCAATCTGTACACCATTTTCCAAATAAAATGATTGGTTTATTTCTAGGTAGCACTGATTTTCCAAAATTAATTTTAAAAAAAATAAAAAAAAATAAACAAAAATATTTAATAATTGATTTAACAAAAAATAATATTTTTAAAAAGGATAAGAATAGTCACTTCATTAGTATTGGTAAGTTTGGGAAAATCCTAAAATTAATTAAAGACAAGAAATGTAAAAAAGTCATATTTGCTGGTAAAATCGATAAACCAAAAATATCTAATCTTAAAGTTGATATAAAAGGTATTTATTATTTACCAAGAATTATTAAAGCTTTTAAATTAGGAGACGCAGCAATTTTAAAAGAATTAATAAAGATTTTAGCTGAAAACAAGATTAAAGTAATCAAGTCTAATTTTTTTAATCCAGAACTGACTTTATCAAAAGGAATTTTTAGCAAAACAAAACCTAATAATTTAGATTTAATTAATATAAGAAAAGGAATAAAATCTTTAAATAATTTAAATGCACATAACCATATTCAAGGTTTGGTTATAAGAAATAATGTTGTCATTATCAAAGAAACATCAAAAGGTACCAAAAAAATGCTCCAAACAATAAAGAAAACAAAAGATATTGCAGGAATTTTGATTAAATTTCCAAAAAGGAAACAAGATCTTCGTGTAGATTTACCAACAATTGGCCTTGATACTTTTAGGGATTGTAAGAAGGCAAATTTAAAAGGAATAGTCTTAAAGTCAAATCAAAATATACTCATGGACAAAAAAAAATGCATAAGTTTTGCTAATAAAAATAAAATTTTTATTAAAACAATATGAAAAAAATATTTATACTTACGGGGGAGCCATCAGGAGATAAATTGGCATCCACAGTTATATCTAAACTAAAACAATCTAATCCTGATATCACATACTCTTGTGTTGGCGGATCTCATTTATATTCTCTAGGTATCAAATCCATCTTTGACCTAAAAGAAATTACCTATATGGGTTTTACAAGTGTCATATTAAATATATTTAAGATTAAAAAAAAAATTAATAAAACCGTTGATGAAGTCATCAAATTTAATCCAGATATCTTATTCAGTGTAGATAGTCCTGATTTCACACTCAGAGTTGCAGAAAGAGTTAAAAAAATTAATAATAATATTAAAACAATTCACTATGTTGCCCCACAAGTTTGGATATGGCGTGAAAGTAGAGTTAAGAAATTTAAAAAATTTGTTGATCACATGTTACTTTTATTTAATTTCGAAAAAAAATATTTTGATAAAGAAAATATTCATAATACTTTTGTGGGTCACCCGCTGTTAGAAAAAAATATAACAGCTAAAATTGACTTATCTTCATTAATTAATAAAGATAAAAAAATTATATCAATATTTGCTGGTAGTAGAAACTCAGAAACTAGTGTTCTTTTACCAATATTAAATAATTTTATAAAAATGATGAATTCTAAGTTTGATAATTATGTCTTTATTTTTCATGCTACAGATGAAAATAAAGAGTTAATTGTTAATTTTTTAAAAAACAATTCACTAACTAATTCCCAAGTAATTTCAGATGAAAATATTAAATCTCAAATTTTATCTAACTCTATTTTTGCTGTAGCGAAATCAGGCACTATATCCCTTGAAATTTGTAATGCTAATGTACCATCTATTATAATCTATAAAATTAATATGATTAATTATTTGATTATGAAATTTTTAGTAAAAGTTAAATTTGCAAATATTATAAATATTATAAATAATAAAGAAATTATTCCAGAATTACTACAAGGAGAGTGCAATGCAAAAGAAATATATAGTTCAGTCGTTTACTTTTTAAAAAATCCACAACTTATGAAAGATCAAGTTAATAATTACAACAAAACTTTAAATGATATTAGATCAAAATCATCATCTTCGACTGAAGCTTCTTCCGTATTAAGTAAGTATCTTATTTCCTAGTCTCTTTTGAATTTCTTCTTTTCCAAGTGATATAATGATATCATAAATTCCGGGCCCAAACTTTGATCCTGTCAAAGCCACCCTCAATGGCTGCCCAACACCTTTGAAATTTGTTTGATGTGCTTTTATTAAATTATTTATAATAGGTTCTAATACTTCTTTGTTAAGAATTTTTAAATCTTTAACTTCATTGGAAAATTCAGATATTATTTTTTTTCCTTTATCATCGATAAGTTTTAAATCTTCTTGATTAAAATTTACATCGTCGAAAATTATATATTTCGCATTGTTATATATATCCTCTAATGTTTTGGCTTTATTTTTTAGAAAAATTAAAGATTGTTTAATTTTATTCTCTTTGTCACTAGGAATTTTTTCTTTGTAAAGTTCACAGTATTTCACAATATGTTTATTTAATTCATCTTCACTGATACTCTTTATGTAATGTTCATTCATCGATAATATTCGGCTCATATCTAGCTTGGAGGGAGATTTCCCAATACCCTCTAGATTAAAATGTTCTATACTTTCCTCCAAGGTAAAAATTTCTTTATCTTTATAAGACCACCCAAGTCTTAATAAATAGTTCCTCAGTGAATCCGGCATTATTCCTATTTTAGAATAGTCATCTAATGTTGATGCATTGTCTCTTTTGGACAATTTCTTACCTTCCAAAGTATGTATCAAAGGTATGTGTGCAAAAGAGGGTAAATTCCATTTCATTGATAAATATATTTGCATTTGTTTAAAGGTATTTATTTTATGATCATCACCTCTGATGATATGTGTCATACCCATTTGATGATCATCAACTGTCGCTGATAAATTATATGTTGGCGTTCCGTCATTCCTTAGAATAATAAAATCTTCTATAGTAATATTGTCTATCTCTACGTCTCCTTGCACTAGGTCTTTTAGTATTGAAGAACCTTCAATCTTACTTTTAAATCTTACAACTGGTTGAATATCTTTTGGAGTATCACTTTCATTCAGTTCTCTGCACTTTCTATTGTATGTGTAGGGAAGTTTTTTCTGTTTAGCTCTTTTCTTTTGATCTTCTATTTCTTCTGGTGAGCAGTAACATTTATACGCATG
>Ga0114997_10003213_pt1 | contig 12886 bp, 11 predicted proteins | sample ArcticOcean_MG_C_2_FD_87045 | JGI IMG/M metagenome (GOLD analysis project Ga0114997, IMG submission 87045) | Marine microbial communities from western Arctic Ocean - ArcticOcean_MG_CB4_136 | ecosystem: Environmental > Aquatic > Marine > Oceanic | place: Arctic Ocean: Canada Basin | collected... | reverse complement strand
CCCGCAAAAAGTGTCGACAGGCGCCCACGGCCCCCTGACTTGATATTAATAACAGATTGCCCAATCATTGCGCAGCCTGCCATACCTCCAAAAAACCCAGTCACAACATTGGCAAACCCTTGTCCTATGCATTCACGGTTTTTATTGCTGGGAGTATCTGTCATGTCATCGAGAATGGTTGCTGTCATAAGTGATTCCAACAGACCAATAAACATGAGTGTCAGGGAATATGGGAAAATAACCGACAGTGCGTCAAGAGTGAGTGGTATATTTGGGAACAGAAAAACTGGTAACGTGGAGGGAAGCTCTCCCATATCTCCTACTGTGCGTAAATCTACTCCAAAATAAATAGTGACTGCGGTAATAGTAATGATGCTGATCAGCGGAGATGGAAAAACTTTTGTAAAACGCGGTAAGATATAAATGATTGCTAGCCCAAGGACGACCATGCCATACATCTGAATTCCTGCCTCTTTGAACTCGGGAAGTTGTGCTAGAAATATTAGAATGGCTAGAGCATTTACAAATCCTGTTACGACTGAGCGTGACACAAATCGCATCAGAGAACCTAGTCTTAAAAAACCCGCAATGACTTGTAAAACACCTGTAAGGATGGTTGCCGCAAGAAGGTATTCAAGCCCGTGTTCTTTTACAAGCGTGATCATGACAAGTGCCATAGCACCCGTTGCGGCTGAAATCATGCCGGGACGTCCCCCGACAAAAGCAATGACAATGGTCATACAAAATGAAGCATACAAACCAACTTTAGGATCAACACCGGCAATGATCGAGAAAGCGATTGCCTCAGGAATAAGAGCCAGCGCGACAACCATGCCTGCAAGAACGTCATTGCGTATATTACTAAGCCAGTTGATTTTTATATTTGAGAGTAATGAATAGAGCATCAATAAGTTTGGTTAAATTTAAGAGTAAAGGATTTATCAAAAAGCGAAGAATTTCTACAGACCTTCGCTATCATATTAAGTTGTAATAGCAGAGACTCGGAACTATGTTCTTAACTGGAGTACAGAAAAAAACAAGACCAAAAGACCGTATCTTTTTATGCGATTTAAAGCCTTATAAGGACTCTAGAAGAATTAAAGCTCTGCTTGATGCTATTTGATGAATTTTATTTGGGAGTTACTCGAGTGGCACATGGGCCTTTTTGACCTTCACCCTCTTCATATTCGACTGACTGGCCTTCTACAAGGGTCTTAAAACCGTCTCCTTGAATTTCAGAGAAATGAACAAAGAGGTCTTTGCCATTTTCAGATTGAATGAAGCCGTAACCTTTTCCTTCGTTAAACCATTTTACTGTTCCTAGTGCCATGAAAAACAATCTCCTGTGGTATTCGGAAAACGTTCTTCCAGAAAATCTGGGCGACGTTTTCCCTAAATTTAAATGGGGTTGGATTGATGCAAGAACTTTTAGCGAACCACTTGGAAGAAAAACAAAAAGCTCCTTGTTCTTAGAGACCAAGGTGTTTTATATATTTTTTCGAGGCGAGAAACTATAAAGAAATAACTTACAATAAACTTACAACCTGAATTAAAACAGATAGTAGCATAAATATCAGATATAGACAAATTCTATTTTTTTGATTTTCAGAATATCGCTTTGGGCCCAGGGGTCTATCAATCGTCCTTAAGACTCTTGCAAGCTTTAAGTTCCCACCAACTAATTATGGCTAAAAAAAGAGCAAGGCCGGAGGTCAGGATTAATGTAGGGTGCCAAGACGTTCTAACAGCCCAGAGAAGGAGGGCTACCCAGAGAACCATACCCAAAATCATGGTATTTCTGGAAAACTTCTGAAAATATTTCCTTTGAATTTTGATGCCACTAATTTTTAATATCCTTGATATAAGCCATCCCACCAATAGTGCCAAAAGTTGCAAAAATAAAATATACCCCCACCCAAGGGGAGAAAGTATAAAACTAATGGGCAGCTCTTCAAAAAAATTTTTCTTTAATTTAGGAATAAGTAAAATTGCATTTAGACTCTCTATCCCATCAAAAGCCTCAATTTCTCCGGTGGCTAAAACATACCTGATATTTTTTTCTCTGCTTTGCACAATAATTTTATATTTTCCTGCGTCAGCGCGTATTTTAAATTCAGGGCCCTGCCAATACATGCTCTGGCCGAATGGTTCAAAAAATTTCTTCCAATCCTCTTTGCTCGGTCTAAGGCTTCCTAATACCTGATCACCCTTGAAAATTTTAACCGTCACATTTTTTCCTGGCCCTTCTATAAAAGGAACTAAAACGTTCACATATAAATCAATGGCAGAACTTGTGCTAATCGTATAAGTGTGCGGTTTTCCAGAAAGCTTGCCATAGTAGGCCTTGGATATTTCTGGTTTAGTGATATTAATTTTTTCAGTTTCAACTATTCTAGGTTGATGGGCTAAAACTGCTAAAGGCCAGCTGACCAAAGTTAAAAAGAAAAATAAAATTACAACTCGCAAGTTATTAATGATCTTATCCAATTTTACTCACCATTAGAATAATATTGCCAGACGTGAATATTCGCCATTATAGGCCCTTTATATTTTGTTATTATTATCTGATGAGCAGTTCGTTTTTTTATGTATGACACGCCTGTAATTTTAGAACGTACTCTTTTTTTACATAGCGTCTGAATCACCAGTTATGTATCGCGAATGTGGGATCTCTGCGGTTTCTTTGTCGGCTATTATTAGGTAGGGATTGGTCTCGAGAAATTTTTCTATGTCACTGATAAGAACTTTTGCTTCAACCATAATTTTTTCAGACTCAACCGCACCGATTTTTTTGGATAACTCCACGAAACGATTGGCAAAGAGTTGGGATTCCGTAACCGTTTTAGATATCTGATCAAATTCCAGTTTACGATTGAGGTTGCTTTCCGCAAACCTGGCGTATGCGATTAGTTTTTTCGCCTCCTCCATGAAGTGTCCTAGATTTAAAAGGTATTCCATGACCGCTTTTTCTCCCTTGGCTTTGAGTTGAGGTGAAAGTATCTGCGCAATTTCCTCTAAGGGAACCCCGTTTTTTGTCGAACACAAGTATTTTAAGCGGACAATCAGGACGGTGATTTTGGAATCTAGCTTGAGAGTTATTGTGGCATGATTACGAACTTGATAGTTTTTATCGAACATTCCCCAAATACCGCCTTGGCCTTTGATTTGTTCCACCTTACTTTCTAGAGGATGAAGTAAAACATTGCAAGACGGGGTATCTGCTGCAATTACCTCACTCGATGAAATTAAAATAAAAAAAAGAAACTGTATGGAAATATAGGAAGGATTAAGAGCTTTCATTATTCTAGTAGGTAATAATTAATAACTTACGGCTATATTAGCTGAAAAATTAAAATATAAAACATAAAACTTTTTAGATCTAGGGGAGTTTGAATTTAGGGATGTGGTTGTCTAAAAGTGTAGTATTCTCTTTCTCCTCACAAAGTATACAAAAAAAACCAGTCGTACGTTGAATAACAAATAAGAATACTTGGGAGAATTTAGTAATGAAAGCTTATAGAGTTCATGAGTACGGAGATGCTGCAAAATTTATTGAAGATGAAGTTAATAAACCTAGTGCAAAACAAGGGCATGTTGTTGTTGAGGTGAAAGCCTCAAGCCTTAACCCCATTGACCATAAACTCCTTAAAAGTGACTTAGGAATTAATCCAGCCTTACCTGGAATCCTTCATATGGATGTAGCTGGAGTCATAACAGAAGTGGGAGAAGGGGTAACTGACTTTAAAACGGGTGACGAGATATTCGGCTGTGCTGGAGGGTTACAAGGGGAAGCAGGAAATATTGAAGGTGCATTAGCTGATTTCATGCTAGCAGATAGTAATTTAATCGCTTTGAAACCCAAGTCACTGAGCTTTTCTGAATCTGCGGCGTTACCACTTGTGACTATCACGGCATGGGAAGGCTTATTTGATCGTGCGCATATAACAAAGGAAGATTATGTTCTTATTCATGGAGGAGCAGGAGGTGTAGGTCATATCGCTATACAACTTGCCAGGCAACATGGCGCTCGTGTGGCAACAACAGTATCTTCTGAAGGTAAAGCAAAAGTCGCTAGAAGCCTAGGAGCAGAGGATATTATTTTCTATCGGGATGAAAAAGTTGAAGAATATACTCAGCGTCTTACTAACGGTAAAGGTTTTGATGTTGTTTTCGATACCATTGGAGCAGACAATCTCGATAAATCTTTAGAAGCTGCTAAAGTCAGTGGTCAAGTGATTAGTCTTATAGGAAGTAATAAGCATGATCTAAAACCGATGCATATGAAGGGGCTAAGTTTACATTTAGTATTTATGCTTTTACCAATGCTTACAGGAAAAGGTCGAGCCCATCATGGTTTTGTGTTGAATAATGTCGCCAAATGGATAGATGAGGGGTTGGTTAAGCCACTTATTCATGAAGAAAAATTTAGTTTTGATCAAGTGAATGAAGCACACGCTCTATTTGCAACCAATAAGCATGTTGGAAAAATTATATTGGAAAATAATTAAAAGTATAAACCAGGATTTAAAGATTTTATTTCTATTCACAAGGTAAGGAGCTACTGATTGAACCTCAGTATTTCCTAATGCCCTATTTAAAAAATAAGAAAGATAAAATAATGAACCATATTCTCAATAAGAGTTTTTTAACTAACTTAATTGCTATTTTAATTATTATTACCAGTTATTTATGTCCTATAGAACCAGATTTGATCAAATCTGTTGGCTTTTTTGCGCTCTCAGGTGCAGTCACTAATTGGTTGGCTATTCATATGTTGTTTGAGAAAGTGCCATTTTTATATGGTTCTGGAGTAATTCCTAATCGTTTTGATGAATTTAAGTTAGCGATTAAAGATTTAATGATGAAGCAGTTTTTTACTCAGGAAAATGTTGAACAGTTTATTGAAGCCGAGGAGGAGCAGGGTAGCCATGTTTTTAATATGGACCCACTATTGAACGCTATTGATTATGAAAGCATTTATAAGGGGTTAACGACCTCTATAATGGAGTCTTCTTTTGGCACAATGTTACAAATGATGGGGGGAGAACAGGCGCTTATTCCTTTGAGAGAACCCTTTATAGAAAAAATGAAAACTACATTGCGTGAATTGGTAGAGTCTGAGCGTTTTAAAGATATCTTGAAGCAGGGATTGAATTCACGCAAAGTAGGTCAGGATATTGTGTCTAAAATAGAAATGATTGTTGATAAACGTTTAAATGAACTAACACCTCAATTGGTTAAGGAAATAGTTAAAAAAATCATCAAAGTTCATTTAGGATGGCTAGTTGTTTGGGGCGGAGTATTTGGTGGTGTTTTAGGCGCAGTATTTAGTTTTGCCTGATTAAGAGGTGTTTGCATACTACATAGCTCTGGCATCAAGATGCCATTGACGAGGTTGTATATAAAAAAATATAGGACGACTGGTTCCAAACTGACTAGTAAGGATGAAAATGAAAATATGGGTGGATGCAGATGCCTGTCCCAAACCGGTTAAAGATATTTTGTTCCGTTTGGCTGAAAGGAAGAAAATAATGGTAACCTTTGTTGCTAACCAAAGATTGCGCTTAGTAGAATCACCCTTTATTCAGCTGATCCAAGTTGGATATGGGGCAGATATTGCTGATGATGAAATAGTTGATAAATGCGAAGATGGGGACTTAATAATAACAGCAGACATCCCACTGGCTGCTCGCATTGTAGCAAAGGGAGCGCAAGCTCTCGACCCGCGAGGGAAAGTTTACGATAAAAACAATATCGGGCAGTTATTAGATATGCGTAACTTCATGGACGAGTTGCGTGGTAGCGGTGTAGAAACCGGTGGTCCTTCCAGCTTTGGCCAAAAGGAACGGTTCAAGTTCGCTAATGAACTAGATAGGTTTATCGCACAGAGGTGATGTGTCCCTACAATAAATAATAAATATATATTGCGACTCTTTTTTTGTAAAAGGGGCATTAAGGGACCAGATTGACAATCAAACTCTTAATGAATGAAAAATGGCGAAGCATCCTGATAAGACTTTCCTAGAGATGAAGGTTAAACTTAATTAATCTGAATTACCTTGCTATCTCGACCAACCAGAGTAGATTAAATACGACCTACCCTACTATTTCCTATCGAGCTAAGGAAAAACCGAAACTTGGGATTTCAAAATTTTACCGCTCCCCTTTTGAGTGATTTTCTTTGCCTTCAATATTTGGAAGGAAGTATTGAAGAGAGTGATTGACAACTTCAATAAATAGATTGAAGAAGCCTAAGTTCACAGAAAATCTGTATCAGCAAAAAACGAAAAATAGAAAATAGAACATGCCAAGGGAAAAAGCATGTCTATGACGATTCCACGGATCAATTAACAAAGGCCTTGGGTGTGGTTTAAGATTCTTCTGCCTTTCGAATTGATGTCAGAGTGTTACTAAAAACCTGAGTCTTCGATACCTAAATGATAGCTAAAAGGAATTTAATGCAAATTAAACCAAGAATAAAGAGCCTAATTAAAAATCAAGAACGGATTGCCACTCTTGAGTTTAGATCAGGAAAAAAACACAATATTAGCCACAAAAAAACAGCCCTGATTTATTGCGAAAATCAATTTGGACGGGTAGATGGAAAAACTGCAGCAGCGTTAGTCCGACACTCGGAAATTTATACCATCGTTGGGGTTATTGATAGCTCATTAACAGGAAAAGATGCCGGGAAAGAACTGGGAGAGGAGAAGAGTGGGATTCCAATTTTTGCGAGTCTAGATGATGCCTTGGGGGGGATCACCTATACACCAGATTTTTATATTTATGGAAAAGCCCCCTTAGAAACCTATATTCCTAATAATGAGAGGCTAATGATCCTTGAAGCGATGGGAAAAGGAATGGATATCATTAGTGGTTTACACCAATTTTTTTCAGAAGATCCAGAGTTTACTCAAGTAGCTGTAATGAATGGCATTCAAATTAAGGATATTAGAAAGCCCCCTCCTTTAAAATATTTGCACCTTTTTACGGGTCAAATATCTGAAGTAGATGTCCCTGTAATAGCTGTATTGGGAACCGACTGTGCTTGCGGAAAAATGACAACAGCAGTGGAACTCAATAAAACCCTGAATAATCTCGGAATAAAATCAGTACTTGTTGCAACTGGACAAACCAGCTTGATGCAAGGAGCAAAATATGGAGTGTCGACCGATGCGCTTATTTCTCAATTCGTGGTAGGTGAAGTAGAAAACTCTGTTGTTCAGGCATTTAGAAACGAAAATCCCGACATTATTTTAGTGGAGGGGCAAAGTGCTGTCAGTCATCCCGCTTTCATGAGTTCTCTCGGCATTCTGAAAGGAAGCATGCCGGATGGAATTATCCTTCAACACCCTCCCGCTAGAAAGTTCCGGTGCGATTTTCCTCGATTGGCAATGCCTTCTGCTGAAAGCGAAATTAAACTGATCGAAACGATAGCAAAAACTAAAGTGGTAGCAATAACTTTAAGCCATGAAGATATGGATGACCATGGGATTCTGAAGGTAATAGAAGATTATGAAAAGAGGCTTCAATTGCCGACAACAGATGTTTTGAACTACGGGTGCCAAAAAATTGTTCAGGCATTAAGTAATAATTTTCCAAAGCTGAAATATAGGATCACGAGAGAAAACCATAAAATCTCCATAAATTAAAAACCAAAGTGGACAGGTGCTTGAAAGGTAAAGATGAATTCGGTCATGCCTAGAATTGAAATTTCTCTCTCCCAAATACAAGAAAACGCAAAAAAATTATCTGAGTTGTATATGCAAAAAGGTATTTCTTTAATGGGAGTGACTAAAGCAGTACTTGGAGAGCCTTTCATAGCCAAAGCTATGATTCAGGGTGGAGTCAAATTTATTGCGGACTCGCGTATTGAAAATATCCAAAAAATGAAAAGCGCAGGAATTGTAACTCAATTTGTCCTTTTGCGCACGCCATTAAGCAAGACTAAGTCTATTGTCGAATATGTAGACATTAGTTTAAATACCGAGATCAAGATTCTTAAAAGCCTTTCCCATCATGCAAAAAATCAGAATAAAATACATCAGGTAATTATTATGGTTGAATTAGGTGATCTACGTGAAGGGGTACTTCCTTGTGATCTACCTCAATTTATCAGGAAAACTCTTTCTTTACCCCATATAAAAATAATTGGTATTGGCTGCAATTTGGCTTGCTACGGGGGAATAAAACCTGATAGCAAAAATATGCGAGAACTTACCGAATTGGTTGTTTTGTTAGAAAAAGAATTTCACATTGATCTGAAAATTATTTCAGGCGGAAATTCGGCAAATTATGAGTGGTATAAATCTGCCCAAGATGTTGGCCGGGTTAATAATCTTCGCCTGGGTGAATCAATTCTTTTAGGTTGTGAAACTTTGAGCCGAAAAGCTATTCTGGGTTTACACACAGACGCATTCCAACTCATTGCCGAAGTTATTGAGTCCAAAAGAAAATCATCCGTCCCAATTGGGGAGATCTGTCAAGATGCTTTTGGAAATATTCCCAGGTTTCAAAATCGAGGCATTCACCAAAGAGTGCTTATAGCTTTAGGAAGGCAGGATATTCCAGTGTCTTGCTTGAAGTCTAATAACCACCTAGAAATGCTCGGATCCAGCAGTGATCATGTTATTCTCGACAGCGGAAACCACAATTTTCAAGTTGGAGACGAAGTAAGGTTTAACCTTGATTACGGTGGTCTTCTCGCAGCTATGACTTCTCCTTTTATCAGAAAAAAATTCCTAAATTGCAATGATCACATAGCAGCCTAATTAGTCAATCAAAGCTATCACTCCTTCGCCTACAAGTTAAAAATAAAGTTATGTTTGTAGAATATTTTTGGGATGATTTGGTGAGGGCAGAGCTTCGAGACTAAGGGGCAATCAATATTCTCGAATACTCTAGTGAAAATTCTTAAACGAGCAATGCATTTGTATAAGCAAAGTGCAGATATTAGGCAAACCGGGCAATACGTCAGGAACTGTTGATATCTTTATTAAGTTCCTTGAATAGCGCAAAACACATTCCTATTATTATCAGGGCTAAAGGAAGCCCTGAAGTTATTGCAGCGGTTTGTAATGCGTTCAATCCGCCTGCTAACAGGAGTACCGATGCGATCACCCCTTCTGTTAAAGCCCAGAATATTCTTTGGTTTTTAGGCGGGTTTTGATCGCCCCCAGCAGTTAATATATCAATAACCAAACTTCCTGAGTCGGAAGAAGTCACAAAAAACGTTATAATTACCAGAGTCGATAATGCTGTGGTGATTTGGCTCAGCGGAAGGTAGGCGAGCGTTTTGAAAAGGGAAGTGCTAAGATTAGCAGAAACGGCTGCAGAAATCGGCTCACTCTGCACACTTTCTAGATAAAGGGCTGTTCCACCGAAAACACTTAACCAAATAAAAGTAGCCAGAACGGGAGCAAATAATCCACCCAGTATGAACTCTCGAATGGTCCTTCCTTTGGAGATTCGCGCGATGAACAAACCGACAAAAGGTGCCCATGCGATCCACCAGCCCCAGTAAAATATGGTCCAGTTTGCCTTCCACTCAGTTGTAGCGACCCATTCGCTCCAATAACTTAAATAGATAATGTTGCTTAAATAATTTTTAAGCCCTTCTTCAAAGGTATTCACAATAAATAGGGTAGGGCCAAGTATAAAAACAAAGGCCAGTAGAATCACACTCATTATGACATTGAAATAACTGAGGCGGCTGACGCCTTTTTTCAAACCCAGTACCACGGAAACGGTTGCGAATAGAGTGATGAGAGCAATCAAAGCAACCTGCGTTAATTTGGTTTCAGGACAATCACCAATAAAATTAAGGCCGGAATTAATCTGCATAGCTCCTAACCCAAGAGAGGTTGCTACTCCAAACATAGTTCCCACAACCGCAAAAATATCAATGCAGTGTCCCCATCGCCCGTAAATTTTATTTCCAAGTAATGGGTAGAAACAGGATCGAATTGTTAAAGGCAGGCCTTTCCGAAAAGAAAAATAGGCAAGGGAAAGCCCTACCATTACGTAAATAGCCCAAGCGTGAAAACCCCAGTGAAAAAAGGTGACACTTATGGCCTGGTCAACCGGAGTCATCGTTTCTGGTTCTATTAGGGGTGGCTTAATAAAATGTTTAATGGGTTCAGCAATGCTCCAGAATACTAATCCTATTCCCATCCCGGCGCTAAACATCATCGCAAACCAAGTCATATAACCAAATTCGGGTTCTTCATCGGTAGAGCTTAGACGGATATTACCAAAACGGCTTAAAAGGAGAAACAAAACTAAAACTAGAAATAAAACGGTAGAAACTGTAAAGGCCCAGCTAAATTTTTCAATAATAATGAGTTGAATAAAATCAAAAAATTTATTTGAGGCCTGAGTAAACAAAGTCACCGCCAGAATAAACACCAGCATGATGATAGCCGATATAACAAAAACCGGAGGACTGGTTCTTTTGAAAAATAGAACCGGTCCTATTTTTATTTTAGATTCCATATGGAAAAATTTAGATCAAAACAGGGTTTAAAATAAAAATATTTAAGAGATCACTTTCTAACTGTATCACTCTTAGTGCTTAAAATTAAAACAGTTATGCCGAAAATTTTTGCGCAAAGTATTTTATTTTTATACTATTTTTAATAGGGGTCTTGTAAATTCAGCTATTTAACTAGACTTTGTGGCTATGTGGCTAAAATTTTTGCGCAAAGTATTTTAGTTTTATACTGTTTTTAATAGAGACCTTGTAAATTCACCTATTTTACTATAGGGTGTAGCTCTACTAAAGATACATACAGGACTTTTATTTATAAAAATCCAAATAGTTTATTTGGGCGTTCTTTACTTGTTTCTAATCCTAGGCAAAATGATTGCGTCTGAATGCTATTCCTAAAAGAACTTTATTGGAGGAAGCATTCATGAGTACAACTACCGAAAAAACAGCTGTTGATAAAGCAGAAGAATATTACGATAGCACTCCCGCGGATGAGTTTTATTTTAAAATTTGGGGCGGTGACCATATTCATGTAGGAATTTACAACCATTCCAAAGAAAGCATAAAAGATGCGAGCCCAAGAATTGTGCAAATGATGGCATCGAAATTAAAATTAAACTCCAATACCAAGTTGCTAGATCTAGGTTCTGGTTATGGGGGTGCCGCACGTTATCTAGCTAAAAATTTTGGCTGCCAGGTGACCTGCCTCAATCTCAGCAGTAATCAAAATGAAAGAAACCGTGCCCTGAACAAAAAAAATGATTTGGATGGTCTGATAACAGTAGTGGAAGGGAACTTTGAAGATATTCCCTTTCCTGAAAATTCATTCGATGTAGCTTGGTCTCAGGATGCTATCGTTCACAGTGCTGATAGAGAACTAGTTGTTAAAGAAGTAGTTCGGGTGCTTAATGATAAAGGTGAGTTTATTTTTACAGATCTGATGCAGACCTACGATTGTCCAAAAAATATTTTAAAACCTATTATAGATAGAATTCAATTAGATTCAATGGGCTCTTTCGGCTTTTATGTAGAACAAGGTAGAAAACTTGGCGTGAAAAAGACCGAAGTGAAAAACTTATCTGAACATTTAACCACTCATTACCAGCGTGTAATGGAGGAAACTCAAGATCGATATGATGAAATGGTTGAGTCCTGTGGAAAAGAATATATCGATAAAATGATCGAAGGCTTAAAACACTGGGTGGAAGCTGGGAAAAATAAATATCTTTCCTGGGGAATTATTCATATGAATAAAAGCGATATTTGCTAAACAGGCTAGTTTTTTAATTTCAAGGAAAAGAAAGAAACTGGTTGCGTGGCAAGATCATTGGCAACGCTGCCCATTGGTTTTATATGCTTTAGTAACGATGTTTTTACATGCTTAAAACCGCCTCAAATTGTGATCATGAATCTGGTAAACTATATTATAAGCAAGGTATGTTTGTAGATTATTTTTGGAATGCTCGAGGGTAAATTAGTTAGGGGTTTTAGCCACAAGGGTACGGAGTTGCTGGTGTTCGAATTGATGTCTCGAGAGTTAACAACACTCGACTTTTTTTATGTTTTTAATGTGCCTTCGTCAATATTTAATAAAGTAAACTGGGAAGAGACCTTGGCCTCAACCTCTTGGTAGCAGTAGCAGCCTTGCCACCACCCAGTAAAACTAAAGAGTTTCTTGTTTATTTCCTTTGAATTGTTACCATATGGATTCGCCAACTTTGAAACTATCGAATAGCTGGATCTCGGTGTGTTTTTGTTGCATCCCAGCCTCCCTGTCTGCTTCGCGTCATCTGTCATAACCGTTGCATTATCGATTTTTTCTTCGCTGCTGTTGCTTGCTGCGTTGCTGCCTTCATGTTTGCTAAAGCTACTGCTTTTTTTGCCCACGCTGCTGCAGGAGGTTGCTTTTGAAGATTTAGTTGAGGTTTGGACTTATAATTTCTGAACATACTTGGTAGAGATATATTAGTAGAGTTTTTTTTGGGGAGCTAAAAATGGTCCATTTTATGCTTTTGCCGTTCCGCTCTCACATCGACCTAATCTTCTCAGGTACTTGTAGCGCATTAGAATTGATTCTTTTTAATAACTAGACCTATTTGAGGTACTATAATGCTATGAAAAATCAACCCCTCATATTCTCATTTGCATTCACTTTACTGGGGTTTTTTAGTGGATTTTCTGTTGTGTTTGCTGATGGTTTTCAACAGAGATTAAATACTTATCTAGAAGAGGAAAAGGCATTAAAAGATAAGATAGAGATGAGAAGAGTAAATAAGTTAGTTACTTCATTAGCAAAACAAGGTGATGCTAAATCTCAATTCAAAATGGGAATGATATATAAGCTTGGAGAAGGAGTTCAGCAAGACTATAAAGAAGCATTTAAGTGGTTTCGACTTG
>Ga0114997_10003212_pt1 | contig 12893 bp, 8 predicted proteins | sample ArcticOcean_MG_C_2_FD_87045 | JGI IMG/M metagenome (GOLD analysis project Ga0114997, IMG submission 87045) | Marine microbial communities from western Arctic Ocean - ArcticOcean_MG_CB4_136 | ecosystem: Environmental > Aquatic > Marine > Oceanic | place: Arctic Ocean: Canada Basin | collected... | reverse complement strand
CATCACCCTGGTTTGACCAGCGATATTACCACCGACCATTAAAACCGCTCCAACCTCAGCAATCGCCCGACCAAAACCAAGCGCAACCCCCTGCATAACGCCTTTTTTTGCAAGGTTAACCTTTAATTTAAATGCTTGAAAATCACTTGGCCCAACCATTTTAATTACATCGCCAAATTCCCTTTCTATTCGTTCGAAAGCAAACCAAGAAAATCCTAAAATCAATGGTAAAATTAAAATTACTTGAGCCAAAACCATCCCCTGAATCGTGAACAACCAATCGAGTTGGGACAATATCCCTTCTTTTGAAAGTAGAAGATACACCCAGATCCCGACGACTACTGGAGGTAAACCGTAAAAGGTTCGAACCAGTAGTTTTCCAAACTTTAAAAATTTAGTATCTTTGCGTGAAGCGAGAAAAGCCCCTACTGGAATACCAATAAAACCAGCGATTAACGTAGCACTACCACTAGTGATTAGTGTGGTGCTTAGTATTCCCATCACTTGGTGCCAATCCGAAGAGTGAAATTAGGTTAGTGCTCGACCGAGAGGCTCAAGACTAGGCGCCATTTGGATTGGCTATGAGCGATGTTCCATATTTCGTCACCTTGGATGAGGCCAAGGAGATATCCTTTCGAACATCGATTCCAATAACTATTGAGTCAGTTAAATTAGACGACGCCCACGGCCGGATTTTAGCACATAATTTAGAATCAAAAGTAAACGACCCCCCGTTCGATAATTCGGCGATGGATGGATTTGCAATGCGATATGAAGACACGACTGGTGGTGGAAAAACCCTTGAAATTGTTGGAACTATACAAGCATCATCTCAACAACATATGCCTGTAGTGGGGCCCGGTCAAGCGGTTAGGATAATGACTGGGGCGCGGATGCCAGAGGGAGCAGATTCAATTCTACAGATTGAATTATGTGATATTGATGGCGATCAAGTTTATTTAAAAGAGGAATCCAAAAAACATTTTATTAGAAAAATGGGCGAGAATTTGAAAATAGGAGAGGCCGCTCTTGAAAGAGGATCTATTCTCAACCCCTCAAAAACCGGACTTTGTGCAACGATGGGATATGAGAAAGTTCCAGTGATTAAAAAACTTAAGATTGCAATAATTTCAACCGGAGATGAATTGGTCCAACCTGGCCAACCGCTTGGCCCTGGAGAAATATACGAATCCAACTCATTCGGATTAGCCGGCTTGGTAAAATGGCTGGGTCACGAGGTTTTAAGAATTCAAGCCGTAGATGATTCTCTCGATGAACTAAGAGAGATATTAAATCAGACCAGTAAAGAATGCGACTTGATTTTAACCAGTGGCGGTGTTTCGATGGGTGAATGGGATTTGGTTCGAAAAATAATGGAAAACGAGGGCGATATACATTTTTGGCGAGTAAAAATTAGGCCCGGCTCCCCGCCATTATTTGGCTTATGGAATCAAACACCAATTTTTGGATTACCAGGTAACCCCGTGAGTTCTCATACGGTTTTTAGAATGCTTGTAGCACCTTGGATCAGAAAAACCACAGGCGCCTCTGGGCCTAAAGAATTACAAATAAAAGCAAAATTAACCACTCCAGTCAAAGCCACAGTCGATTGTTTAACCTTGCGCCGAGTGTCGGTAGAATTTTCCAAAGGCGAAATAATCGCCTATCAAAAGGTCCACCAGGGATCTGGAAATTTGGCTAGCCTTACCTCTAGCGACGCTCTAACGCTATTGCCGGCGGGAAGCAGCGCTGAAAAAGGCGAAATTATAGATCTTTTACTATTGTAAATAAGGAGGGAAACAGTTGAAACTAATTGACGCAATCCAAGAGTTATTTCCTAATTCTAAACGCAACACTTTGCGAAAAATGTTGACAGAAGGCCGGGTTCTTGTCGACGGAAAACCCATCCATAAAGCCTCACATATCGTTGAAAGTGAAAATGAAATCATTGTATCCGACAAAATTTCAGCTGCAAAAACCTCCCCTCCTCCAGCCCCTAAGAAAAGGCCGACAAGAATAAAAATTTTATTCGAAGACGCACATATCCTCGTTGTGAATAAACAAGCCGGACTCCTATCGATAGCGACCGATAAAATGGAACCAGATACTCTCCACTCAAGAGTTTTAGATTATATCAGAACCGATAATGAAAGAGGGTGGGGATTTATTGTTCACCGTCTAGATAGAGAAACATCTGGAGCAATGATTTTTGCTAAGCAGAAATATCACAAAGAACACCTTCAAGAACAATTTGCAGCAAGAGAGGTCCATAGAACTTATCACGCATTGGTTGAAGGAAAACCTGAAGAAGAATCGGGAACTATTAATGAATGGCTATTAGAGGATAAATTCCTTAGGGTGAAAGCGGTAAACAAACGCAATCCACAAGCACGTGAAGCGATTACTCATTGGAATATACAAGATTATGACGGTACGGCCAGTCTTATACAATTAACGATAGAGACCGGCCGCCGCCACCAAATTAGGGTTGGGTTGGCAAACTTAGGTTGCCCGGTTATCGGCGATACTCAACACGGAGCAACTGGAAATCCGATCGGGAGAATTGCTCTTCATGCAACTTCTTTGGAGTTCCTTCACCCGGAAAACGATGACCCGGTTCGATTTGAAGCCCCAATCCCATTCGGCCCAGAAAATTAACCAAGGCCTCAAGAACTCTTGGCACACCCATCTGCCTGATGGGTGATGAATATGGCGCCGGGTGGATTGAGGTACGCGGTGCCCGCACTCACAATTTACAAGATGTCGATGTAAAGTTACCAAGAGGAAAATTTGTCGTCATCAGCGGAGTTTCTGGCTCAGGCAAATCCAGTTTAGCCTTCGATACTTTGTATGCAGAAGGCCAGAGAAGATATGTTGAGAGTCTTTCCTCTTATGCTCGCCAATTCATTGGCCAAATGAAAAAAGCCGATTGTGATGGTATCGAAGGTTTGTCCCCTGCCATTTCAATAGATCAAAAACAAGGCTCTCATAACCCAAGGTCAACGGTTGCAACCGTGACCGAAATCATGGATTATCTGCGTTTGATGTGGGCTAGAATCGGCAAACCACATTGTCCAACCTGCGGGGTCGAGGTTGCCCGACGTACGGTACAAGAGATCGTTGATGATATCATGTGGAAGATTGAAGGCCACGTTATTTCGATTTGGAGCCCAGCGATAAGGAATAAAAAAGGCACTCACGCCGATCTATTTCGCCATTTAGTCGAACAAGGTTGGACCGAAGGCAAGATTAATGGCCGCGAAGAATCCTTTGAGGAAAATCATGATTTAGACAAGAATCTTCGTCACGATGTAGATGTTAGAATCGACAGACTTCGATGTACAAGAGACCGGCGCCAGCGCCTTACTGAAGGAATAGAATCGGCGTTGAAAATTGGTGGCGGCACGGTATCTATCGAGAGCTTACAATTACCCGAAGACGACTTTGAAGCGAGCGAAGGCTCACTCTCTTTAGATACAAAACAAGGCGATGTTTTGTCGTGGTCAGAAGAATTCGCTTGCGTGAAACACGGGGCATTCATGCCCGAGATGAGCCCGAGGGTATTTTCATTCAACTCACCTTTAGGGGCTTGTCCATCATGTCAAGGTTTAGGGGTCCAACGCCGCTTTAGCCAATCATTATTACTTAATAAAAATGCCACAATTTCCGATGGATGTGTTCTTCCATGGCGCCAATCTATGTCTCCACATTGGTATCGAAAATTAATGGAACAAACCGCGTTACATTATGGTATTCCATGCAATATCCCCTTTTCAGAATTGGACGACGACGCCCAAGATATTATGATGAACGGGTCAGGATCAACTATTATTCACTTTGAGTTTATTTCGGAAACCGGTTCGCAGTATAAGTATAGCAAACCATGGGAAGGGGTTTTTGAACGGCTTCAGAAAACCTATACTGAAACAACATCTGAGAGAACAAGATCAAGATTAATCGCTTGTATGACAGATGAAAATTGCCCCGAATGTAAAGGTGAAAAATTGAATCCAGCGGCCCGAAACGTCAGCGTGGGCGGAATTCGCTTACCCGAGGTTGGGATGGCAAGCGTTTACGAAGCACTTGGGATCGTAAAATCATGGCAAGGAGATGGGAAAACTGCCGAAACTCTCGACGAACGATCAGCATTTATCGGCCGAGATATCCTCAAAGAAATCGAAGGAAGATTAGGATTCTTAAACGACGTAGGTCTTGATTATCTAACCCTGGACCGTAGAGCAAATACTCTCTCTGGGGGTGAGAGTCAAAGGATTAGACTAGCAACCCAAATAGGCAGTAGGCTAACCGGGGTAATGTACGTTCTAGACGAGCCTTCGATAGGCCTCCACCAAAAAGACAATTCAAGATTACTTGCAACTTTGAGAGAATTAGCAGATTTAGGAAATACTCTCATCGTGGTCGAGCACGATGAAGAGACCCTACGTCAAGCCGATTGGTTATGCGATATTGGACCAGGGGCTGGACTCAAAGGCGGCACTATCGTTGCCAATGGCCCACCCAAAGTCGTGATGGAATGTGAAGAATCAATCACCGGCAGATATCTCTCTGGCAAAGAAGCGATTTCAACTCCCAAAAAACGAGTAAAACCAAACCAAAACAGTTTGAAAATTATTGGCGCGGCCCAAAATAATCTCGATAATCTCGATGTTGAAATCCACTTGGGGTTATTCACCGCGGTAACTGGAGTATCCGGGTCTGGAAAATCCTCGTTGATTTCGGGTATTTTAGCACCTGCGCTTCAACGCAAACTCAGCGGCTCAGATGCTCAACCAGGAGACCACGAGGGAATCGAAGGTATTGAAAAGGTCGATAAGGTGATAGTTATCAACCAATCTCCAATTGGAAGAACGCCGAGATCTAACCCTGCAACTTATACTAAATCCTTCGACGATATAAGAAAATTATTCGCTAATACAAAACTGGCAAAGGAGCGGGGATATACTCCGGGCCATTTTTCATTCAACGTCAAAGGGGGCCGCTGTGAAGCCTGTTCGGGCGCAGGCTCGATTAAATTAGAAATGAATTTTCTTCCCGATGTTTGGATCACCTGTGATATCTGTTTAGGTAAGCGTTATACCCGCGAAACTTTAGAGGTTAGTTGGAAAGGAAAAACCATTCATGACATTCTCCAAATGCCGGTAAACGAAGCGGTTAAGTTTTTCGAGAACCACCGAAAAATCCATCGAACTTTAGCGACAATAGACGAAGTCGGATTGGGATACATCCGACTCGGTCAACCAGCTACTACCCTTTCGGGTGGCGAGGCTCAAAGGATCAAGTTGGCGAGCGAATTACGCCGGCCTCCCCAAAAACACACCATGTATATTCTCGACGAGCCGACTACAGGATTGGCGATTTCCGATGTAAAACAACTCATCGAAGTATTGCATAGATTACGTTCATTAGGCCACACCATCGTAGTTATTGAGCACCACTTGGATGTGGTTAAATCAGCCGACTGGGTTATCGATCTAGGCCCAGAGGGAGGAGATCGCGGCGGTAAATTAATGGTTGCGGGAACCCCTGAAAAAGTTGCTAAAAGCAAAACGAGTTTTACCGGGCATTATCTCAAAGAAATCCTTTGAGTTCAATCGCAGCATTCATGGATGGTCGTCGCTGCCGCTCGGCTGCCCCCTATGGGGGCAGGTGTGACCCATGGCCGCTAATATCGTTCGAGTCGAAGTTACCCCAAAGGTTGGAACCGGTATGCGCGATGTGCGTGGCGACCTCATAAAGAGGAGACTAAGAGCCGATTATGGGATTGAAATTTCCAAGGTTCGTTCAGTTGTTGGCTTTTTAATTAAGAGTGAAATCCCTAGCGGGGAGATTTCAGAGAGGGTCGATGATTTATTTGCAGACCCAATAATAGAGGTTGGAGTAACAGATTCACTAATTCTAGACGATGAGGCTCTCTTTCCACAACAGCCAGATTTGGTAATTTCAATTGGATTCAAGCCCGGAGTTACCGACAATCCAGGCAGTGCAGCATTGGATGGATTTAGAACAATATTTGCCCAAACAGAGCCTTCGGCAAAGGTTTCTACCTATCTCACATATGCTTTTTATGGCGCATCACAAGACCTTGATCCAAATTGGTTAGCCGCCCAACTTCACAATGGCCTAATCGAAAAAGCCGTAATCTCAACCAAAGGAAACCCGAGCCCCGAAATTGAGTTCCCCGAGGTCGCAACAATCGAATATTGTCCACCTAAAACCATCAACCTAGAAGTTGCGGACGAAGAATTACTTCGCATTTCAAACGAAGGACTACTAGCATTAAACCTAGAGGAAATGCACACAATTCAACGCCATTATCGCGACCCAGCAATTAGACAAGCAAGAGCAGCGGCCGGTTTGGTTGAGAACGCCCCAACCGATGTCGAATTGGAGTGTTTAGCTCAAACTTGGTCCGAACATTGTAAACACAAAATATTTGCGGCAAAAATCCACCACGTCGATAGTGAAACAGGTGAAGACACAATCATCGATTCTTTATTCAAAACTCATATCATGAAGCCAACGTTTGATATGCAAGCCGAAGTGGATTGGTTATTATCGATTTTTCATGACAACTCAGGGGTTATCGCTTGGGATGATGATTGGTCGATTTGTATGAAGGCAGAGACCCACAATTCTCCAAGCGCACTAGATCCATTCGGAGGCGCAATGACTGGTATTGTTGGAGTTAATCGAGACATATTGGGGACTGGGTTGGGCGCAAGACCGATTGCAAATACCGATGTATTTTGTTTTGGACCCCCAAATTGGGAAGGAGATTTACCAGATAATTTATTCCACCCCTCCCGAGTATTACGAGGGGTTCACGCCGGGGTTAGAGTGGGAGGAAACGAGAGCGGAATCCCTACTGTTAACGGTGCGATAGTATTCGATGATAGGTACATAGGCAAGCCACTGGTTTATTGTGGAACGATTGGTATGATGCCACGATATCTTCCAGATGGGCGAGAATCCCACGTAAAGAATCCCCTCCCCGGCGACCGCGTTTATATGGTCGGAGGCAAAGTCGGCTATGATGGAATTCACGGAGCAACATTTTCCTCCTTGGAGTTGACCGAAGAGTCGCCATCTAGCGCGGTCCAAATCGGAGACCCAATCACTCAGAAAAAGATGGTTGATATGATTCTAGAAGCCCGTGATGCTGGTTTGATGACCTGTATTACCGATAATGGCGCCGGAGGATTATCCTCGAGTATCGGCGAAATGGCAGAATATACCAATGGCTGCGATATCGACCTATCCAAGGTTCCACTAAAACAAGAAGGGTTGTCGGCTTGGGAAATTTTAGTTTCTGAAAGCCAAGAAAGAATGACTGTCTCGGTAAGAGAAGAGGATGTTCCAGCCTTTGAACAACTTGCTAAACTCCACGAGGTCGAGATTTCATGGGTAGCTTGTTTTACCGAGACCGGACTATTTCACGTTCGATATGGCCAAGACGTCGTATGTCAATTACCGATTGAATTCCTTCACGATGGCGTCCCTCAACTCCAACTCGAAAGCGAATGGAAAGCACCCGAATTAACTGCGTTTTCACCACCAGAAAACGCAGACCATTCCAATTTATTGATCAGAATGTTAGCCCAACCAAATATCGCTTCTAAGGAAACTTGGGTCCGCCAATACGACCACGAGGTTATCGCCCAAACCGCGGTTAAACCATTCGTCGGAGTCGAACGCGACGGCCCAGGTGACGCAGGCGTCCTCGCCCCAATTCACGGATCGACCCATGGATTGGTCGTCTCGAATGGTATTGCCCCTCGTTACAGCGATATTGATGCTGGAGCCATGGCAGCAGCAGCTGTTGATGAAGCGGTACGAAACGCAGTTTGTGCAGGCGTGGATATGTCAAAGATAGCCGGGCTGGATAACTTTTGTTGGCCAGATCCAATAGAGAGTGAAAAAACCCCCGACGGGCGGTTCAAATTGGCGCAATTAGTGCGGGCAAATCGTGAATTGGAGCGAGTTTGTAGAGCGTATTTTGTGCCTTGCGTTTCCGGTAAAGATTCGATGAAAAACGATTACGGTAGCGGTGAAGGAAAGATTTCAATTCCCCCCACTTTACTATTTTCAGTATTTGGTAACCACCCAGACGTTCGTTATACAACCACCTCGGATTTAAAACCCGGCGAGAGCCTCTATTTGGTCGGAAAATCAAAACAAGAATTAGGGGCTAGTGAATTAGCATTCATGCTAAGATCATCGGGCGAGGCTGCGGGAATTGGTGGCGAAGTACCACGTTTACCAGACCCAGAAGTAAAACTACAATCCTATAAGTCATTAACAAAAGCAATTCAAAAAGGAATTGTTCGCACCGCCCACGATTGTAGTGAAGGCGGAGTGGCTGTAGCCATTGCAGAGATGTGTATTGGCGGCCGATGTGGGGCGGCAATAGACATTGACGGGCCCGGAGATGCAGATATCTGGGGCCGGCTTTGGGGCGAATCGTTAGGACGAATTATCGTTGGTATAAGTCAGAAAAACCGTCCAGAGTTTTTGCAAGCTATGGCCGGTTCAGAAATTACATATTTAGGCGAGACAACCGATTCGGACCACCTTTCAATTTATGATGGAGATGATTTGATTATCGAATCAAAAGTTGAAGATTTGGTTAAATCATGGAAGGAAAGTCTCGATATGACTGGGGGGGACCAATGATGGTAGAAATCCCAAAGGTTGCGGTTTTATTCGGGTTCGGAATTAATTGCGACCGTGAGACCGCAGCAATCTTTGAATTAGCAGGAGCAAAGTCTGAGCGAGTTCATGTGAACCATTTTGTTAACGGAGACCGAGACTTGTCAGAATTTCAGATTTTAGCAGTCCCCGGAGGATTCTCTTTCGGAGACCATCTGGGTTCGGGAAGATTGCTCGGAAATAGGATGAGGTTTGCGATGAGAGAACAACTCAGTGCATTTGTAGCGGCGGGTAAACCGATTATTGGAATTTGCAACGGCTTCCAAGTTTTGGTCAAAACCGGCCTCCTCCCCGGGCGAGAAGTACCGGATTTCGAGCAAAAAGCCAGCCTGACTCTCAATAATAGTGGGCGCTACGAAGACCGTTGGATAACCCTAGAATTCGACCCTGAGAGCCCATGTATTTGGACTAAAGGAATTACGAGATTAGAATGCCCAATTCGTCACGGAGAAGGCCGATTTGTGATGCCAAACTCTGAGGATTTAGATACACTAGATTCCAATCATCAATTAGTAACTAGATATGTAGACCCAAATACTGAAGTGGGCCATGGTATTACCGACAAGGAATTACCATTCCCAATCTGTCCAAATGGAAGTGCAAGAAATATTGCAGGAATTTGCGATCCAACCGGGCTTGTATTCGGCTTAATGCCGCACCCAGAGGCGGCATATGCTACCTTTTTGCAACCAAACCATACCCGAAAAGAAATCGAAGAGGACATAGAGGGCGAATGTATGAAAATATTCAGAAACGCAGTTGAATATTGTCAGGAAAACCTATGATCACCAATCAGGAGTCGGCATTTTATGAACACCCATAAACTGTACATGGATAGTATTGAAGCTGGCTATTTAACCGAATTTTCAGCCCAAGTAATCGGCGTTGATGATAAGTCTATAACCCTCGACCAAACACTATTTTACCCCTTAGGAGGAGGTCAAAATTGGGATGTCGGCACTATCGAATGGGAGGGGGGAAAGGCCTTGGTCTCAGAGGTTAGGGGCCGCGGCCCAATCCAACACTTTGTCGGCGAAGACCACGGTATTTCAACCGGAGATAAAATCGAGGGCAAGATAGATTGGGATAGACGCTACGCACACATGAAAATGCACACCGCTCAACATTTAGTCAGCGGATTGGTCTATGAAATGTTCGATGGTACCAGAACCGTAGGTAATCAAATCCATGCAGATCGGTCGAGAATTGACTTCAATCCGGTAAAATTCGACCAGGATATGATTGACGAAATTTTTGAAAAAACCAACGAATTAATACAGACAAATTTGGTGGTTAGCGATAGTATAATGACTCGGGCCCAAATAAACGAAATCATGCCACCAGAGCGAACAAATATGGATTTATTACCGATTAGTGTCAAAAAACTTAGAGTGGTAAAAATTGGTGATAATTTAGATTTATGTCCCTGTGCAGGCACCCATGTTCGTAACATTGGCGAAATAGGTACCTTGGAGTTTCTTGGTAAAAAGAATAAAGGAAAAGGGACAACTAGAATTAGTTATTCTATCTAATAGTTAATCAGTTAATTTTAATTTTATTATCTAATTAAAAACCCTATAGGTCTAAATCATCATCTAATAGTTCAGAAACCTTAGAAAGCGTATCATCCCATTCGCCTCTTTTTCGTACCCGTTCCTCTTTAGTAGCTATCTCTACCACTTCTTTGAGCACCCCCGGGGCGGTTGCTGCGGCTTCTTCGCCGGCTATTTTATCAATCATCTTGCGGTCCTCTCCTAGTCGGTCTGAACGGTCAACTGAAGGAATATTTTTACTCGGAATAGTCCTAGCGCCGTATTCCTTTTCATTTATTTCTAACGTATTTGCCATGATATTGAGTACCTCTAATGAAGGTAGATCGGTTGGAATTACATTTTCTTTTTTAGCAGCAGCTTGAACAGCAAATAGTTCTGCTATATCTTCGCCGGTTGGCAGGGGTTTTGCTTCAGCCATAGAATGTGCCAACCGCTGTTGTTCTCGTAAAACACGGCCGTGGCACTCATCATGGTCATAGCGGTGCGGGTTTGCAGCCATCGCCATCAACTCTCGAGCAAATTGGTATAAGAGGTCATCTTGAGGCGCTCTTGCAATCTCCTCTCTGACCTTTTGGTGGTGATTTATACACCCTCGGCACCGGTCGGTTCCAACCGTATTTGATGCATCACAGCGCAAACAACAGGCTTGGAAACCCAAGTCTTTCATCGCCCGTCTCGGCATCGCCATAACCGTCGGTTTGCCGTCATAGCAAAGAATCCTTTCGCCCGAGGCTTCAAAACCCACCTCCCCGGACAAGGGGATTGATGGCAAGAGATTCCCGTGCCGATATTCTTGAGGACGACCTCTTTCCTAAGCAAAGGGTACACATCCATCGCGTTCATGCTCAACAGGTGAACGACGGTACAATTCATTTCAATACCGCTGGTGGTTTTTTTGGAATTAATCAACAAAAACCGATAGAATTACACAAAGGAAAACTTTGGCATTTTTCCGATGAAGAAAAAAACCACTTATTTTTGGCAACCGCGGCGTTTACCCTAGCATTGGGATTGATGCGAGTTGGAGGAATTTTTGGCATAGATAATTATTCGAATTCAGGCATTTGGGCAGGTATACTTTTACTATCGATGCCTGTGATGTTAATAGCGGTAGGGCCGGCGTTTTTATTGCATGAAATCGGCCATAAAGTGGTGGCTAAACATTACGGTTGCTGGGCAGAATTCAGATCCGACCCCAAAGGTTTGAAATTTGGAGTAGGCCTTGCAGCATTCCTCGGAATCGTCTTCATGGCCCCTGGGGCGGTAATGGTTGCAGGCATAGTAACAAAACGACAAAATGGCCATATTGCCTTAGCAGGCCCGATCGTAAATTTATTATTATTCATTATTGGAATACCTCTCGGCGGGTTGTTATTGGGGCTAACCAGCACTCAAAATGCAACCACCGGGGAATATATCGGCTCAAGCGGAATTTATTTTGCTGGAATGGTTTATGATCTGGTTTTATTTTGGATCAGCGCTAATCTAATTTTAGCAACCTTCAACATGTTGCCATTTGGCCCACTCGATGGGGCAAAAGTTAGAGATTGGAACGAAGGGGTTTGGTTTGGATTCTTTGCTTTCTTCCTCGGGTTATCATTTTTGATGATAACCGGTAAATGGAGCGCGATGAGTTTAGTTGTACAAATAGCCAATCTTATATGATTATTCTTCATTATAAGAATTGATTACCGGCGACTCATCAAGATGGAAGAAAGAATATGTTGCCCACCAGGTGATAATGTCTAAACTATCGACGAGGTTGCTTTTACCTGAGTTTTCTTCACCGTAATCCTTACCGGTTGTATCCATCCAATCCTCCATTTCTTCAAGGGTATCACAGGTTTGGTGGTAACACCAATATCCGTCGACAAGCCCACCGAATCCCATAGTCACCGTTCCAAGATTGTCTTGAAAGCTTGCATGGTCCGACCGCGCAGTTGTGTCTTCATGAACTATTATCGCCGGTCGATCTTTGGCTAACCAATCGTCCACTTTCCATGTCTCTACAGGATGATCTACACCCAATAGCGTGGACATTTCATCTTCAACCCCAATCGCATCAGAACCGATCCACAAAGCTAGATTAATCATACCAGCCTGATTCATAACGTCATGATCTTGACTTGGGCCGATATAAATCCGCATCGGCCATACTTCCTCGTCCTTAGGATAACCATCAGGATCGACCGCAGGGTCGGGGTCGCCATGAGGAGCACCACCGCCGCCTGGCCAATTTACTCCAGCCATATCGAGATTAACATAATTTGTAACCTCGACATTTGGATTGTCTTCTTTGACAAAATAATCGGTCCAATAATCACTACCTCGCTTACCACCCTCTTCTCCGGACCACAAACAGAATACCATTGTCCGCCGGGTTGAATATCCACTCATCGCTTCAGCAACCGTCATCACCATGCTTGTGCCTGCAGTATTATCGTAAGCCCCAACCCTAGTCCCATAGGTGCGAGAGCCAGTAATATGGGGGTCTAGAGCGATGGCGTTTGCTGGAGGGGCTACATCGAAGTGAGCGCCGAAGACCATCCATTCATCCGGGGTCTCTTCTCCCCATCTATAACCACAGATATTGTATGCTTCAGGATTTTG
>Ga0114997_10003210_pt1 | contig 12898 bp, 4 predicted proteins | sample ArcticOcean_MG_C_2_FD_87045 | JGI IMG/M metagenome (GOLD analysis project Ga0114997, IMG submission 87045) | Marine microbial communities from western Arctic Ocean - ArcticOcean_MG_CB4_136 | ecosystem: Environmental > Aquatic > Marine > Oceanic | place: Arctic Ocean: Canada Basin | collected... | reverse complement strand
TAGTTATCGCTATCATGCGAGGACAGTTATCAGTCCCTCTCAGTTTCAGAGAAGACGCAATAGCGGAAGGTTACGAAAGAGAAGCCTTACAAGCGCAGTTGAAAGAGCGACCTTACGGAGAAAGAGGGATTGCTGCAGCGCCTGCTGGTCACCCTTTGGCAGAACTAAGACAGAAAGGTCTCGACCGAGAGGCTAGATTGAGACAAGATGAGAAAGAGCGAGCAGACGAGGATGATGCTAAGGAACTAGTGGATAAGGCGAAGAAACAAGAAGAAGAGAGAATAGAAAGAATATCCGAAGTCACTCTGGTAGGAATAGCGCCACTCGCTGTTGCTCTTGCCCCGCAACTCCCTCCAGACGATAGAGCAGACGGCCCAGAAGCGGGCAACACCACAGTCTTAATCTCAGGTACAGGATTCACCAACGACCCCACCCAACCAATGACGGTCACATTCGGTGGAATCGACGCTTACACCTTCACTGTTGATAGTCCCACCCAAATCACAGCAACAACCCCGACATCATCAGAAGAAGCAGGGGACCCAAGAGAGGTAGTCGAAGTCACCAAGAGTCTGCGGGTAGCAGGAGGAATCGACCGAAAGTTAAGTTCCGCCAAATTAGACCCAGCGAACAATCAGGGATTCGTTTACACCCCTTGACCAACTAGTTCTTGAATAAAGAACGCATCGGAGATACCATGCCAGACCCTACGGCGATGCTTCAAGAGTTCGCCAAGTATCTCGAATATGTCGAATTGGACGGCAGAAAGCCTAGCGAAGAGGACGTTGACAACTTCATTGAAGGCTTCCTTAACAATCTTAGTTGGTTCTTTATCCCAGAGCAGGGAGTGTATATTCAAACAGCATACAAGAGAGACGAACAAGGAAACAGACTGTATCCTGTTAGTTCTTACCCAGAAGCAGTTAAAGAAATAAAACCTATTCTTCTGGCAAGAGTCATAGAGGCTCACGGAGCAGTCACCGACCACACAGACCCCTTTGACTGGGATACCAAACCTACCACCGTAGACGAATATGCGCTACTTTATGCTAAAGAGATGCAAAAAGAAGATGAGTATCTTTCGCTAACAGGAACAGACAGACGAAACCACAAGGCCTACCAAAAGGGAGTAAACGAGTCGCTCAAAACCAAATACCGAATAAACCAGTATATGAAAAAGGTTCTCCCATTCACTATGAGAGTCACCATGCATCACCAATTAGGTTTCGTTACCTACTCCACAATAAACGGTCCGAGCAACAACATAACAAAAGTTGATGAGCAGGGCAACCCGATAACTCTCAATGATGAAGACGACCTCACAGAGTTTATGCAATCAGAGACAATGAACGGCTTCCCCGCAGCAAAAGACTCAGAACTTCGCTCACTATTCTGGACACCAACTGTTACAGGAAAAGGACTCAAGATGGGAGTTATTAACATAAACAACCCAGCGAAGTTACCAATGAAGAACCTTTTAAGCAGCATCAAGAAGATACACAAGATAATGGCTTATGACTTAGGTCACCCGTGTATAATTATGTACACAGGCAACTCATACCAAATATGGTTCGGTATGAACGAAAACGAGCAGTTCAGTAACTTTAGAGAGATGCAAGATTATCTCAAGATGTCATTATACAGTGTCGGCTCATTCAATAGCGAATCAGCAATACAAGACTTGGCTCCTTTCTTGGATTTGAAAAAGAACGCACCGGGAGAAATGGTTCGCGCGTTCTTTTCACTACACTACCCTACTAATAGAAACCCCACAAAAGAACACACGGGAAGAGCAGCCATCCCCGTAGCCCCTGCTGACTTAGAGTCCTTTAACCCAGCCAAAGATGCGCACCCAGAGGCAGTGCTCGCTAACTTTGATGTCTATTCAAGTTATGTTGCAACGTTTTACGATAAAGTGCAGATAGGTCAAGACTACGAATCTGAGGGAGAAACGGAAGCCACCCCAAAATGCTCCCGATTAGATAAAGCACACAAAGAAGCATCAGCACTGAAGGCGCTATACAATCCCGAAGACCTTATTCAAGTCGAGTACAGGAACATCGGCGCTATGTTAGAAGATGAGAAGAAAATCTACGCTCACCCAGTCGCCAGAGGAGTCTTGGCAGTTCTTGTTTACGACCCGAAAGGAACCAGCACGCCACCCGGTATGACAACACAAAGAAGCAGGCGAGGTAGAGTTATTACAGAATCTCCAAACAGTTACTACATATTAAACAACGGTGTGGTTATCTACGACGATTATATCTGTAGAGACCTAGAGAGAGTATGTCTAGCAAATAAAATAAAACAAGCAATACTAGTAGGTAGAATATCTATGATAGATTCATTCGGTCAAGAAGAGGGAGAGAGCGAAACCCGTAACGCTTTGATTAGAACCGAAGGCATCAACCCTATGGATGCAAGAGTGATGCGGTTCGCCGTAAATAGAGCCTTTGCAGTTAACTCAAGCAGGATTCCTATAGAAATGATGGATGAGCAAATACAGGTCTTCTCCACTAAAAGAATAATCCCCGCAACCTATTTCGAATTAACAGAACCAGTTGGTATGAAACTCAAGAAGAGATTCATGAGCCTAGTGAAAGCCGGAGAGACCGGTGCCATGTTAGTAGAAGGAGAGGAGCGATACTTGGTTAAGTCTACTAGAACAGTTTACGCCACCATCATCGCAATGGATGCCTCCGGAAGAGCCTATGAAACTAACGAGATACCTAATGTGTATATCGCCTTAGCAAAACCCTCTAGTAAATTCGGAGCGGAGTATATCTCGGTGGCCAAGGCTCAAATTGCTCTAAAGAAAGAAGACAGGATAACTTTGAGAACACTTGTCGAGGGCCCAGAGCGCTCTAGAGTGATTGCCACACCAAGATTCATAGAAGAGGCAGGAATCAAAATTGACTTCTTTGAACCGTCAGTGGTCGTAGAGGTCTCTTACGATGATGTAACTCCCCAAAGATATCCCAATTTAACAGGCTACTTCACAAGCAGCGGCCGATTCAGGCTGACTAAAAACGAGAAGGCATCCAACCGACTAATCAATGCAAGAGTTATTGCCATCAAAGAAGACTTGGACCACAGAAAGCCCTCTCACATCAATGTAAGACAAGAAGAGTTAATCGAAGTCGCCAGAACCAGCAGCAAATCCGATTCACTGCTATCGGTCTTACCGAACCCCTCCAATCCAATCCCAGAGTTCATCAAAAGAAATCCTGCGTTCTTTGGCGTACCCGATTCATTAACTAGTTACTTCGGCGGAGTCCCGGGACCTGATGGCTACTTCATAGGGGGAAGGAAGATAGAGATTCCATTAATAGACTCGAAAAAGTCCAAACGATTCCTCGGAGAGAAACTCCCAACAGAACTAGAGTCTTCTTACAACCGATACCGAAAGGACCTACCGGGATACAAAACATTCGTCGATGTGGATTCGTTAGTCGCAAAACAAAGTCCACCAAATTACCGAGTGACAGATTTAGGATGGGAATACACTAACGCTGTGGACGACACCTTCGGCATGGGACAGGATGGTAACGCAGTGACTAAGATGGACGACAAAATTTCACCTATCAAGAGTCACACAGAAGTTATGGACTTGGTTCACTTTGGCTCCAACGCTGCTCAGGCAAAAGAAGACGCCAAGGTGATAAATTACACCATGCAAGAAATCCCCGGAGATGCTGCCAGCGAAGACCCTAACAGAAGAAGTTATGATTTGGCGTATCAAGCAGAATTCGTTTTAAGAGATAAAAAACTAAGAGCAGTACTCGGACCAACTAAACTAGGGATGGAGGAGCAGGAGACTATAGCGCAGCAGATACTCAACAACCCTCCAGTCAAGGCAGATATATGGCAACAGAGAGTTGAGTTGTATACAGAAGAGTTCAACAAGTGGGCTACACTCCCCGAACCTAAGGAGGGCTGGGAGAATTACGCGATAGGTATGTTCATCACATGGGAAGTTCCATTGCTTGAAAAAGAAAGACTTCTCAGAGCAGCCAAATCCGAATACGAACTAAGCGATGAAGAAGTTAACTTAGTTGACTCTCAGTACGCAGACCCACCCACAGAAGACATATTTGACTTACTCTTATCAGACTTTTACGAGGTGCCAGACGATGATGAAATCGACGAACAAATTGTCTGAGACTCTGGAAGCGATGAACTTCCCAAAGAAGGGAGACCGACTGCGTAACACGTCCGTTCTAGCGACTTCGGCCACTATGGAGGATGACATACTGAAATACACAGTCGAGTTTCCTAGAGGGACCAAAACTAAAGATATCCCTGCTTTACTCAAGAGGTTCTTTTCTACACAAGTAGTTCCTACCGTAGATAATCTCGTAGTTAGACACCATGACTACACCGTCAAACCAAAAGGAGAAAACGTAGCAGTAGTAGGGGCGATGCACATAATACCAGTAGTTAGAGCCAACCCGTCAGTCCAAGAATTTGACTTAGATTACTCTGAGATGGAGATGACCAACCCAGAGACTTATTTCCGCAAACACCAGTGCGGAGCGTTAAACAGCCCTCAGTTTAGAGCGAAGATGTTCACATTCGTTTCGCTCATGGGTGAAAACTATGGATATGGAGTAGGAAACCACGTCTACCACAGAAGAGCAAGTTTAATCATGCCCAAAATCAAAATCACAAAAGCAGTACCAGAAGCCCAGATGATGTACCACACCCATCCTAGGAAAGACGAACCAAGTTTATCTTCACCAGACGACTTTTTACTCTACATGGACTTATCACACAAGCCAAGAAAGATACGACACTTCTACACGGTAATGGCAGACAGGATGGATTATTTTCAAATCTCCCCGAAAAAAGACAGCAAAGAGAACTTTGTTAAACTAGACGAGGATAAACTTCTAAAGGAAATAAGTGCAGAAATGGATGAGGTCGAAGCACAGTGGGACGAAAAGATGCCCAAGAGTGGAGACCATCAAGAAGATTTACGATACTGTGAAAACATCACACGAGATATGGTTAAGTGGATGAATAAAAAATACAGCAAATACTTCACCATAACATACAAATGCCACTACAAGGTTAAGAAGAATCCACCAGAACCTGAGATAGCCGACTTGCATCTAAACGATGAGATACTCGGTAAATCTCTAGACGCAATTAAGAATAGAGACTATTCTTGGGATGCACCAGTTAAAGAAAAGGCCCACGAAAGATACACTTATTGGCATCAGATAAGACGCGAAGATACACTACAAGGTTCTGCTACCACACTAGGAATAACCCCACAAGGTTCCCACAAGAGAACTTATGAGAGGTACATGAAGAAGGTTTTTGAGGACTCTCCTTACACTTATTTTGATGTATTAAACATTCTAACATTGTCACACGATATCGCAATGATTGACTCAAAGATTAGAGACGGAGGAGAACTTAGTAGCCGAATGGAAGAGATGTGTGAGTATCTGGGAATGCCCGAAGAGGCAACAGAAACCCTGCTCTTCTTAGAAGAAGTAATACATAACGAAGATATCTTCACAGAAGAAGCACAGACAATGTCAGGAGACTTCTATGGACTCGCATTAATTGCAGCATATACAATACAAGCAATACAATCAATAGACCTAGTAAAGCAAGGTAAGAAAGAATTCAATATAATAGAGTATGAAATATATACAGTATTAAAATCAGAAACACAGGAGAGGTTTCAAACCTTTCTTGTCGGGGAACTAGACGCCCGTGGAAAGGCGTACGGTGAGAACGCTCCCATAGCACAGGGGTTTGTTGATTCTTTTCTCAACCCACCACAAGTCTCGTTAAAGAAAGTAGAACTTGAGCACGTATTTCCAAAGGAAGCATTTGCTTACGACACTGATTTAGTTAAGGAAGCACTAGACGAGTTTAATGTTGAAAAGTACGACCCTAAGAAGAACTTTTACAATCTAGGAAGAATATGGCTAAGATTCCCAACAACCGTTGGTCAAGTCTCAATGGGTATCGCCAGAAGCACAGGTAAAGCACAGATATTCGTTACAGGCAGACCTGACTACATGGAAGATGCACTGGATGCAGTAACTAAAGTTGGGACCGCACTGATTCGCTACGGCCTCCCGGGAATAGACCCAGAAACATACGATGTACAAGCAATAGACATAGCACAGAATCCACAGTCTTCTCAAGTAATCGCTATCGCCGGACCAAGCGGAGCAGGTAAGTCAACCACGATTAGAAGCCTCTTGAAGTTGTTACCTAACTCTAAAACAGCGCCAACACTAACAACCCGACAGAAAAGAAAGTCAGACAAACCCGGAGAGCGCATCTTTGTTTCAGTTGAACAGTTCAAGAAAGAAATGAACGAAGGCAACCTAGTAGCAGCGGGGATGCAGAAGAACGGTAACTACTACGGCAGAAGAAAGTCAGACTTTGAAAGCGCAGGCTATGTTATCATCGATGTTAACCCAAACGGAGTTAACGCAATCAAAAGAGCCTACCCGAACGCATTTACTGTTTACTTAGAACCAGTAGAAGACCCGGAGTTTATTAGAAAAAGACTTCTAAGAAGAGGCGATATGTCTCCGCAAGAAGCAAAGGCAAGAACATCTATTATTCCAGCACACATTAAAGGAAGTAAAAACATTGACTTTGATGTAAGAGTTAAAACCAAGCAAGGAGAGTTTGCTAAAATCGCCTTAGAGTTAGAGCCAATGATTCCTAAACAGAATCCGAATATGCGTGAGTTAGTGGGACAAATAGTTAAGGGTAGATTCAGTAAGAGGATATACACTCCACTTAAGGTATGGAATGCAGAAAGAAAAATGTCAGACAATGACCGGGGCGAGGCCAAGAACGAACGAATGGCCTTTCAAAGACACCTTCGCGGCATGAAATTGTTAGACGAACTGTCACCCGAAGAGCGACTAAAGTACGACCACCCTACGGCCACAGAGTTTTTCCAAGTGGGAGATTCGGGAAGGTCGGCCGCCCAATACGACAAAAGCCTAACCCCTGAAGAAAAAGAAGCGCTTAGGTACACGATTCGTGGTGCTTCACTCGGCGGCGGTTCATATAGTGGTCCATCCAATTCCCTACCGATAGACTTTGCCACCATGCAGCAAAAACCTAATCTGTTGGCTCCCATCATCCAATACGGAGTACAAGTAGGGGGAGCATCCTACGAACACCTCATATTCTCGTTGTACAAATCAATGAACAAAGGTGGGTGGCGTATCCAAAACATTAAAAAAATAGGAAATATCACACCAAGAGACTCTTCCTCAGCAATGATTCTAATAGTTGAATTAATGAACCTAATGGATAAACTTTCAGAAGAAAGCACCGACAACATCCCCAATATTTTGGATTATCGTAACGCTCACCCAGCCAATAAAGACTGGGCAGGAAGAAAACTGTGGGAGGGCCACGAACCATGGATGCCCAAAGAGTTGGAGGAACACTCAGTAAGCCCCGAAGACCAATTATTGTTTGACATAATGGATGCATTTTCACTGGTTCAAATGGTCACCACCATTGACCATGAAATGACCCACAAGGACGATGAGAGTAGTTACACCATGGGAATAGACTTCTCTTCATATGATGAAGAGGGTAACATAATGGAAGAATACGACCCCGAAGACCTGGACGAAAAATATAAAGAAGACGAATGGTTCACAGACATGACAGAATCTACTCCTCAAATGATAGAGTCAGTTAATGAATACGCAGGACTAGCGATTAGTTATCTTTCTAAGAATAAGTATCTAGTAGCGCAATACTCCCAGCGAAAACAAAGAGCCGCCGAAGTACCGCAAAGCGAAAGAGAAGAGTGGACTAAAAGTAAACACGGTCCGTACTGGGGATTAAACGCGAGTGTGGATTTCTATGTCGTCGAAGCACCTAGTGCTTTCCTCGCAGGAGCAAAAGTGAAGATATCATTCGAAGAAGACCTAGAAAGTAACGACTTTGTAGCGGGAGCAATTTACGTTAACCCCACCAAGAAACCAAAAGCCGTTCGCATCGAAGAGTCGCCTAACAAAGAAAAGAAACTAGTTGCTTACTTTTACGATAAAGACGGCAAGAAGTTCCGAACAGTTCACTTCGGTGCTAGAGGCATGAGTGATTTTACTCAACACAAAGACCCAGACCGAATGAAAAACTACCTTGCTCGCCACGGAGGAATGGGAGAAGACTGGAAAGACCCAATGACTGCTGGAGCACTCTCACGATGGATTCTATGGGGCAAACCAAGTCTCAGAGAATCCTTTAACGACTTCAAGAAGCGATTTAAGTTAGAAGGAGTAATGGCTGTAACCAACACGAAGATGAATCCTCACCATTGTCCTATAGAAGTCGAAGCCCGTCGAGCAGCAAGCGACCCTTCGTTCAAACACCATGAATGGTACATTGAACATCACCTTGACTATGTTATGGCGATTATGAAAAGAATGCCAAAGGTAATGGGTAATTGGGACCAAGAAATGATAGACATGGTTTGGATGCACGACTACCCTAAAATGATGGGCAAAGGAGACGATTTATCCGTGGTGCTTTCACTGTTAGAGGAGCACAGGGGCGAGGACTATGCACACAAAGTCGTCCATCAACTTCACTTAATGGAGAGAGTCAAGAAACCCGATTGGAATTCTCTCACGGAATACTCTATGGTGGCTGCAAACCTTTCCACCGCAGATGCACTAGCACACTACTACGGTCCATTCTGGCAAATATACATGGATGAGAACCCCGATGTTCCACTTGAAGAACTTAAGAAACGTAACGCCGCGAAGTTAGAGAAAGATAAGCGTAAGTTAAGAGCAGGTCCGATGAAAGACGGACTAGACGGAGTTAAGTTCCAATACAAAGGACGTAAAGTTCGTGTCGTAGGTAACGAACACATCGCTGAGTTAATTACACGAAAGAACCCCAAAGCACCGGGCTACAACTCTTACGGGTGGACTACCCAAGACTGGCGCTCCATTAAAGTAAACAACAAAGGCGACATAGACTACTCAGAAAAATGCGGAGCAGAAGATACGCAGGTGGCAGACGGCTCACCTAGACTATGCTTACCTGCAGAAGTAATACGTTCCCTACTTCGTACAGAGTCCGGAAAAGACGTAATTAGAACACAAGCACGAAAGAAAGCACGAGCCAAAAAAGGAGTAAGAGTCCCGTGGCATCCACGAATCAAGAAGATATGGAAGCGCGTCGAAGACCAAACTCCTAAAGACAACCCCGCACTAACTTATGACTTAATGTCAGTAGTAACTGAGAGCCATCTCGAAAGAGTAAATGAGATACTGTTCCCAGAAAAAACGAAGCGTTGGAAAAACTCGTCTGACGCAAGGAAGAAAAGTCTCATTAGACGAGCAAAGCAATTCCGTGCGGACATGAAGTATGGTTATGGTTGGACAGGTAGAACTGCTAAGACAGCAATCGAAGCCATGCTTACAGACTACTCTAATACATTCAATAAGAATGGTTATGCCAAAGTATACAGGGGACTAATAACATTACCTTCCGAAAATCTCTCGGCAGTATTTGACAAGTATGGAACCGGACGTCATTGGTCATCTTACAAAGAAGGAGCAGATGACTATGTGAGCACACCTATCCATGATATACCCGGTGCAGTTTTAGTGTTAGTAGAAGGTAAAGTGCATATTAACGAAGTGGCCCCGCCCGAACAACAATTAAGAGCACGAATAAACTTTCCTTTAGAAAAAGAAATAATAGTAAACAAGAAAGTAGAAGTCATCAGATATAGTATATGGAGTATAGACCCTACAGATAGAGTAAAGGAACCAAAATGGACAACTACAGGTAAGGACTGGAAGCCATGGTTACGCCGTGGAGTTAAACCGCTCAAAGTGGTCGAAGTAAACGAAACCTTTTCAGCAGAGACCCCTCAATCTCAAGACACATGGAACAACCCGAATCAAGACTACTACGCTATCGTTGATGGAAAACCAGTTTATTTGGTAAAGGATAACGCACCGTCCTTCATCACAGCAAGAGACCCACAGAAGTGGGCAGACCGCTACGACAAGATAATCAAAATGAGCGGAGACCAGTTAATGGAGTTAGCAGAAAAGCAAGCCGCAGAGAAGGGTCTAAGACTTGAGTTAGTAGTAAAAAATAGAGAATACAAAGAAAACTCAAGACAATTAAAACTGCCACCAAAGCAACAGAAAATGTACAAAGAATACATTGAATCCATCGAGCGAGCGACAATCACCCTTAGTCGAGGAAATAAACTAATTGATGCACTTCACTTCACGATACTTACTCAATCACCCACTGAACTGATAGAGTACCTAACTAACAGAAAGGTATGGAGAAAAGAAAGCAACGGTAAGGGTTTGGACCAAATAGGGTCCGTACGCACACGATACGACGGCAACCAACTTCAACGAAGTTTCTGGTTAAACGAAATACCAATGGTTGCTTCCCTTCAAAACAAAAAGCGCTTCCCATTTGCAGTAGCAGGTGGCGGAGGATACGAAATGTCAGAAGGGCAAAAAGGGAAAGGCTACTATGGAATAATAAAAACATATCAAGCAGGATTCTTAGAAGCAAACAATATGGAGCAGTACGGCATGGGAGTAAGTCCGATGCGCTCAGACTTGTACCAATCTTATGGATGGTTGACTGCCTTTTCTTACAAAGATAATTATCCATACCCAAGTAGGGCAGCAGAATACTATCTTAACCTCCACGGCAAAGATAAGTCTGCCAACAAGGGTGCGGACTACGAGAATCTCTATCGCCCCGTGTATTCCTCTAGAAGCAACCCACACCACGAGGACACTCACCCACTCTTCCCGGCAGATTTACCGCCAGACTTTGAACCAGACTTCCCAGACGCTGAGGAAGACTCTGAAGATAATCCATCGGACTCCTTTGGTTCCTATAATAATGAATTTGATGCCATTGAAGCGGCACAAAAATTAGCAAATGAAACCGGAAGAACACAAAATGTAATGGCTGTTTTACATATGGAAGAAGACGGCTATTCGGAAGTGGAATATCAAATCACCGAAGAAACTGTTTGGGATGGGCCTAGTAATTGGTTGGTAAAAACACTTGAGCCTAAAAAAACAAGAGACAATCCAAGCGAATGGAGACACGGTGAGTTTGCCGAAGAAGACCCATTCAAAGACTACTTCTCAGAGGACGAGTGAAATACCCGAAGAAAGGTACACAGTACATGGCGAAACTGACTGGGCGTTTTCTTGATGCAATCAAGAATCGCCACACAACTGTTTTGGGAATGACTCGTTCAGGTAAAACATTCTTTACAGGTCATGTTCTTGAGCACCTTCAAGACGACGGAGTCCACACTATTTTCGTTGACCCAAAGCACGACAGAGACTACGAGAACCTAGGAGAAGTTTGTTATGACGCTGTAGAAGTCTATGCCAAGTTAATGAAGAAGTGTCCCCGGATTGTATTTAGAACGCCAGCAGCGGCAGACGAAAGAATAGCAGAACTTGACAAGTTAGTAGAACTTGTTTTCCAACTTCAACGAAGCGATGGGTTTCGTCGCATACGCCGAGTTATAGCCATAGACGAACTACAACTGTATGTTAAGAAAGGAGGAAGTAGAGCAGTAGAAACTATCTGGACTGTTGGAGCAGGTATAGGAATCGTAGGTATGGCACTTACACAAAGAATGCAATTACTAAACGATACAGTATATACCCAGAGCGAGAATAAAGTAATATTCAAGATAGACGATAGACCAGACTATCTAAAGAGTAAGAACCTAGACCATTATCCTAGAGATTACTTTTTCGATGACATGAATAAATACTGGTTTTACTACACTGTGGGTGGCGGTGCTTGGAAGAAGCACGAACCCATTCCTATCGGCAAGCCTAAGAAAGCGGGCCGCTTGCATATGAAACGATGGTAGCCCTAATCACAGTAGTTGATGCAGCAATCGCAGAGACATCTGTAGCATTTGCTAAGATGTTAAAGCGTTCACTGACATACCGAAGAATAGAAAGTTATTCTATTTTCGCTGAACAACCACAAGCAATCCTAGACCTCTCTAGCGGCGAAGCAGTTAATTCAGATTTCACTAAGGACATGGCGAGTCAAGAAGTAGAATATCATATTGATATCCGTTCTATAGATACAGACGGGCTAGGGTCTTCTATCGCATCGTTGGATTTTATCATAGCCCATGCGGGTGATGCCACCGACCATAACTTAAACGAATCAGTTGCAGAAACCCTCTCAGGATTCTCTGATGCCAAAGAACTAACTCTCAAACACAATACCCTGTATCCATCTATTTACGCTAACTTAGTGTTAAGAGTGCCAACGATAACAATAATCCTTAACGAGGGTAGCGTGGATTTGTACCGGGCTGCTGCTGACGAGTTGGCGGAGATTGTTGAACAGACCTATCACCGTAGAACAGACTAGGGTTATTTTTTAGAGTCCACGCTAAGTAATCTAGTGCAGCGTTGACTGCGTGAGACCGGTCTTTGAATACTCTACGAGCAATCATATCATCAATTAGGTCGTATATTTGACGGTCAAGTGTGACAGAAACAGGAACCTTACGAGTGAGGTCCCGCTCCACTTGTCTGCGCGTCAACGTGTTCCACCCATGTAAGTCGGAGCGTACTCTGATTTATGACTATTCTGTATGACACCAACATATAACCCAACGACTCCTTTATACCGTGGACGTTGCTCAGGTCGTTTGAGCACCATGCCATTGTCTGAGGTTGTAATCTTGAATCCCCGCAGACCTGCTAAGAGACGAGTCGCTAAAAGTAAGTCCGCGAGTCGCAAGAAAACAAGCAGACGCAAGGCAAGTGTTCGCTCCAAAGGAGGCAAAAATATGGCTAGAAGAAGAACTACCACAAAAAGAAGAAAGACTACGGCTCGT
>Ga0114997_10003209_pt1 | contig 12902 bp, 14 predicted proteins | sample ArcticOcean_MG_C_2_FD_87045 | JGI IMG/M metagenome (GOLD analysis project Ga0114997, IMG submission 87045) | Marine microbial communities from western Arctic Ocean - ArcticOcean_MG_CB4_136 | ecosystem: Environmental > Aquatic > Marine > Oceanic | place: Arctic Ocean: Canada Basin | collected... | reverse complement strand
TTTTTTCGATATCTTTTTTAAAAAAATTGTGTTATTTATATTTGACTTGTTTTATAAGCTTTGATTTTACAATAGTTTATTTAACTTATTTTTTTTTTGTTTTTTTCTTTTTTTTTTTTTTTTTTTTTTTTTTTTTTTTTTTTTTTTTTTTTTTTTCTTTTGTCTTTTTCCAATGAATTTTTTTTTTTTTTTTTACAGCCACTTTTTCATTTGTACGTGGATTTCTTCTAATGCTTTCTTTTTGAATTCTAGTAGAGAATCGACCAAAGCCGCGAAGTTCTACGGCATCACCTCTTTTAAGTGCTCCTTTTATTTCATTTAAGATAATAGAAAAAGTTTTGTCGAGATCTTTTCGAAAAAAATTGGGCCAGTTATCTGAGACTTGTTTTAGAAGCTTTGATTTTACAATAGCCAATTTAACTTATTCTTCTTTTGTTTTTTTCTTTTCTTCTTTTTTGAACATATTAGATAAAGAACTGAAAGGAAGTTGTCTACCTGACAAAGGATCATTACCCATTTTTAGGGCTTGATCATTAGCCATTTGTTCTAATAATTTTATAGAAAGAGTACATTTCTTACTTTCTACGTCGAGCTCTAGTATTGCTGCGTCTAGTAATTCACCTCCAGTCCATCGCGATGGACGACAATCACTAGCACTTATAGATAAATTGTTTTTTTTTATCATTAATTCAAGATTCTCAGAACCAACAGGCCGAACCATTAATCCTTTTTTTGGGTCTACAGATAGCACTTTGCAGGTAAGCGTGTCTTTAATCTTTTTTCCTTTTGAATTAAAAAATTCCCATGGGGAAGCTGTTAAAGCTTTTAGAGAAACACGAATTTTAGATTGTTCTGGATTGAATTCAACAACTTTTACTTCAATTTTTTGACCTTCCTTATAATTTTTTAATAGTTCTTCTGTGTTTTTTTGATGCGATAAATCATGATGATGTAGGAAAACTTTAATATCATCTACGCCATCTACAGAAGCATAAATAGCATACTCATTTATTGAGCTTACAGTTACTTTGCATATGTCATTTATTTTATATTTTTTCGAAAAAACATTATATGGATTTTCGGTTGTAATTCTGTAATCAACAGCAATTCTTTTTTTCTCAATATCAATTTCAGTAATATGCACCATTATAGATTGTCCAACCGCAAACATTCTCTTAGGTGATGGATTTTTTTTTGTCCATGACAGATTTGAACTATGAAGCAGGGCAGTCAAGCCTTTCTGGAGCTCTACAAAACAACCAAAATCAGTAATCTTAACAATGCAAACTTTATATGGTGTGTTTAATTTATATTTAGAAATGTCTTTAAAAGGATCGGGCATTAACTGTCGGATACTTGTTCCAATCTGGCCTTTGGTTTCATCTATAGATATTACCAATAAATCTTTTTTATCACCTACTGTCAGAACATCACTAGGGGAATCAATTCGTGAATAACTTAACTCCATTAAATGTGTTAAAACGTCCAGCGCGCCGTTCTCAATAGTAAAAAATGCTCCAAAGGAACTTAGCGACTTGCATTCAGCATCCTTTATGATGTCTCCAATTTTATATTTAGCTATAATCAAACTTTTTGATTCTTTTTTACCGGAAGAAAGTACTTGTCTCCTTGAGCAACATAAGTTTCCTCTTTCTCTGTCTGCTTTTATGATAGCCACTTTAAAAACTTCACCAAAAATTTTAGATATATCTGAAGTCGGCTTGTCGGACACTTGACTTCCAGGCATAAACATTAGCGTACCTGTTTCAATATCTTCTGTGATAATTCCCCCTTTTACACGGCTTACACATTTTACGGTAGTTAGCTCATTATTATCAAATTTTTTTAGTAAAGTGTTCCAGCCAGCTATTTTTTTTGCTTTTGATAAAGAAACTAATACTTCTGAGTTTTTATCCTCAAGTCTCTCTAAAAAAACATCAATAGTAGAGTCGACTTTAACAGAATCTAGCATTCCCATTGTTTGTATTTCTCGTAGATCTAATACTGGCTCTGACTTGAGGCCAGGTATATGAAGAAAGCAATACTGTTTTGTCAGTTTAACTACTTTTGCGGTGTAAATTTTTCCTTCTTCTAATTTTGGTGATTTTGAAGCTTGTTCGTTTAATAGTTGAGAAAATTCTTTTAATGCTGGTGTTTGTATTTCTTTATAAATTTCCATTAAGCTTTAAGTTTTTTATTCATGTGTTTTTTTAAAATTTTGAATGCGCGAGTCTTACTCAATTTACTAGTGTTAATCAATACAGAATTTTTTGTTTTTACCAAACGGCCATATTTTCTTTGAGCATCCGATTTATCACGCTTTTTAAGGCTTTTTAGCACTTCATTATAAGATATATTTTGTTTTAGTTCTTTGTGCTCATTAAATCGTCTTCTAGCCCTAACTCTAACATTAGCAGTAATGAAAAATTTAAACATAGCATCTTTTACTTGAACGGTAATTATATCTCTACCATCTAAAACACTGCCTGCGTATTTTTTAGGTGGATTATAAGCGCATTGAGCCTGGAAGGCATGGACAATTTTTCTAATCTTATTGTCTTTTGCAATAATTGAGGCAGAGGTAGCGACCTCATCTGACAATAAATCTTTGTCTTTTAAATTTTTCATTTTTAAATTTTTCATTTTTTTTTTAACTAGGGAATAGTTAAATTTTTTTGGGTTTTGAAGTTTAAGTTTACCAATGAATCTATAAATTTTACCTGTGTCTAAGTAAAAAAGATTATAATAGCTTGCAATTAATTTAGCTTGCGTTCCAGCTCCTGCTGCTGCTGGGCTGTCTATTGCGACTGTAATTATATTTTTTCTTTTTTTCAATTTAGTTTTCCGCCTAGGTTTTTGACCATATTATTGAAAGTAGGAAAAGAAGTATTAATTGAATCTGGATCATGTATTTTCCAATTCCCTCCGCAAGCAAGACCTAAGATAATGGTAGACATGGCAATTCTATGATCTTTTAAGTAGTTTTTTATAACATAGTTTTTATTTAGTTTTAGATCGGGTTGTCCCCAAATTTTAATCCCGTGATTTTTAATCTTTTTTGTTTTAATTCCAATCATTTTTAATATTTTAAAACCCCAATCTAATCTTTTGGATTCTTTTTTGTTAAGTTCTTCTAGGCTTCTAAATGTGCTAATACCCTTTGAGAAGGCTGCACATATAAAAATTAATAAAAATTCATCAATTGCTCTACTGTTATTGAAGTTTTTGGGTAAATTAATGGCTTTTAAATTTTTTGCACTTTTTATAAAAATATCAGCAATCATTTCTCCTTTATTTTTTTTTTTATTGAACAATTGAATACGAGCACCCATCATATTTAATATTGAAATTATACCTGTTCTTGACGGGTTAACATTAATATCTTTGATTGTTAGCTCTGATTTTTTTGATAGCAAAGTTAAAACAATTGCAAAAGCGGCAGATGAAATGTCTCCTGGAATTTTGTAATTAAAAGACTTAAAATTTTTTTGCCCCCGGACCTCAATGTAGTCAAGCTTTTTTGTTTTTTTTATTTTAATTGGAACTTTTAAAACGTGTTTAAATAAAAGCTCTGTATGATTTCTGGAAGGTATACATTTTAATTTTGATACCCCTGGCGTGGTAAGGGCGGCGATCATTACGGCTGACTTGCATTGGGCTGAACCACGAAGTTCATTGTAACAAATAGGTCTAATAAAATCAGAACCCTTTATAGACAATGGTAGAGTGCCTCTGTTTGATTTAAAAGTAGCACCAAATTCTTGAAGTGGCTCTATAATTCTTTTCATGTCTCTTTTTTTAAGAGAGTTATCACCAGTAATTTTTATTGTTTTTGGTGAATTTATTAAAGCAGAAACAATAAGTCTTGCTGTGGTACCAGAATTGCCAGCATTTAATATTAAATTATTTTTATATTTATAGCTGTTTAAACCATTACCCGTAACTTCACAGTAATGTTTTTTTAATTTTATAGATACGCCTAATTTTTTTATGCAGTTTATTGTGCTTCGGATATCTTCTGCGGTTGATAGATTGAAAGCTCTACTTTTTCCAATTGCCATTGAGGCAAGCAGTATAAAGCGAATACTAAGAGACTTGTCACCGCTTAGTGAAATTTTTTTACTGAAGTTTTTAATTTTGTTTCTTACTATTAAGAAATTTTTCATTTAATTTAATTAAATTTAAATGAATCTCCAAAATAAGCCAATTTAGCATCATCATTACTAATTATTTCAGATGGCGTTCCTTTAGCAATAATTTTGCAATCTGACAGAACAATTGCAGCATCAACACACGAAAGCAGATCTCTAGCCTGATGGTCACATATACAAATTCCAATGTTGTTTTCAGTTTGAAGGTTTACAATAATTTCCTGAAGCATTTTTATTGTAAGTAAGTCTAGAGCCGCAAAAGGTTCATCTAAAAGAACTAATTTAGGTTTGCCTATTAATGCGAGAGCGATTACCAGTTTTTTGATCTGACCGCCTGATAATATTTGTGCTTTAATATTAGTAACGGCATCTAGTTTAAATTTGCTAATTAAAGAATTTATTGAACTTTCTCTTTCAGTTTTATCTTTGATTAAAATTTCACCTATAGAGGTTAAATTTTCTTTTACCGTTAAATTATGAAAATAACCACCGTGTTGTGGAACATATCCAATTCTAAATTTTTTAGTTCTTAAGTAAATGGGATAATCAGTTGCTTCATTTTTACCAAAAAAAACTTTGCCATAATCAGGTTTGATTAAACCAGTTATTATATTAAAAATTGTTGATTTTCCAGCACCGTTTGGACCTAGAATTCCTAAAATTTCACCTTGATTAATTTTAAAGCTAATATTATCTAAAATTTGTCTTTTATTAAATGATAGAGAAACATCATTTAATTCAATAAGAGATTTTTGAAGTTTAAAAGATTTGATCCGGAATTTTTTTATAATAGCCATATTTTTTTATTCAACCTATAAGTGTTCTATCAGAGTTTAACAATTATTCAACAGTGACTGGTTTTATTAAATTTCTTAGTTAATTAATTTATTATTTGTATAAAAATTTAACTTTATCAGCATTATTATCCATAAAAATTTTCATTTCTTTTGTTGTGGTATTAATTTCTATTCTATCTGCTTTCATTTCATAATCAGTGTGTTTGTAAGTTACATCATCAAATATTGAAATTAAATTTTCTAGAAAAAATAATTTTAAATTATTCCCGTAAATTTTATGATCAACATAATGAATTTTAACATTTTTGGTAAAATTAGTCTCGTAGCTAACGTTATTATATTTTGCATATTTTGAATAAATATAAATGGTTTCTGAGTTAGCTAATTTTATTTTTGCGGTAACATTTTCCATATTTATAATATTGGTATTTTGTAATTCAGCCTCTCCGTATAAAGCATTTATTTGAAATTCGTTTCCAACACTATCTTTAGAGTAGTAATTTATATCTTCAATTATTGTTTTAGTGCTGTCTTTAATTGTTAGATCGGTAATATTATTTATCTTATCAAATTTTTTGTTTAATATTTCTTTATTGTTTTTGTAAAAATAAAAACTTGCAATTAAAATTAGTATAGCCAATAATAAAAGTAATATTTGGATAATTTTTTTTCTGTTCATTTAACGAACATTTGCCTCAAGAATGTTGTGAATATGAATTATGCCAATAGTTTTAAATTTATTTCGTTTATCATGAACACATAAGCAGGTAATTTTCTTTTTTGAATTCATTAAATTAAGAGCTTTAGCCGCCAATTCATTACGGTCTATAGTTATAGGATTTTTTGTCATTATGTTTTTTACAGTCAGGCTTTGAATATCTTTATTTTTTTGAATTGCTCTTTTTAAATCACCATCGGTGACTATTCCAGTAGTTAAATTTTTTTTATTTTTAATTATTAAAATTCCAAATTTTTTAGATGACATTATCTTTAATGCAGCTTTCATTTTTTCGTTTTCATTTATAAATGGAATTTTACTGCCAGTTGCCATTAGATCTTCTACTGTTTTAAGTTTAGCCCCAAGGCTTCCAGATGGATGAAATTTTTTAAAATCTAACTTTCCAAATTTTTTATATTCCATTGAAGCAATAGCAAGTGCATCACCCATAGCAAGTTGCGCGGCCGTGGAAGAAGTTGGTACAATTCCATGTCCTGCTTCTTTAACTTCTGGAATATATAATTTGATATCAGAAGTTTTATAAAGAATTGAATTTTTTTTAGATACAATACCTATTAAAGTAACTTTGTTTCTTTTTGCATATTGAATGATATTTTTTAGCTCATGAGTTTCCCCAGAATAACTTATTAAAATTAGAACATCTTTTTTAGAAATACTTCCCAAATCTCCATGTGAAGCATCACCTGCAGATAAAGTAAAAGATGGATTACCAACAGATGAAAATGTAGAGCTTAGTTTAGCACTAATTTTTGAAGATTTTCCAACGCCACAAAAAATTATTTTAGATTGGCACTTTACAATAGCTAGAACAGCTTTGCTAAACGAATTATTAATTGAATTTTTTAGCTTTTTTAAAGCTTGTATTTCAAGATCGATTACATTTTTTGCTATTTTTTTATAATTTTTTTTTTTCATTTAGTGGGACCAAATATCGTCCTTAAAAGAAGCTAAATCTAAATCAACTCTAGTTTTTAAAAAATTTAAACAACTATTGTATAAATCTATTCTTTTTTCTCTAATGAGAATTTTTTTAAGTTCCTCATGAATTTTGTGCAGATACACTACATCGTTAGCGCAATATTTTAATTGAGCAGAGGAAAGATCTCCACCAAAATCAGAACTTTGAAATTGCTTACTTATATCTATATTTATAAATTCTTTTATTAGTGTTTTAAGTGAATGACTATCAGAATAAGATCTGGCTAATTTTGAAGCTATTTTTGTATCTAGTATATTTTTAACATCAACTTTTAAATAATGCCTGATATGTGCCATGTCGGCTCTTCCATAGTGAAAAATTTTAGTAATATTTTCACTTCCAAGTAGTTTTATTAGATTTGGAGCGTCATATGTTTTCCTATCCAGTTGAACTATGTGCGCATCAGAATTTCCACTTGAAACCTGAATAAGACATAATGGATCTCTCTTAACATCAAGTCCTAAAAACTCTCCATCAACGCTAACTATATTGCCTAAGTCTAAATCTTCTGGTAAGTCACTCTTGTGAAGTTTAATATCAATATTCATTTTTAATCATATATATATGAAACCAACAAATTGTCTAATTTTTGGCGCTAGTGGTCAAATTGGTCGTCATTTAATAAGAAAGTTAACAAAAAATAATTATATAATAACTGCCTACACCAGAAGCATTCATCAAAAAGGATATATTTTAAAAACTCAAGCTAATGCAGGGTACATCAATATAGTCGAGGGTAGCATATTTGATGAGCCAAAGTTAAGAAATTTAATTCAAAAAACAGATATTTGTATTAATTTAATTGGTATTTTATTCGAAAAAGGAAAAGTAAATACTTTTAAAAATATTCATAGTATTTTTCCAAATTTAATTTCTAAAATTTGCAATGAATATAAAGTTAAACAGTTTATACAGCTATCAGCTTTAGGCATTGACGAAGCGATAGATTCTAATTATGCAAAAAGTAAATTAGAGGGGGAGAATAATATTAAAAAACATTTTCCCAAAACAACTATACTAAGACCATCTGTTATTTATTCAGTAGATGATAATTTTACTACTAATTTTATGACACTATTAAACAGAATGCCTATTTTTCCACTTTATTATAAGGGTAGAACTAAATTTATGCCTATACATAGTTCCGATATGACAGAAATTATTTACCAAGTTATGAAAAAAAATCTTTCGTCGTTAACAATAGAATGTATAGGGCCGGAAACAATTTCTTTAAAAGAAATATTAAAAAAATTATTAAAAATTATTAAAAAAAAAAGATTACTTATTTCGATACCTTTGCCAATTGCTAAGCTATCTGCAAAATTTTTTCAATTAATGCCAAAACCATTATTTAGTGAAGATCAATTAAATTTATTAAAATATGACAATATATCTTCAGGAAAATATAAAACCAATTTTAATATTGAAATACCCAGTTACCACATGTTTGAACAGGAAGTTGAAAAATATGCTTCTATGTGGAGAGAAACAGGTCAGTTTTTTTCAAAAAAAAATAATTTAAAAAATGAATAAAAATCTTATTTTATTGCTTTTATTTTTTATTTATATTAATTCAAAAATAGTTACTTAGAATAAAAAATCTCTTCAAAGAAAATAAATATAAACAAAAAAATTTTACGAATAGAATACTAAAAAAATTTTGTTAAATAAATTAATATTTTTTTGACACTTAGATTATAAACTAAGCAGATTTAATTTTTTTTTCTGAAAATTGTTCATCTTCATTTTCTTTTTCAACAATCTCTTCTTTTTTGTTTTTAGGCTGGAAAGCGTAAAGCAAATGTAATTTGCAATAAGAAAAATCTTTTAGAGATGATCTACCACAAAAATAAAAGGAATTTTCGTCAGGATGTCCTATGGGCCATTTGCATGAACTTTCATCTAATTCCTCCAATTGTTTTGGATTTTCAGGCTCAAAGTTCTTTTCAATTATTAATGACTTAAAATGATTTTTCCTTATTCTTTTTTGAGCAGAACTTGTGCTAGTATTTAATTTATTAAAGTTATGGTTATTAAGCGTGCCCCTAGATTTAATTTTTGCAGATAAGTTTAGTCTATGAGCTTTCCCTATAACAGCATTTCTGCTCACACCACCAATTATTTCGGCTATTTGACTAGCTGTATTCTGTTTTCCCCACAATTCTTTTAATTTCTCTACTTTTTGATCTGTCCAGCTCATAATAACAATATTTAGTGTATATTTAATTTTATAATACTATATGCAGATACACATAAGAAGGTCAAAAAAACAAGCTTAAATGTTGTTTTTTTAACAAAATAGATAAAAAAAAGTTAAATATATTTACTTATGGTTGAATTACAAAAAAAATACCAAATAAGGGTCGTAAAATTTGGTTTGATAAATTGGATTGGGTTTAAAAGTTTGTGGCTTAAGGAATGTAAAAGATTCGTAAGTGTGTGGGCTCAGACACTATTAAGTCCACTTATTAGTAGTCTTTTGTTTTTATCAGTACTTACGCTTGCCTTAGGAAATGATAGGGCTGATATTTTAGGTTATTCATTTATTAGTTTTTTAGCACCTGGATTAATCGCGATGAGTTTAATAACTCAAAGTTTTTCTCATTCCGTCTCGAGCCTCATGATAGGAAAAATTCAAGGGAATTTAGTTGACACTTTATATGCCCCAGTTTCTCCATTAGAAGTGTCACTCGCTATAATATTAGCAGCAGTTACTAGAAGTTTTCTCATTGCAGTTATTTCAATTTTTGTATTTTCAATAATAATTGAAATTCATGTTTTTAATATTTTTTATATTTTTATTTTTGGTTTTTTGTCATCCTTTATCCTAGGCAGCATTGGATTTGTTACAGGTTTGTGGGCAGAAAAATTTGACCATACGGCAACCGTTACTAACTTTGTTGTTGCACCTTTGAGTTTTCTTTCAGGTTCTTTCTTTTTAATAGATAAATTACCAAGTTTTTTTCAAACTATAAGTTATTTTAATCCATTTTTTTATATGATTGATGGTTTTAGATATGGATTTTTAGGAGCATCAGATGGATCTATAAGTTTTGGATTAATTTATTTAACTATTATTGCATTTATTAGTTGGTTGTCTGCTTGGCATCTTTATAAAATAGGATATAAAATAAAATCTTAAATGAGCGCTTTAGTTAAAAATTATAATAGAAGAAAAATAGCATTTACAAAAGGAAAAGGAAGCTTTCTTTATGCAACAAATGGAAAAAAGTATTTAGATTTTGTTCAAGGAATTGCTGTTAACTCACTTGGCCACGCAAACCCTTATTTAATAAAAGCTATTACAAAACAAGCTAAGAAAGTTTGGCATGTATCAAATTCTTTTATTATACCTGAGGGTGAGAAATTAGCAAAAAGATTGAAACAAAAAACTTTTGCAGATTGTGTTATGTTTCAGAACAGCGGCACTGAAGCAACAGAAGCGGCAATAAAAGTTGCAAGAAGATACTTTTATTCTATTGGCAAACCTAAAAAAAATAGAATTCTTTGTGTAAAAAATTCTTTTCATGGAAGAACTTTAGCGGCAATTTATGCTAGTGGATCAAAAAAAATGACAGAAGGTTATGGTCCAAAAATAGGTGGATTTGATCATTTTGAATTTGGTAATCATAAATCATTAAAAAAACTTATAACAAATAAAACAGCAGCTATAATGGTTGAAACTATTATGGGAGAAAGAGGAATTAAAGTTATTCCTACTTGGTGTTTAAAAGAGTTAAGAAAAATTTGTAATAAAAAAAAAATTTTATTAATTTTAGATGAAGTTCAATGTGGCATAGGAAGATCAGGCAAATTTTTTGCCTATGAATATGCCAATATAAAGCCTGATATTGTTCCAGTGGCAAAAGGAATTGGTGGTGGTTTTCCAATAGGTGCGGTTTTAATGACGAAAAAAGTAGCATCAGCAATGGTTCCAGGCTCTCATGGATCTACTTTTGGAGGTAATCCTTTAGCGATGTCAGTTGCTAATGCAGTTTTAGATCAAATATTCAAAAAGGGATTTTTAAAGAATGTTCAAAAAATTTCTAAATACTTTCATTCTGAGCTTAATAAAATAAAAAATGAATATCCACGCGTCATTAAAGAAGTAAGAGGAGTTGGATTATTAATTGGTATACAACTTTTTAAAGATCAGACAAAATTTATTCAAAAATTAATGGAAAATAAACTTTTAACAGTTAGAGCTGCAGAAAATACTGTAAGGTTGCTTGCACCACTTACAGTTAATAAACAAGAAGTTGATTTAGCAATTAAGATTATAAAAAAAGTTTGTATTAAATATAAGTAGCAATGAAGCACTTTATAACTATTAGGGATACTCCAGCTTTAGATCTTAGAAGAATAATTTTAGATGCAAAAAAAAGAAAAAAAAAAAGAAAAAATCTTAATATTTTAGATGTAGATAAAGACAATCCACTAAAGGGAAAACTGCTTATCCAAATGTTTGAAAAATCTAGTTTAAGAACAAGATTAAGTTTTTATCTTGCAATTAAACAACTAGGGGGAGGAGCGTTAACCCTAAGACCGGATGAATTACATCTAGCCCAGGGTAGCGAATCTTTGGCTGACACAGCAAAAATTTTATCAACTTATGGAAATGCTTTTATGCTGAGAACTGACAGCGACAGAAAATTAAAAAAATTTAAGAATCATTTAAGCATTCCTATAATTAATGGCTTAAGTCCATCTGCTCACCCAACACAAGTATTATCAGATATTTTTACAATCGAAGAAATAAAAAAGAAACCTATTTCAAAATTAAAGATATGTTGGATTGGGGATGGCAATAATAATGTTGTTAATAGTTTAATTGCAATATCAGTTAAATTTTCATTCAATTTAAACATTGGATGTCCAAAAAAATACGAACCTAGTAATTCTGTATTAAATTGGATAAAAAAAAATAAAGGAGACATCAATATATTTAATGATGCAAAAAAAGCAGCAAAAAATGTTGATGTCATATTTACAGATAAAGTTGTATCTATGAATGATAAAGTTAATAAAGCTAAAAAAATTAAAGATTTTAAAAATTTTACTGTAAACTCAAAAATTATGAGCCAAGCAAAAAAAGATGCAATCTTTCTTCATTGCTTACCAAGAGGTTCTGAAGTTTCTAATGATGTTTTTTTAGGAAAGCAATCAAGAGTTTGGCAACAAGCACTCAATAGAGTTTATGTGCAAAAATCTATTTTATTGTATTGTTTTGGTAAATTAAGGTAACGGTTTAGGGCTATCACTATTCTGATTTAAATAAAGTATTACAGAAGCTCTATCTTTTTCATTTTTAAGTCCTGCAAATCCCATTTTATTTCCTTTTATCCAAGCAGAAGGCTTAATTAAAAAGCTATTCAATTGTTCCCAGCTCCATTCGTTACCATAAGATGATAATGCTTTTGAGTATTTGTAATCAGTTATTGATCCTACCGGTCTAAAAATAGTTCCCCATAAATTTGGACCAATTTTATTTCCGCCACCTGCTTTTATGCTATGACAAGCAGCACACTTCTTGAAGACCTTTTTGCCAAGCTCAACATCTCCTAAAGCTAAGAGTGCAGAGACATCAATTTGACCTTCAGCTTTTTTTTCGCCAGTAGCATTATTTACTTTTTTAATTTCTACTTTATATCCTTGGACACTGGGTTGGTTTACTTGAAAAATAACATCAGAAATTTTGCTTATACCAACTACTAACAGGATCACCATTAAAATTGCAGTTATAATTTTGTTTATTTCGAACGAATCCATTTTAATAATTATTATTTTGGACGTATAACATGATAATTTAAAAAATACTTAATATTTTAACTATTATTTTGCGTCTGTTGGACGCATAAATTAAACTAGTTGCTCAATGTCAAAAACATTAATTTTAATACCCTCAAGAATGTCTGCTACGCGTTTACCAGGCAAACCACTTTTAAAAATCAACAATTTACCTATTATTTCGCATGTATTTAATAAAGCTAAAAAAACTAAAATAGGAAGAGTGGTAGTTTGCACAGAGGATAAAGAGGTAGTAGATGAAGTTAAAAAGAATGGTGGTCAAGCAATTCTAACAAGCGATCAACATCAAACTGGAACTGATAGAATTTTCGAGGCTTATAAAAAACTAGATGTGCATAATGTAGACTATGTGCTGAATATACAGGGAGATGAACCAGCTCTTGATGAAAGTGATATTGTTAATTTAAATAATTTAATGATTAAAAATA
>Ga0114997_10003208_pt1 | contig 12908 bp, 9 predicted proteins | sample ArcticOcean_MG_C_2_FD_87045 | JGI IMG/M metagenome (GOLD analysis project Ga0114997, IMG submission 87045) | Marine microbial communities from western Arctic Ocean - ArcticOcean_MG_CB4_136 | ecosystem: Environmental > Aquatic > Marine > Oceanic | place: Arctic Ocean: Canada Basin | collected... | reverse complement strand
ATTTTTTATTAATTTCATTTTTACTAATTAATTGATTTTCTACAATTATGATGTTTTTAATTTTTAAAAAAAAGTTTTTTTTTTGTGGAAACTTATTTAATTCACTTGGCGTATAAGTTGTTAAAAATATAAATAATAATACCAACAAAAATGTAATATAAAACTTTTTCATCTATTGAGGCTGGCGTCTTTAATCATCCAATCAACTAAATCTTCAAAGCTTATATTGTTATACGCAGCTATTTCTGGAACTAGTGATAATGTTGTCATGCCTGGCTGTGTATTTGTCTCTAATAAATAAAATTTGTCTTCAAAAAACCTAAAGTCTGATCTTGTAACACCTTTGCATCCTAGCAAGTGATGAGCTTTTCTAGCAAGCTCAAGTACCTCTTGATATTTTTTCAAAGGAAGAGAGGCAGGCATTATATGTTTGGTTTTTGCGGAGTTAGAATATTTTGCTTCAAAATCATAAAAATTTCTTTTAGGAATAAGCTCAATTGCTCCTAAAGCCTTATTTCCCATTACTGCTACCTGTATTTCTTTTCCTGGAATATATTTTTCTACCAATATTTTATTATAATCTTTTAAAAGTTTTTTATAATTTTTCTTAAGTTGCTTTTTATTTTTACAAATAAAAACTCCCAAACTTGATCCTTCGTTAATAGGTTTAATTACAACAGGGAATTTAATTTTATTTTTTTTAATATTATTATATATTTTGTGCTCATTTCTCTTATTTAATAAAAAATATTTAGGAACTTTTATATTATTTTTTTTAAATATAATTCGTGACAACTCCTTATCCATAGCTGTGCTAGACGCATAAACTCCAGAATGAGTGTATGGGATTTTTAAAGATTCTAAAATACTTTGAACAAAACCGTCTTCTCCATACTTCCCGTGAAGAGCATTAAAAACTGCTGCTGGTTTTATTTTTTTTAACTTTTCTACAAAGTATCCTTTTGCATCTAAGCCCACTACTTTATAGCCTTTTTTTTTTAACGCTCGAGAACAAGCTTGACCTGTTAGAAAACTTATTTCTCTTTCTCCAGATAATCCTCCCATAAGAACTGCTATTAAATTTTTCATTATCTTTCTCCAATAATTTGAAGCTCTAATTCAAGATTTATACCTGTTTCATTTTTTACTTTGTTTTTTACTTTGTTGATTAATTTTTCTAAGTCATCAGATTTTGCTTTGCCGTTATTTACGAAAAAATTACAATGCTTTGTAGAAATCTCTGCATCTCCAACTTTCATACCTATACACCCAGAATCTTTAATGAGTTCCCAAGCTTTTCTTTTTTCAGAATTTTTAAAAGTGCTCCCACACGTTTTGATTTTTGACGGTTGTGTCATTTTTTTTTTTTCTATTAGTCTAAACATTTTTTCTTGAATCCTAATTTTTTTATCTTTTTTACCTCTAAGAGTTGCGCTTATAAAAATTAGATTATTATCTAGATCTGAGCTTCTATAGCTAAATTTTATATTAGATGAGTGGATAACCCTAATATTACCTTTAAGATCCATCACTTGTAATGAAATTAATACTTGCGAAACATCCTCATTATAACAGCCTGAATTCATTTTAATTGCACCTCCAATGGAACCTGGTATGCACGAGAAAAACTCAAATCCAGATAAAGAGTTTTCTAGGGCAAAATTTGAAACACTTTTATCTAGCGCAGAAGCTCCAGCAATAATTGTATTTGAATTAAACATCGACAAGCGTGAAAACGATTTCCCAAATTTAATAATAATACCATCAAAACCACCATCTCTAATTAAAGTATTCGAACCGACTCCTAAAACTTTTATTTTATTTGATTCGTTAATTTCTTTTAAAAAAGTTGATAAGTCTCTTAAATCTTTTGGACGAAACAAAACTTTTGCAGGACCTCCTAAATTAAACCATGAAAACTTTGACAAACTTTCATTAAATGAGATTTTTCCAAAAATCTTGCTTTTAATTTTTTTAATATTTTCCATTTATTTTATTATATTTCTGTAGCTATTTTTCTTATCCAGCTAGAAATACTGCCAGCTCCCATACAAATAACCATTTCGTTATCAAATAAACTTTTTTTAATAAAATTTTTTAAATCAACTTCATTTTTTATATTAATGACTTGAACATTAGATTTTTTTGCAATTATTTTAGAAAAAGAATTTTGATCAAAGCTTTTATCTATTTTTTCATTAGCAGCATAAACTGGACAAAGAACTACTAAATCAGTTGATTTGAAAGATGAAGCAAATTCTTTTTTTAAGAGCTTAACTCTAGAATATCTATGCGGTTGAAAAACACTTATTATTTTTCTTTTTTTGTAAACCTCCCTAGCTCCACTTATTAAAGCTTGTATTTCTGTTGGGTGATGAGCGTAGTCATCATAAAAATCTTTACTATCAATAGAAAAGATTTTTGTAAATCTTCTTTGTATTCCTAAAAACTTATTTAATGCACGTTTTATTAAATTTATTTTTATTCCAAGATTTAAAGCAATAGCAATTGATGCAGTTGCATTTAAAATATTATGATCACCCAATAAATTAATTTGAAAGTTTTTAATTCTAAATATTTGATTGCTTGGAAAATTAACTTTTAAATCAAACTTTGCATGATTTTCATTTTTTCTTACGTTTAAAATTTGATAGTTTGATTTTTTGTCAAAACCATATGTTACAAAATTGTTTGTTTTACATTTCTTTAATAAATTTTTTAAATTATTGTTATCTAAACAAACTATGGATTTTCCAAATGATGGTGTTTTTTCTATAAATTTCTGAAAACTTTTTTTAAGATTTTCAAAATTTTTGTAATAGTCGAGATGTTCTTTATCAAGATTAGTAACAACAGAATAAGTAATTGGAAGTTTTAAGAAACTTCCATCAGATTCGTCTGACTCTATTACGGCCCACTCTCCCTTTCCTAGGTGAGCAGTATTTTTAAGAGAGTTTATTACACCACCGTTTATTACAGTTGGATCTAAACCTGCCTCAGCTATAATGTTTGCAATTAAAGAAGTGGTGGTAGTCTTGCCGTGAGATCCAGAAATAACAATATTTTTTTTTAGCAATACAATGTTTGCTAACATTTCGCCTCTATTAAAAATTGGTAATTTTTTTTTTCTTGAAGCAACTAGTTCCTTGTTGTTATTTTTTATTGCGGAAGAAATAACAACCATTGTGGCTTTTTTTATATTCTTTTTGCTATGGCCTATATAACTTTTTATTCCCATTTTAATTAACCTATCAATATTTTTATTTTTGAATAAATCGCTTCCTTGTACATTAAACCCCATGTTAGACATTATTTGGGCCAAACCGCTCATACCTATTCCACCAATTCCAATAAAGTGGATGATCTCATTATTTGCAATATTAATTTTCATTTTTAAATAATTTCTTTAATTTCCTTTTCAATTTTCTTATAAACATCCTTGCTACTATTTTTTTTCATATTTTCCCGTACATTATTTAATTTCCGTTTATCTTTAATGATTTCTATAATTAAATTAAACAAATTTTTTGTATCAAGTTTATCTTGTTCCATAACCCAACAACAACCTAAGCTATTGTAATATTTAGCGTTTAATAATTGATGATCATCAATTGATCCAGGCAATGGAACCGCAATAAAGGGTGTAAGAATATGGGTCAGTTCTGCTATAGTTGTTGCTCCAGATCTTGAAATTGCCAAATCTGAAGATGAAATTAAATTTAAAATATCATTCGTAAAAATAAATATGTTGTTTTTAATGTTATGATTATTATAAAAATTAATTAACTCATTTTTTTGATGCTCCAGGCATTGTTGATTGATTGAAATTTCATAGCCATTTTCTTTAACCATTTTAATTATTCCGGGAATTTTTTCTCCAAACACCTTGGCTCCTTGACTTCCTCCAAGAACCAGAATTGAAAACATTTTATTTTTACTTGTTTTTTCTTCAGCTTTATAATTTATAATTTCTTTTCTTAGAATTGTTCCTACTACAGAAATTTTATCTTTATAATTATTGGATAAATTTACAGAAGAGCTGTTTCCTAAAAAAATTTTTTTTGCTAATTTTACCAAAATCTTATTTGTTCTTCCTAAAACTAAATTATTTTCATATATAACTAAGGGTATATTAAAAATTTTTGATACTAATGAAATTGGGAAAGATACATAGCCTCCAAACCCAAATATTAAATTTGGTTTTTCTTTAATTATAATAAGCAATGACTTTAAAACTGAAAAAAAAATTAATAATAAGGATAAAGCTTTCTTAAAATTTTTTTTATTTGTAGGGGTTCCAGCATTAATAATATATGTCTTAAACCTAGAGCTATCATTTAAAAAATTTTTTCCTTTTTTATCTGTTACCAAAACTACACCATACCCTAATTCAGAAAAGTGTTTCATCATATCTACAGCTGGCAACACATGTCCTCCTGTTCCACCTGTAGTAAAAAGAATTTTTTTACCCATCTTTTTTAACTCTAATAAAATCTTCTCTAGTAAAATTTAAGATCATTCCTGCTATTATTGAGCTTCCAATCAAAGAAGATCCTCCATAACTTAAAAATGGTAATGTCATTCCAGTTGTTGGAAGTAACTGGGTATTAACACCTATGTGAATGAAAGTTTGAATAATTAAAATCGAAATCAACCCAACAAGTGCCAACTTTATAAATTCATCATTACCTGACAGAGCCTTATTTAAAACTTTGTAGGCAATAAATAAAAATACAATAACTATAAATAAAACAAATACTGCACCAAACTCTTCCGATATAACAGCAATTATATAGTCTGTATGTGCTTCCGGAACCTTATCTTTTAAAATACCTTCCCCCATACCTTGACCTGTTAACCCTCCTTGTTTTATTGCATCTAAAGCTTTTTGTGATTGACTGAAGTTGTCTCCTGACTCTGGATTAAAAAAAGTTTTTAATCTTAAAATAATGTAACCGAATTTAGATGGAAAAAGATAAATTAAAAAAAATATCACTCCTATAGTTGAGATTCCTAAAACAGTCAAAATATACATATTAAAACCAGCCACAAATATCATTGCAATCCAAGCAGATATTAGCAACAAAGTTTGTCCAATATCAGGTTGATTAATTAAAAATATTGAAATGAAAAATAAAATTAAAAAAGAATAGAAGTATCTTTTATAAATATTATTTTTTTCATTTAAAACAATTGCTTTTGCAGCAAACACTATAAAAAGTGGTTTGACTAATTCAACTGGTTGAAAAGTAGGAAGAAAAGGTAAATTTATCCACCTCTTTGATCCTTTAATTTCAATTCCAAAGATTGGTACTAAAAAGAGAATTATTAAAGAAACAAAAAATAATAGTGGAAAATACTTTATTAATTTATCTTTTTCTATTACAGAAATAGCAATAATTAAAAATAAAGAAATAGAAACAAACATGAGGTGCTTGATAAAGAAAAAATATGTTTGTTTATTCATTTTTTCTGACATTATAGAAGTGGTCGAAGAAAATGAGAAAAAAAGACCTAGTAAAAGGAGAAAACCAAATAAAATTAAAATTTGCTTATCAACGTTTCTCCACCATCTAGCTATTAAACCGGTATTGTCTCTACTAAATATAAACATTTGATCCCTGTTTGATTCTTCTTTTTATAAGTTTTTTAAAATATTCACCCCTGTTTTCAAAGTTAGTGAATTGATCGTAAGAAGCAGCTGCTGGACTTAATAAAATTGTACTTTTCTGTTTTGTATTTTTTTTAATATCATTTAAAATATGTTTTAATGCTCTCTTTAAATTTCCAGATACTTGAAATTTTAACTTTTTTCTAATTTGGTTTTCAAAAAAACTTGAATTTTTTCCAATAATATAAGCTTTAATAATTTTTTTTCTTACATTCTTTAAATCAAAATTATCTTTCCTCTTAGCTAGACCTCCAACTATCCAATAAATTTTATCGTAAATTAACAACGATTGGATGCTAGCTTGAAAACTAGTAGCTTTAGAGTCGTTGATACAAACTAATCTTTTGTCTGAATATACATGTTCTTGTCTATGAGGAAGACCTTTAAAATCATTTAAAGCACTTACTATTTTAGAATTATTTACTTTTAAATTTTTTACTATATTGAAAGCAAAAGCTAGATTTTCTTTATGGGCCTTCCCTTTAAAATAGTTATTATCAATTTTTTGGTACAAAATATCAAAATTATTGTGATTTACCTTAACCAATTTAGAATTTAATTTTCTTTTTTTAAATATTTTTTTAACTATTTTTGAGTATTCTCCTTTATAATTAATATAAGAATAGTCTGTTTTTTTTTGTGCTAAGAATATTTTTAATTTTATTTTTGTATAATTTGAAATATTTTTGTGTCTTTCTAAATGATCTGGTGAAATATTTAAGATAGCTGCATGTTTAGATCGAAATAATTTTGAATACTCGAGTTGATAAGATGATACTTCTAAAACAAAAATATTTTTTGTTTTAGATTTTTTTAAAGAAAGTGCTGGTATACCAATATTGCCACCTGTTTTAACATTGTAACCTGCTTTTTTTAAAATGTGTTCGATAATTTTGCAGGTTGTTGATTTTCCATTGGTTCCAGTAATCGAAATTATTGTTTCGTTTTTATTAATCTCAAAAAATAAATCTAAATCTGTAATTATTTTTTTAATATTTTTTTTTAAAAAAACACTTATTTTGCATTTTCTAATATCAATCCCAGGACTAATCACTATGTAATCAAATGATATTTTTTTATTTAACCAAAATTTATCGATTGGGAGTTTTAATTTTTTTACTTTTTTTCTTACATTGATGCTGTCATCCCAACAAAATAATTTTGAGTTTTGATTTTTCAGTTCTTTTGCAACTGAACATCCACTTTTACCCATGCCGTATATAGCAATTTTTTTATTTTGATATTTTTTTAAAAGAACCATTCACTATCTTAATTTTAGTGTTGCTAACCCTATAAGTGCTAAAATTATGGATATAATCCAGAATCTGATAACAACCGTGGATTCAGCCCACCCTTTTTTTTCAAAGTGATGGTGGAGGGGAGCCATCCTAAAAACTCTTTTTCCTGTGAGCTTAAAAGATACTACTTGTATTATTACTGAAACTGTCTCTAACACAAATAGGCCTCCAACAATTGCTAAAACTATTTCGTGTTTTGTTATTATGCTTACTGCACCCAAAGATCCTCCTAATGCCAATGAGCCGGTATCTCCCATAAAAATTTTTGCTGGTGGTGCATTAAACCATAGAAAACCTAAACATGAACCAACGATTGATCCACAAAAAATAGAGGCTTCTCCCACATCAGTAATATAAGGTATCTGTAAATATTCAGAAAAAACAGTATTGCCTACAACGTAGCAAATAATTGTAAAAGAGATTGCTACTAACATCACAGGAACTGTAGCTAAACCATCTAGACCGTCTGTCAAATTAACCGCATTTGAAGAACCAACTAGTATAAAAATAAAAAATGGAATAAAAAATAAACCTAAATGTAATGTAACATTTTTAAAAAAAGGGAAATAAAGATTTCTTAAGTGTTCGTTGTCTCCAAATTTTACTAGTAAAAAAATAGCAATAGAAGATAGTATGATTTGAAACAAAATTTTCATACTTGATGACATCCCTCGAGAGTTACTTCTCTTTATTTTTAAATAGTCATCAACAGCACCAAGTAAACCAAAGCTCGTTACAACCATTAATAAAACCCAAATATATGGATTGCTTAAATCAGCCCACAACAAAGTGCCAAAGAGTATCCCTATTAAAATAAGAAGGCCTCCCATAGTTGGGGTTCCCACTTTTTTAATTATATGATCTATTGGACCATCCTCTCTAATGGGTCCAGTTATTTTATGAAACTCAATAAATTTAATGAAGGGAGAGCCAATTAAAAATACTATTGTCATAGAAGAGATTACAGAAAGTCCAGTCCTAAAAGTTAAGTATCTAAATACATTAAGTGCAGAAAATTGATCAACTAAAGTAATTAAAAAACTATAAAGCACTATTTTGTCCTTTTTTAATATTTATTGAGAATCTATTTAACCCTGTTGCGTTTGATCCTTTTACCATAAGTAAATCATTATTGTGTATAATTTTATCAAAATGACCGTGTGCTTCTCTAAGATTTTTGAAAATTTTACCTTTTTTATTTGAAGTTAAACCATTAAATGTTTCTTTTATATGTTTTCCTAAAACGTAAACCTTATCAATATTACTTTTATTAATTATAATTGATAATTTCTTATGAAATCTTTTTGATTGATTTCCAAGTTCTAGCATATCTCCTAAAAAAACCAATTTCCTTTGATTTTTTTTTCTACTATGTAAGCTAAGATTCGTTATTGCTGTTTTCATAGACAAGGGGTTCGCATTATAACTTTCATCTATAAGTTCAAATTTTTTATTAAACTTTTTAATTACTTTGATGTCACCTCTACCATCAGGTATTTTAAAAGCAATAAAACTTTTTTTTATTTTTTTTAAATCCAAGTTTAAAACATACATCGTTGAAATACATGCTAATAAATTATCTATGAAGCTATCAGTAGAATATTTGGTATAAAAATAAAATATTTTATTTTTCACATTTATTTTTAGTTGATAATATTTTTTAGTCTTTTTAATTTCTTTTAAAAATATATCTGCTTTTTTTTTAGAACTAAAAGAAACAATATTTATTTTTTTTTTAACTGCTGTGTTTGATAAAAAATTAAAAAATTTATTATTTTTATTTAAAATTAAACTTCCATGTTCTGAAATATTATTAATTATTTCAGATTTTGCTTTAGCTATACCTTCTAAATTTTTAAAATTTTGAAAATGTGCTTCAGCAACATTAGTGATAATCGCAATGTCAGGGTTTACAATTTTTGATAAAATATCTATTTCTCCTTTTTTATCCATTCCAATTTCAAATACACCATAATTAATATTGCTTTTTAAATTAGATAAACTGAGAGGAACCCCAAATTTATTATTATACGAGTGGGGCGAAGAGTGGACTTTTCCATAATTTGTAAGCGCAAAAGCAATAATATTTTTTAAAGTAGTTTTTCCAACACTGCCTGTTATTCCTATGATTTGTGCGTTAAAACTCTTTCTAGTTAATATAGCTAAGTCATTTAGTGAAGATAAAGTATCTTTTACATTTATTACATTATGTTTTGATAAATTCTTTATCTTTCTATGTACTACAGATTTTAAAGCTCCTTTTCTGATGGCTTCTTTTACATGGAAATGCCCATCAGTATTTTTGCCTTTAATTGCAAAGAAAATATTATTTTTTTTTATAGTTTTTGAATTAATTGAAACACCATTATAATTTATATTTTTAAGACTGCTATTGTTAAAAACGTTTTTAGCAAGAAATTGTGGCCAACTATTTTTTTTAGAAAAGGAAAATTTTTTTTTTATTATATCTTTTATTACTTTTGTATCAGAAAATTTTATTAATTTATTACCATAATTTTGATTATTCTCATGTCCTTTTCCTGCCACTACAAGAATTTCATTTTGTCTTAGCGCACCAACTCCAACTTCTATAGCTTTCTTTCTGCTTCCAATATCTACAGCTTTTTTTCTACACCCTTTTATGATTTCATTTCTAATTTTTTTAGGATTTTCATGTCTTGGGTTGTCATCTGTGATAAATATTTTTCTACAATACTTGTTGGCAATTTTTCCCATAATAAATCTTTTTTTTTTATCTCTATCTCCCCCACAACCAAAAACTATAATTATTTCTTTTTTAAAATGTTTTTTTAATGCATTCAAGCTTTGTTCTAAAGCTGTGGGTGTGTGAGCAAAGTCTAAAATAATATTAGAATTATTTTTTAAGTTAGCAATACATTCTAGCCTTCCCTCTACAGGTCTAATTTTAGCTAGAGAATTTATAACTGCATTTTGTTTCAAGCCACAGTTTAAAGCTGCCAAAACTGCCATAAAAAGATTTTTAATTTGAAAGTCACCTATAAGAGGAGTTTGAAGATCAAAATTTTTTGAATTAATAGAAAATTTAACAATTTGTTTATTTTTTTCGTACCTATGATTTAATATTTTTAAATTTCCCGAATCTTTTCCAATAGTAATCTTTTTTAATTTTCTTTTTTTTATAATATTACTTAAAATTCTAAACTTTTCATTCTCTTCATCAGTAATAACTGAGGATTTTTCTTTTAATAGTTTTTTAAATAAATACATTTTTGAATTAAAATAAGATTTCATATCTTTGTGGTAATCCAAATGGTCGTGGCTGATATTTGTAAATATGCCAAGTTTTAATTTTAAATAATCTATTCTTTTTTGATCTAGTCCATGACTTGATGCTTCTAAAATCACATGATTAACTTTATTTTTTGCTAAAATTTCAAGGTTTTTGTGAAGAAATAAAGGATCCATTGTTGTTAGTGCAGTTTTAATATTATAATTTTTAGAACATATTCCTAAAGTTCCTATGGATGCTGCTGGAACTTTGCAAGCACTCAATATTTGATAAAAAAAATTTACTACTGAAGATTTTCCATTAGTTCCAGTAACAGCAATTATGGTTCTTGGTTTTTTTTTATAAAATTTTGAACATGCTTCAGACAAACTAGTCCTAGCATTTTTAACTGTTATTAATGGTATTGAACAACTTTTTAATATTAATTTATGTTCGCTTACAATTGCAGCAGCACCAAGAGATATTGCTTCGTTAACAAATTTATGTCCAATGTTTTTTTTTCCCTTTATTGAAAAAAAAATTTCATTTTTTTTAACTTTTCTACTATCAAAACAGATTCCAGAGATCTGTATTTTTTGATATTTTTTATCCACAGTTTTAAGTAAATTTTTAAGTAACATTTAAAATTACCTGCTAACTTGTAAGTTTTTTATGGCTAAAATTGGACCAATTTTTTCTATAATTTTGCCAGCAACCACGACAGTATTCCACCCAGAGGTATTACGTTTTTCACCTTTATGCTTATATCCAGTTTGGAATTCATAAATAAAATCTGGTGCAGGCTTCGGCTCATCAAGCATTACAAGCAGAACATATTTTGGTCTACTTGTTGGAAACAATGAAACAAAAGTATTAAGTTTTTTATTTGTATAGACGCCACTAAATGACTTTAAAGCAGTTCCTGTTTTGCCTCCTACTTCATAGCCTTCAATATTAGCAAAGTTTGCCGTTCCTTCTTCGTTAGCAACAACTTTTCTCAACATGCTATTGATTGTTGTGCTTGTTTCTTGGGAAATAATCTGTTTTTTCTGTTCTGACAATTTTTTTAATTGCAAAATAGTTGGTTTAATTTCATATCCTCCATTTCCTAAAATTGCATAAGCCCTAGCTAGCTGCAGTGGTGTTGTAGTAATTCCATGACCAAATGATGCTGTTGCTAACTTACATTTTCCCCATTTAAAAGCTAAAGGTGTACCAACTTCTTCCAAATCAAAATCGATTGTTTCAAAAAGTTTTAATGAGTTTAAAAAATTTTTGTATTTTTCAATACCAATTTTTTGAGCTATTCTAATTGCTCCTATATTTGATGACCGAATTAGTATTTGTTCTGCACTTAAATTTTTTGGTAATTTGTCATGTTCGGATATTTCTCTTCCTGCACAAGATATTTTACTTTCTAAATTGTTAAACATTGTTTTTGAATTTATAATGTTGTTTTTTAAACCCGCTGCTAAGGTAAAAGTTTTAAAAACAGAACCCATTTCATAAACGCCCTTAGTAATTTTATTTGTATAAACATCGTCTTGAATTAAAGATCTTTTGTTTAAGTCATAATCTGGTAGCGATATAAGAGAAAGTATTTTCCCGTTATCCACATTCATTAAAAGAGCGGCACTTCCAATTACATTAAAGCTTTTATCTGCTTTAATTAATTCTTCTCTAATTATGTATTGCAAATTTGAATCTAAAGTAAGATTTAAAGATGAGTTTATAGATTCTTTTTTTTTTAACTCATCATCAAAAAATTTCTCAACGCCTGAAATCCCAAAATTACTATCATCTATTTGACCTAACACATGACTAAATAGATTTTTTTGGGGATAAATTCTAAACTGTTTTTTTTCAAGAACAATAGCTCTGTCTCCCATTAACCAGAGCTTAGTTTTTTCATGATCAGTTAGTCTTTTTTTAATATAAAAAAATTTATTTTTTTTTAATTTTTTTTTAATTCTATTTGTATCTAATTCAGGAAATTTAAGTCTTAGACCTAGTAAAAATTTTTCTTTATCTTTTATAAGTTTTGGCCTAACTCCAGCTGAATAAACCTCAATGCTTCTTGCTAAAATTGTTCCATTTCTATCAACAATATCTCCTCTTTCTTTTGAGAAATCATGAGTAATTTTCTGCAAGAAATAATTTTTTTCAGGATACAAAGAAAGATAAATAATTTTTATACTGAAAATTAATATTAAACTGCAAAAGGTAAAAAATAAAAAATTTACTCTATATGGTAAAATTTTTACTAATTTAATTTCTGCACTTTTGTTTAGGATTTCAGATTCTGTATAATCATCAAAATAAAAGCTTTTCTTCTTATTGGTATTATTTTTTTTGCCATTCATTAAAGTTTATCTACCTGGAACAATTGGAATGCCCAGCATAACTTTAACAAATTGTACTGCTCCCCATTTATAAATTCTTTCTGGTTCAAGAGTTTTTTTAGGATCATTATACAGCGCTTTCATTTCTTTTTTTGCTAACTCAATTTTTTTGTAGACACGCAGCTTTACTTTACCGGGAAGAGTCTCAGGATTATAATAAAATTCTTTAAGATTTTTTATTTCATTTTTTTTTGATTTAATTTTTTTTGCTAACTCTAAATTATATTTTTTTTTTTTTTTTTTTATTTTATAAGATATTTTTTTTTTTTTTTTTTTTTTTTTTTTTT
>Ga0114997_10003206_pt1 | contig 12915 bp, 25 predicted proteins | sample ArcticOcean_MG_C_2_FD_87045 | JGI IMG/M metagenome (GOLD analysis project Ga0114997, IMG submission 87045) | Marine microbial communities from western Arctic Ocean - ArcticOcean_MG_CB4_136 | ecosystem: Environmental > Aquatic > Marine > Oceanic | place: Arctic Ocean: Canada Basin | collected... | reverse complement strand
TAGAGGGGTTTATAGTAGAAGTGGTCCCAGAACCAAGATTTATTGTCCCAGTACCTCGGGCGAATTGCTTCTTTACAATCACATCGCCATTGGTGTCCAATGATCCCGTAACTTGGATTACGTCGTCGGCGGTGTTGCCTAAGGTTACTTTTCCGTCGGGAGTTGCTTTAAATCCCCAGGTGCCGTTAGCATCAGCGGCTCCAAATCCTGCGCCAGCCATTAGCTGTCTCCGAGTACGTCGTTGAGGGCTCGGTTGATACGATCAGACTTAGTTAGGTGAGTTCTCATTTTGCTTTCAGACACAAGATACGCTCCACTAGTACTTGGCTCAGAGACCAGGTCAAAGCACAAAAGCTGGAAGTCATCTTCGACCATAGTCGTGGACCCTTCTTGGCGAGTTGAGCCCAAACCACGACTGGATATCCCTAACTGTACTCCGCCACGAACTAGGTCTTGCGCAATTTTGCCGGCGGGGGTGTCAAGTATCTTCATTTTGCCCATCACATCGTCGCCGTTCCACCAAACCTCAGTGATAATGTGGCTAGCGTTTTTTAGCTCCACAACCGAAGTGTCCGGATGGTCAAGTTCCCCGAGGGCTCGACGCTCTTTAACCAGTTTTTCGTAGTTCTTCATTTCTCTCTCAAGAATTGGGCGAGGGTAGATACGACCGTTGCCATTCTTGGAATCGGCTGCTTGAATCTTGCCCGCCAGAACTAAGTGGAGTCCGTTCTTGTTGCCTTCACGTTCCGCCTCGGTCAAAAGGGAATCACTATAATCTAAGTTCATAAACTCTTGTAATACGTATTTCTTCATTATATCTTTCCTTTAAAAGGTACGGGCGCAACCCGCACGCTACTTCTACCCTTGCAACAGCGTGCGACTGGGCGCAGCATCCATTTTTGTGTCCAAGTCCCCTGGCTCTGTGTGTTCAAGCTGAATTCCTCCGTCTGAGACTACGCTACATAGTATATAGGATGTCCCCGAAGCCAAGCTGCCCAATATCAGGGCGTTGACAGCGGTTACATCAAATGTAAATAGTTCTGTATAGGGGTTTAGGAACAACATAAGCACTCCCGTCCAAAAACCAACACACATTGGGCAGTGAAAAAAGTGGTGGGATGGGCGGATGCGGTCAAAGATGGCAGAGTATACCAAGATCTGGGTTAGTCCGTATGTGCAGAGCACAAAATATACTAGCATATAACTTTCTTAGTAGAGGTATCCGTGGCCGGTGAATGAATATTTAGAACCTTGTACTTGAGATTGTCGGTAGGGCTCGTCTTCTTCTCTTGTGATTTCCCCTAGTTCAGTAGTCAGGTCTTCATCAGGATCAGTAAACCGATCCTCAATGTTCTTGTCATATTCCTCAGATTTAGCATCTTCTCCGGCAACCATCTTCAGATATTTCTCAACTTCTAAAAGAGCTACCTGGACCGGATCCACTTTATCATTTTCAATATTATAACTAGCTTCCAGAACACCAAACTGAGGTCCGCCTTGGATACTCTCATGGTTCACAACGCCTCCACGATAAAGAGAATTTATAAAATCACGCTGGTATTCATAGATATTGTCACCAGCGCCGACCTTGGGCATTGTGACTATTTTACCCTCGGTTGGCATAATAATGATATCTATTTTATCATGGTCCGAAATGAGAAGATTACCATCAAGTGTTTCGGTGACCTGAAGTGCTACAGTTGCTTGAACTGGCAGCTTCTCCTCTTTTGTATCCTTGTTCTTGAACTTAATCGTGATTGGCATCGACAGAGTACTCTCTTACTAGTTTTTGTAGTTTCAATATCTTCTTGATATCTGATTCCGTAATATTAGAAACATTGAACTGGTTGATGTGCTCGATCAGCAGCCCTGTGCCCTCGACCATCTCTGGATCATTTGCGACTTCGTCCATCTTCAGGGAAGACTTGACCTCAACTAGCAGTCGAGTAAGCTCCTCGGATAGATATACCCGGAAATCAGTCTCGCTTGCATCGAAAGATAAAATATACTTTCCTAATAGATTCTTCTGCTCTGGGAGAAGGTGACCGAACTTGTTATTGAAGTTATCGGTGAAGGTTCGAACTACGAGGCTATCTATGCCCTTTAAGGATGTTGGGGGCACACCTGGCGGAGAAGACATCTCAGTGATGATGTCCTGCTCCATGAGAACTTTGTTTTTTATTGGGGTGTTCTTGTTGAAAATCTGGGCGATGGTAGCATATGTCTTATAATTCGGTACGAAGTTCGAAAACACGCTAGGGGAGATGTGCTTGTTGATATTCCCAATGAGCCTTGATTGTTCTTTAAATATTTCTTTGCCCTTTAGAGAGTTATATTGCTCAATAGCTCGGGTAACCAGCTTCTCGGCGGTGTCCTTCCCTACCCCGTTCGTTTCTGACAGGACTTTATAACAACTTAGTTCACGGGCTAAAACGCTCCCGTCGGAAAAATGCTTCTTGAATATCTCCAGTATCTTAGATTTCTTCTCTAAGTCTGAGCCTAAAATTGCGCTCGATATTTCACGAATCAGAGCTTCATATATAAAAGCTGTGTTTCTCTTCTTATTATGTTTCGCTTTCATTTTTCTTTTCCAAATCTAATATTAGCTTCTTTATGTCCCTGGTTGTCTCAGTGATAAGCTGCTCGGCGTCGCTATGAGATCCAGCCTCGCCGACAACGCCTCTCGACAGAGGACCCATTTCACCTGACCACCCCTTAAATAGGTTTCGGCTTGAGCTAGACGCCAGACTTTCTCCTGCGGAGGAAAGATAGCTTCTCTTACGAGCGCCTGCGCCACGGGAGTCAGATGAAACTTTGGTATACCAATCATCTCTTTGCCCCGGTTCGGGCTCAGCCAGGAGGGGGCCTTCGTCTTCGATTTCTTCTTCCCCCATGTCCTCGCCTTCATCGCCGAGTCCAAGATCCTCCTCGCCGCCCATGTCTCCCATATCTCCGCCGCCGCCGCCTTCTTCAATCGCAGTGCCGGCAGATTCAATAAGCGCAGCATGTTTTGAATCGGTGTATTGCTCAAACATCATCCGCTCGATCTCGTCATCGTCAAGTTTGAATATATTCTTGTATACCCAGCGACGAGAGAAATATCCGTCAGTTGCTGCGCCAGCAATGTCGAACTTAGTACGCACATGCTCCAGTTCCTGAAGCTCTGCTATTTTAGAAGGATTGTTGAGGCTTAGTTTGAAGTTCGTGAGGTCTGCATCTCGATACCCCAAAGAGAACAAGTGGACAATACATATCTTTTCGATCTCAGCCAGGACGACTCTCTGAAGACGCTGGATGGTTCTAGAGAATCGAATATCTTTCTGTGCGAGTGTGGTCTTGTCTTCCATCGTATCTGATTGGGCAAGATACGCCTTTGGAACCTTGAGTGCTGAGAACAGTTTATCCCGAAGATATTTGACATCATCAATGTCGCCGGTAAACTGTCCACCAGCGAGGGTCTCGATCCGAGAGGATTGACCGGCACGAGTTGGGACGTAATAATCTTCATCGATGCTCATTGCGTTATATCGAAGATCAACACGCCCGGTATCTTCGTCAACAATCTGATTGCGTTTCATTTGCGTCTTGACTTGTTCGATATACTGCTCAACATCTTCGGCAGGAATATTCCCGACATCGATATAAAACACCCGTCGCTCAGGTGAGCGAACAATGCGGTATGCCATCATAGCATCTTCAAGTAAGACAAGCTGACGCCAGATACGGCGAGAGGATTCCAGAACAGAGGTTCCGTATGGAACGTATTTGTCGTCACCAAGCACACGGAAGTGGGCTAGTTGCCAGTTCTCAAAAGTGACACCCGGCTGGGCATCGCCCGACCAGAAGTATTGGATATAATTTGGGTTGGTTGGGTCCTTGCCCTCGATGCGTTCAATTTCTCGGACCGGCAAAGGCACCACGTTTGTGATACCGAGGTCGTCGTCGATATCAAGATACAAGAAATAATCTCCGTATTTGCACATGCTGCGAGCCCAACCAAAAAGGTTCGACTCTATGTTCAACACAGTATACAGAAGAGTATGTATGATATCTTTAATCTCACGATTATGACATTCAATTTTTACAAGCGGCGTAAGTTCTGAAGAGGTTGTAATCTCATCTGCATATACGTCCAGTGCCGAAGCGATCTCCGGAGCGTATTCCATCTGGTCAAAATCCGTGTAGCGCATTTGCTTATCACGGCTCATCAGTGCCTTGTTTTGTAACCCCGAGAATGGGTTATAATATTCTTTCTTTTTAAACTCTTTCCCTGTAGCAGTCTTAAAAGTATACTTCTTGGAAGTTCTTGCCGTAGCTCTGACTACAGAGGGTTGGTTATAGTTTACGATTGGCCCGCTGAAGAGTCTGGTCAGTCTCCTAAAGAGACTTGATTCCTTATTCTTGGGATTGTTTTTTTCGCTAGTATAGTTGTCTCTAGTATCGCTCATTTTATCCCTTTATGATCCAAGATAGATCGTAATGCTTGCCGTCTATTCCCTCAAAAGTATTTTGTTGGGCGGCCTTTGGTTTATACCCGATCTGCCCTGGTATCTGTGTGCTCAGTACTTTGTTACTCATTGTTATACCACCGATCATCGCCTTTTTATAGTCTATTTCACGCTTGTTGGCAGTTAACGCAGTATCTCGAACCCAGCAACCTATTGCGGTTGCTATTACGAGATCATCGTTATAGCCTCTCATCCCTTGTGGCTTGCCATTGTGCCAGATAAAAGTTTTTATTTCGTTAGCAAGTCTCAAGGAATTGATAGTAATTAGTTTGTTCCTAACGAATTCCTCAAGTTTAGCAATCACAAGCGGTCGGGTCTTCATTGACATGGTGAACCCTGGTATTCCTCCTATGGCTTCCGAGGTGGCTTGGTCGATGTACTCGTGTGTTGATTTTACACTATAATAAATATTCTTATAGTCCAAGTCCTCAAGTCGAGTAAGGACACCGATACCCAGAGAGTTATTCTCTACAACAAGTAGGGCGTCATTATATTCACTCGCCATTGTGTATAGAAGAGGAGCAAACATGTCAGGAGTTACCTTGCCTTGATATTCAGCTACCTGCTCCATGGTCTGGATATCGAAAATCTGGCATACACTAAAATCTGACCCGTCCCCACGAGCAACGTCAGCAAGGGCTATATATTCTCTACCGGGCTCAACTTGGTTCCAAATCCAATAGTTCCGATCAAACCCGGCCATACGGATAGGGTCCGTGACCGTTCTCAATATTCTCACCAAGTCGTCACTATGGATAACCGTGTCACCAGATGCATTAAAGTTACACTCTAGCTCCTGGGCGATCTCTCGGGGCGACATATTTCTTGTCTCTTTTGTAAACCACTCCGCATCCCTGTCCGGGTGTACGTTCCAGGGCAAGGTTATTGGATTAAAATCATTCTTGCCCTCCGTGGCTTCGACAAAGTTCTTGTGGAACCAATTTCCGACGCCGTATGGAGTGCTCAGGGCGATGCAGTTACCACCTGTAGATAGAGTTGGATATAAGCCTGCCCACATTTCGTCGAGACCCTCGACTACAGCAGCTTCGTCGATTACTAGGAGCGAAAGCGCTTCTGAGCGACCGGCGTCTCCAGAGGTTGAAGATGCCTTGACCTCTGATCCGTTTGAAAGTTCAAACGAGTTACGGTTATCTGTTGTTATCGATGCTATTCTCAACCAAGCGGGCAAGTTCTTGTATATTGCCTTTGCCTTCTTTACAAGGTTGGCGGCGGTGCCCAGCTTGGTTGCGACGACCATGACATTTTTGTCTTGATGAAAGAGCATAAGCCAACAGACATAAGACGCCACCGTAGTTGAAATGCCAAGCTGACGGGCCTTCAATATTATGTTGAATCGGTTTTTTGTAAACTCCTTAAGGGCATCCTCTTGGAATCTATACATATCAAATGGAATAAGCCCACGTATAGGGTGGGATATCTGGGCGTACTTATTAGAAAAGTAGACAGGATCCTTCCCCGAGCGAACGATCTCTGCCATCATCTCCTTTTTATTGAGACTCATTTAGCCCTTAGGAGTGTCTGGATTTTTTCCGGCTTTGTCGTTGCGAGGGCGCTTAGTTGCTGAGAGGTCTAGGAACTTCTTTATCCCCGTTTCCATCTTATCAGTCGAGGGCACCAGTAATGACTCAGTGTCTCCAGCGCCGCCAATCTTGTATTGCTTAGTTGCCTGGACCCAGTTTCTAACTCTGGAAGTTGTCTGCACTAGAATATCAGCGTCGCCGACGGCAGTAAGGTTGACGTTCTTGCCGGTCACATTGTTATATTCCTTTTTGATAAACTTTATGATATCGCCAAGGGTACGTTCGACCTCGTTCTCAAACTGTGTTCGTGGGTGAACCTCTTTCATCGTTACTTCGCTCTGATAGCTGAGGATCATTTTATCTGCTGAGAACTTCACGGAAAAACCGTCCATGACTCGACTGTCTAGGATCGGGTGACCCTCTTCACGCTTGAGCCCAATTGAATTTTCGGTATCGTAACCGTCATAGGCGTTAGCAGCAGCTTGGTTTAGCCCCACTACCACATCCAGAATACTAGCCATTTGTTTTTCTCCCCGTTAGGTAAATCTTTTTATCTTCTGTTGTCGGTCGCCAGCCAGTATCCCATCTCTCTTGCCTATACTCGACAAAATCGACATAACACGGCTGGCAACACTCAAACCTATTCATATATAGGTCATCTATAGGCGAAAATGAATATGTTTTACATACGGGGCAAACCCGGTTTTCTGGGTTCTTCCTCGAAGATAACTTGATTACGGTGTTATCGCCTATTTCTTTTGTAGAGGTTATCTCGTTTACTTTGTTTTCTCTTGCCTCTCGTAGTTGGTCTAAATATACTTTTTCTTTTTCTTCCCGCCATTCAGAACGGAAATCTTGAACTGCTATTTTTCCATACTTTTCCGCCACTGATTTCTCAACGGAGGCAACATAGTTTGTGTCTTTTTTCATTTTTGATAAACTGCCTGAACAATGGCGATGGACATGCCTGCGCCGAGGGCTAACCCGGTCAGTAAGCCAATGCCGCCACGGTTACGTTCAAACCAAGAATCTCTGCGAAGGATTTTCTCTTCGAGTATCTTTGCTTGGTTCTTGAGTATTTGTTCTCGTTGAGTGCAAGTTTCACGATCTACAAGGCAGGTCAGTTCGGAGGCTTTTGAATCTAGCTTATGTTGTAATATCTTCCGGAACTCTTCTTCACTCACGAGTATTCCAGTATAGGTATCTCCGTCCTTTTCTACCACCGAAGGTATGGGACCAAACTTCGTCACGTCGGCTGCGGCGGCAGAAAAGGAAACCAGAGATAACATTACAACTAAGCTTTTCATATTAGTCCAGAAACTTCTTCAGACCTTCAATCCTCTTCGTTGGGCGTGATAGTCCGCTAACGAGTGTGTAAGTTACTAACTTATCACGATTTGGATCTTCGTAAATGCCTCGATTGATGATTGCTCCCCCAGTGATAGCTGCTAGAGTGTCGAAGCCGAACTCAATGTTATCCATTAAGCCGATGGTTTCTTCGAAGATTTCTTCGCCTCCGAGCACAATGCAGGCAGCACCAGTAGCAGTCGTTAGGTCGAAGCCTTCCGCTAAAAGAGTCTTCTCTAAGTTCTTCTTGAGAGCAGTAGAGATAGCAGTCTCGTTTTCTAGGTCCTTGACCGCCGTGACTCCCATAATCATACATCCAGATTGCTGCATAATACTATCATAGTCGGTAGCGTCAAATGTCGTATACTCTGAGTCCTTGTTTGCAAGGACGTTGAACACATGAAATAGTCCTGCGACCGTATTGTTGATCGTCGTCCAGAACTTCTTTACCGTAAGCTTTGGATAGAGTTTTTTAATCTTCTCGTTGTCTACCATTATTAAGGGGGCAATCTTGCCCTCTTCGGCGAGGTCACACAACTTAGTGATTCGGGTGTGTGCATTCTTGGCTACGGTTGGAGAAGCAGATTCACCGGCAGTTGGTAATGAGGCTATCACACCAACACGCCTATCAACATCTTCGACACCGATATATGTGAAGTACTTCTTGGCGACCTTGATGAGTGTGTCCACCGTTCCGCCGCCAGAGCCGCCAGAAACTCCAAGACAGATTAGGATGCGGTCAACGTTGGTTCCGAAAATCTCCCGAAACTTGTTGAATACTTCCTGTTCCTTCTGTTCAATGGCGGCAGCAGCTTTAGCCTGGTCCTTGCCGGCACCCTGTTCACCATGCTCGTCAACCAAGAACTTCTGGTCCTCTGGTAACTTTAATCCGTTCAAGTCGGACCTTGCAGTATTGACTGCTATAGTTTTCGTGTAACCGAGGTCGAAGAACGCTTTTGCCATTCTTCCGCCGCCTTGGCCGGCACCGACAATACCATAAGATAAGGCACCACCGGCCTTGTCCTCGATTGCGTCAACCTCTTCGTTTAAATCGGGGTCATAGTCCTCGATGTCTAATGTTGGGATATCTACCATTTGTGGGTCCTCCTTATGCGCCTAACTCTTCGTAGAGTTTGATCAGGGCGTTTAGACGTTCGGTTCTGTCTTTTATTTCTTTGGTGCCTTTAAGGCGGGTTTCATAAACGATTTTTATAGCCCCTATGCTTTCTTTCTTTAGTGTAGCACGGATCTCGGATTCCTTAAGGGCGACGCTTGTGCTCTCTCGTAAGGAGTCTAACATAGGAGAGGTTTTCTCTGCCGATGCGACGAGACGGTATAGGTAATAGATGACTGATACGACAGCTATGGTCGCCAAAGTTAGCTTCCACCACAGCCGCTTTACCCAAGAAGTAAAGGTATCCATCAGCCGTGTTTCCACTTGGCTGCAATGTCTGCCAGCCCCTGAATCCCTATATATACTAAGGATATGGCCACCCAATCGGCACTCGTGACTGCTCCCGCATATAACATCGCTGTGGCAGTGCCCCAAACCATGAGCTTTCGTGATGCCCACTTACCGAGCCACTGATCAATCTTTGCGTCCATAATTATAATACCCCCTGTGATTATAAATAGTCAGGGCTTAGGCATTTCGGGATGGTTTACTGTGGGGTCCGGGATATCATCAAGATTTCCCGTGCTTTCTTCGCTGTGTGAGAGCCATCTTCTTCCTTTTTCCTTCGTCCGGCGGTATATGTTACGTCGAAATAGACCATATCATTGTCGCCTTGTAGTTCTTCAAAGAAGCCGTCTCCGACATCTCGGTTGGACATCAGGACTTTTGCGCCGGTGGCGGAAGCTTTGTTTAGGTAGCTGACGACCCCTCTCTGTAAGTTGTCGTCAAAGTCAACACCATACTGAGTGAATGAACCCCGGTAAGGAGGGTCTAGGAAGATAAATGCGTCAGAATTTTCAGGACCTAACGTTTCTGAGAAATCCCCGGATAGCAAGCAACACTTCTGTAGGGCGATGTGCCACTCCATCACATTATCTATATCATAAACCTTATCTTTTTGGTTTAAAAGTCCCGAAGGGGTCCCGAACCTATTGTTTGTGTTCTTGTTGATCTGCCAGATACCATTGAATCCGGTTTTCATCAAGAAATATAAGGTGGCTGCCTCAGTCGTGGCATTCCACTTTTCATAGTCATAAGCATGTTCAAGCCGGAGATCATAATAATATTCTTTGCGGTCAGGCTTATTTTTAGGAAGATAGTTGCTCGAAAGATCGTCTACCCGAGCAGTAAAGGCGTCTACATCATCCCTAATAGCACGATAAATGCCCATAATTGAGGTATTTATATCGTTGAGAACGAAGGATGCTTCGGGGTTTTTTTGGTATGCCCACACAAACATGGCACCACCGCCGAAAAAAGGCTCGACATAGCGGGTGAAGTTTTTTGGTAGATGAGGGGCGTATTTCTTAAGCATCTTGTTTTTGCCGCCAGCCCACATAAATAAAGGTTTCATAATAATAACTCCTTAATCTGGTCAGCAACCTCTGAGATGTTAGTGTTTCCTTTATGCATAACTGCGTAGCTATCGTCACGAAGAAGTAAACGAAACTCGTTAAGATACTTCTGCCCTTGGAATGTCTCGCCCGAGAAGATCAGAAAAAATGGATTGGCGGGTGTATCAAACATTCCTGACACCGTTTCCTTTAGTGCCGGTGATAGGTATTTATACACCCGTTCGTGAGCGTTACCGCCCTTGTTCCCAGCTTTCTTCTCAATGAATATGCGTTTGCCGGTATGACGGTTCACTACACACATATCCGGAACGATTCCTTTGCCGTCGGAATAAACCTTCAACTTTGGTACAGGTGCCTGAACCTCAAAATCGTTGCCCAATGCTGTGGTCAACAAATCCTTTAACGTCCGTTCGGCGTGAGCGCCCACTACCCGAGCTTCCGAAACCCATTTTGAATCTCGGTGCGATAAATCAGTGCTAGTCATAAGTTCCTCTTTCTGTCCAGGTGTAGTATACACCAATTCTTGGATTTATTTATTTATGCCGGAAGAAACAACAACTATGTCGTCTTCGTGAATGTCAATAATTGCGCCGTGAGGGTAGTCCTCAATCATTCTACTAACAGGGGTGGCATCACCAACCCACCATACCTCCCAGTAGCCCTGAGGGATATTGGCGGAACAGAGTCCCATTACAAGCCCGTAGCCTCCGGAGCCGTTGGCATTGAATATGTTGCTCTGGACTAAATCACCAACTTTCATTTTTTATCTTTCTTTTCTAGATCTAGTTTTAGTTCTGGTATGTCAAGCCTCTTGCCGTACCCTAGCTTAAACAGTAGTTTCAAATCCTCAATGATTATCTCACACTCGTTGGCGGCGAGAAGATTATTCTCTCGTCTATTTTTAGACGCCATTTTCTCATATTCTTTGATAATCTTATTGAATTCTTTATACTTCATTTTGTTCTCTTTTGGCCGTAGCCACTAAATCAACATCTCGTGCCGGAACCCAGGTCATGCTAGCACGACCGCACAGGGACCATTTGACTTTGACATAATCATCTTCTTCTGAATAGTGCATTATTATCCCAAGCCCAAGGTCAGAATCCGGAGCAAAAGATAACGGATAATCTTTATGTCTTACAAGGTCACCTGGGATCATTTTGTTTCACAATATCAAAACAATTATTAGCGTTTGTTAAAAGTTCTTGAAAGCGTTCGCCAGAACTACACCACTGCAAGTCAACATAGCGGCTTGGGGGATAACCACTATCAACACTTTTACGCTCTGTATAGGACTTGGTAAGAACCAATGCCAGTTTGCCAGTGTGGGGCGTGTGGCGAGCCCGTAAAAGTGTGCCGGGTTGCTGAACGGTATTCCAATGGTCGTAAATAATATGGTTATCTTTGGTCACTGACTATCTCCCAATTCATAGGCATAAAAATGATTCGTTGTCCGGAAGGGAATAGGGCATCCCATAAAATACTTTTTCCTGTTTTGGTTAGTTTGGGGGCAAGTATTGCATACTCGCCATGCTCCCGGATGGTACGGTTTTCTCGGCATTGTTTTTTGATTCGTAGCAACATACCGGGCTTTAGTCCGTCGGCGTATTTCATTTTACTTTCACCAGATATTCTACGGGATATTGTTTGGACACGCTCGACCCGAAGAGAACATCAACAAACTGAATCTCACCTCCGAGATATTCGTCAAGAGCCCAATAGTTTGAGCGGGCAATAACACCAAGGACGTTGTTGGAGGCTACGCCCACCAATTGCCCAATTTTATAAAGCACAAATTCAGGTTTCATTACCACATCCGTTTCGTTAGTTTGTCTTCGCCTAGGAATACGCTTGTTCCGTTAGGCCTGAGCACTCGCCAATGCGTTCCATTTAATTTCTCTACCAGCAAAAGAGGAGTTTTGTTCTCTGCTAACTCAACAAACCAAATGGTTGTGTAGTTATTGATCGCTGATTTTCGGACTCTTACTAAATCGCCGACCTTCATGATACTACCTCAAAATGGGTGGCGGCTCGCCAATACTGTGCGTGCTTTGGGGCTTCGCCGTTATCACCTATGAAGGTTACTCTGATACTTCCGCCAGCGGTCTCCATTACCAGTCCCAATATTTCGGGCTGACGAGTGATTGGGTGGGGCTTGCGTCTTACGAGGTTGCCGACCTTCATGATATCACCCTCAATTCCCCACGCTCAAGCCATAAGTGCGAGGCGTCGGTGAGAAGGTGGATCAGTTGGCGGGTGGGATCAGGGGTCGGTGAGTCGATAGTAGTGATGAGTCCCATTATTGGTGGCGTCTCGCATCCATCTGTCCAAACTATCACCGCTAGATTACCCACCTTCATTTTACTTCTACCAGATTACACACATAATTAACAAAACTGGGAGCGTCGCCGAGGGGCTGGCAGAGATAGAAGATGTGTTCTTCCGCATCGGGGTAGTCCTCATCGAACTTACAGGCAGGGGAGAGGCTCATCACCAAACTAACAAGCGGTGGCTGCTTCTCGCCCTCGATGTCGGCGTCCATGACTAACATACCCGGTTGAATACGGCTGCGTTTTTGAATCTCTTTAGCAATCATCTGTATCTCTCCACATCCCTATAGTAGCACCGTTCCAGTATAAGTCAAGCTTTATTTTTGGTGCCCGAGATTAGGGTAAGCTTGTCCTCTCCTACCCAATAATCTTGCTTGCCTGTTCGCACTTTGTATTTGTCGTCCGCAGTGAAAACATAACGCTGTTCAATAACAATGCCTGTGAGTACAGTGTCATCAATATAGTCTTCGGTTACTCGGCTCGCTTTGAAACTTACAAGGTCGCCGAGGTCAAGCCGGAAATGAAATTTGGGCATTATGCCTCCGAGATAATCTCTAAATGATGGGCTGAATAATATTCCGTGTCAGGAGACCCAAGCCAATCAACAAGCACAGAGGTTGTGCCCTCGTTATTGTCTAGGGGTTCCGACAGGACAAGCCC
>Ga0114997_10003205_pt1 | contig 12915 bp, 8 predicted proteins | sample ArcticOcean_MG_C_2_FD_87045 | JGI IMG/M metagenome (GOLD analysis project Ga0114997, IMG submission 87045) | Marine microbial communities from western Arctic Ocean - ArcticOcean_MG_CB4_136 | ecosystem: Environmental > Aquatic > Marine > Oceanic | place: Arctic Ocean: Canada Basin | collected... | reverse complement strand
GTATAGTATAGTATAGTATTAGTAGTCTTGGGAAAAAAATTGAGACGTTTTCAGGCGTCAGGAATGAAGAAGAAAAGACTTTCTTTGACCAAAATTTTTTGCAGCAACAGGCCAGCTTTTTTGTTTGTTTGTTGCAAAGAAATTAAGAAGAAGAAATCTTTCCGTCAAAGAGGAGCATTTTTGGAAGGAAAAGCAGCAGTCGAAAAGCTTCGTAAAAATAAAAAAGAGAAGAGAGACACACGAAGACAAAAACGCGCACGTTTGCTCTCTCCGTTCTCTCTCTCTCTCTCTCTCTCTGCTTCGTGAGAAAAAGGACACGCGACAGAAAGCTCTAAAATCGAGCGCGAGATTCGCGCTTTTTTGTTGTCTCTCAGATGATGCTGCCTTCTTCTCCTTCGTCTGAGACGAAGACGACGACCGAGGATGATGAAAAAAATCTCGGTGCCTTTGCGCTGTTCTTGCGACGAACCGAAACGCTCTTCTCTCAGTGCTTGAAAGAGTTCGGCGGAGGTGCCTTCGTTTTACTCCTCCCGAAGAAGGCGAAAGAGGCGAGAGGTAAGATTTTGGAGTTTTTAAGAGACGCGAGGAACGACATGGACAAAACCAACGAGACCAACGAACTGATGAAACAGTTCTGGACGCAAACGAGAGAGGAGGAAAAGCGCGCGGATTTTTTGCACTTTGAGAAGAAGACGAAAATTTTACGAGAAGTTACGGACGCGTGTAAAGAGATTTTGGTCAACACGGAGGTGTATTCGCAAGGAGGGAGGCAGAAAGTCGCGGTGAAAGCGCTCGAGTGTTTGTTTTTGGTGATGAATTTCGTGGAGAAGGAGAAGGTGAGAGTGAGCGGAACGAATTCGGCGACGGAAAATGTAGAGATGATGATGACATGTAGCGCGACGATGTTGAGAGATGTGTGTAAAGCGGTCGCGTTTTGCGGGAAGGATGATAGCTCGTTGGAAATTACGAGGATGGTAGTGAAGATGTTGTTGGCGTTGGCGACGAGCGAACACATCGTAAACTCGGGGATATTTCAAGGCGAAGAAGGGGAGGAGGCGTTGGAGATTTTGACTTTGCGGTTGGCGCATTCAGCAGTCGCGAGCGATGGGGACGTGGAGAGAAAAGTGGCGAAGACGGCGTTGGTGCAACACATAAATAATTGTTTCAAAAGGTGCTCGGAGGGGGAGTTTCGTAGCGCGAGCGCTGCGGGAAATATCAATACTAATGGTGATAGTTTTTTTAGCGACCAATCAGCGTTGACGTGTTTGAAGGCATTGTGTAAAATCGCATCGAGAGATTCAGATGGTACGAGCGCGACGACTTCGACGATGATTGCGGAAGAGAATGCGGATGCTAATAATAATAAGAAACTTACGTATTTTTCTGCGGCGAATGCGTTAGACGCGGACGAGTACATCCTGGCGAGTCGGTTTTTAGCCATAGATTTACTTCGACAGCTGTGCGAAGGACCAAACGCGAGAGCGTGGTTAGCAGCGTATAGAAACGAATTGAAGAAACCTTTGAGCGAGGCGTTGTTGATGAACGCGATGTTAAATCCAAAGTCCACGCTTCAAAAAGGCGGCGTCGCTGGAGTGGCTGCGGCCGCCGCGGCGACCGCGTCTGGCGCGATCAACAACAATAGCAACAATAACGCGAAAAGATTGAGTTTCGAAGGCATCGAAAGGACGCTGAATGCGTCGACGAACAGAGCAACAATCACCACGAGCACGAGTAATAACAGCAACACCATCTTGCATGGATTTAGTAACGCGACGAGGTTTCATCCCATGGCGTTAGCGTCATCGAGTTTAGCCCGAGCGACGTTTGCCGCGATTGTCTCTCGCGCAAGAGATTCGTGGAAATCTGAAATCGCTTTGATGTTCCCAACGATGCTTTTACACCCGTTGGAACGATCAAAGTCAACGCACGTGAAGGCAAAGATTGCTGCGTTAAAAACGTTACGACAAATATACGACGATCCTTCGACAGCGGCGGATGTTTTTGTGAATTACGATTGCGATCCGAGATGTTCGACAAACTGCTTCGAAAGAAGCGCCAAGGCGATTTTAGAGACGCTTAAAGTTGAACGGGAAAAGGAGCGCATTCTTGTAAAAATTAGCAGTGGTTCCTCGATCGATATCGATTCAGTTGCGGTTAGAGATGCGTCGACACAGTGTTTAGTCGCTATCGTGCGTTCGTTGCGCGTGTGGCGCGCGAGAAATAAGGAATTAGGGGAAGATTTATTTCACGACGAGGATTCCATTGACGAAGTCGAAAGAAAAGCCTCCTCCACTTTGCGCCGGTCAGGGAGTCTTTCGACCTCGTTTGAGTTGATACCGTCCCAAAACGTCGTCGTATCTTCGAGTACCGCCGCGGCTAAACAAGATAACAAGAATCAAGCAGAATCGAACAACTCGACGACGACGACGAGGACGACGAGAACAACCCCGGGAAGCGAATCAGAAGGCGTCATCGGCGGCGGATTGCTCTCTTCCGTTCCGCTAGAAAACGTGCCTACGACGTCATCATCATCGTCAATAGCAAAGCCATCGCAAACGAAAACATTTGCAAATCTTAAGAAAGAGAAAAAATCGGTGGAGATTGCGGTGAAAAAGTTCAACAAGACGCCGACTATGGCAGTTCTGCGCGAGCACGCGCCGAGTAATTCAGTCGTGTCGGCGTCAGACGCCGCCAAGTTTTTACGGTCGGCGCCGGGTGTCGACCCGTCAGCAATTGGACACTTGCTGGGATCTAGCGATGCTGATGGCGTTGCTGTTATTCGAGCGTACCTGGAAAACTTTGATTTCACGAACGAATACGTGGATGAAGCGTTGAGGAAGTTCATGTCGACGTTTCGAATTCCCGGCGAAGCGCAACAAATCGATAGACTCACCGAATGCTTCGCGAAAAGATTTATTGAATTAAATCCAAACTTTGGTGGCCAAAAAATAGAGAAGAAAGTAGATTGCGTGACAATTATCGCGTTTGCGATAATAATGTTGAATACCGACGCGCACAATCCCATGGTGGATGTGAAAATGCGGATGTCGAGAGAGGATTTCTTGAATATGGCTTTGGATACGCCAGAAACGAGAGGTTTGGACGAAGAAATGATTCGAGGCGTTTACGATCGCGTGACGAAAGAAGAAATTATATTATCCGCGGATAAACGCGCCATTGCGGAAACGGCGCCGTCTTCCACTGCAGCTGATAGTAGTAGTACTACCACTGCAGCAGCGAATAGTGGTCTCATGAGCGACTTTGGCATATTTGGTGCGTTCAAGAAGAAACAGAAAATTCTGGAAATGGAGGAAAAAATTGCCTCGGAAGAAGCGAAAGCTTTGCTGAGAGAAACTGCTCGAGCGTTCTCTGCCGTCACGACGAGATCGACAATAGCTCCTGTAGGCGCACTTTCCCCGCCGCAGCTAAAAAATGGACAAGGTAGTAATTCAGAGCTCGACGAAAGCGCGAAAAACAATAACGACAACGTATTCGTCGGCGAATCCGCCTTCCACGCGGCTGCCGAAGCCGGACTGGCGCGACCAATGTTTGAAGTCATCGGCGAAGCGCTCTGTCGCGCGCTATCGATTGCGTTTGGCCTTGCAAATGACCCAGGGCGTGCCGCTATGGCTTTGGAGTGCGCTCGTTCTGCCATGCGACTCGCTTTTGAGACGAAGCTGTATACTTTGCGAGATTTGTTTGGACAATTTTTGTGCAACGCTACGGGCGTGAGTGCATCCGACAATGATCGGGGAAACAGCAACGCTGATGATGACAATGATAACGACGACGACGCGACGCGAGTCGATTTGCGAGCCATGCAACGCGCCGAGGCGACAAAAACGCTTCTCGACTGCGCAAAATCCGACGGCGATTTCATCAAGCTTGGTCAAAAATTTTGGAAGTCGTGTATTGATATTTGCGTCAGTTTGGAGATTGCCATGTTGGAAAATGACTCGACGGCGTTGAGAGGTGTTGCGAATGTGAACAACAGTTCAAACGGAACCGCGCAAGAATCGACGGACGGAGTTCTACCGGACAAAACGAAAGTGGAGAAGAACATCCAACGCCTTCTCGGGTTCAAAAACGTCATGGCGTGGCTCCGACCGTTTTCGAGGGAGGCCGGTTTGGAAACCGAGATAAATCCAGACGCCAAGGCAGCCATCGACGCGTGTTTCGTCAACTCGTCCACAATGGACGCGAGCGAACTCTCGCACGTCGTCGACGCGTTAATACAACGTTCCGAGCGCGATTTATGCGCCACCGAGCAAAGCGAAATCACAAAATCTCCAAATACCAGAATCGCGATGAAACGTTTGGCGGATGTCGCGCGGGCAAACTTGAACGGGAGATCTTTAGCAGCCTGGCGAAACGTCATCTGGGGACCAGCGTCCTTGCATTTAGCGACGACAGCAACTTCGTGCGTACAAATTGAAACGCTTGTAAATCGCAACGCGTGCAAAGAAGCTTCGGAGTGCCTTCGCGTCGTTGCCGAGGCTGTGCTCTTGAAAAGAGGAAGCGCGGAATCCGCGGAGTCCAAAGACAAAGATGGCAACATTACGCCCACAAAACGTAAAACCACGTTGACGAATTTGGAGACGGATGAAGATATCAACATCAGCAACGCAGACGCGGCGAGAGAAGACGCTTTGTTACCATTCTACGAAGCCATTCGAACGGTTGCAAACTCGAGCTTTCGAAACTCCGGCTTGGGTAACGAAACCGTCTTTTTCGAAATGAAGACGAGAAAAGCCGAATTTGTCGTCGATGCGTTGAGACGACTGGCGGAAACTTCGAGCAATAAGTTTGGGAAATCCTGGCGAAGAGTCGCTCAGACGCTCGAAGTTGTCGCTTCAAACGCCACTCTGTCGGAATATCACGGCAACACCGAGGAGTACGACGGCAACCCGGAGGATCAAGTGAAAGTTTTATTCGCGGACTCGGCAAAAATTCGCGCGTTTGTGAGTTTTCGCAACGTCATCGTCGAAAGTGTGCTCAAAGGTAGATCAATGAAAGAAGAAGCATCAACAACGACTCCATCTACCGCGGATGGAGAACTCACCGACGACGTTTTACCGGACATTGTGGATGTTTTAGCCAAATTTCGCGACGTCGAAAAGCAATCGAAAAACGACAAAGGCGATTCCATCGTCGTTTCTGAAGCTTTGCTATCTTTACAAGAGATTGTCCTTCGCGCAGATCGAAGCACGGCTCGTGGACGAAATCTGTGGAAAGTTACGACGAGATGTTTGATATCCGCGACGTTCTCTATCGAAAACACGCGGGCGACAACCGTGAGGGCGTTTGAAAGCGTCTTTGCGTCCGCGCTCAACTTTACCGCCGTGTCTCAAAACGAAAACGAGGAAAAAGCATTCTGGCAAGACGTGTGCGAAGATGCCATAGACCCTATCGTTTCGTTCACTCGTGAAGAGTATTATGGGAATCACGCGCACAAAAGTGCTCCGAAGAACGAGGGATTCTCAGAGGCGAAAGTATTTTCGTTGGCGACGTTCTTTCCTCGCTTGGTTTCAAACGTAACGTCTTCGAAAAATGTAGGGTACGATATCGTATCGATCGGTTGTGCAAATGCGTTTGCAAATGCAGACGTCGCGTCGACTTCATTAATTCACGCGTTGTCGTGCGTTGCAGCGTTTGGCACCGAGAGCACTTCCTCTCCCTCTCAAATGTTTTGGAGTTTTGCGTGCGACTTCCTGGAGAATGCGATAGGCGCGCGGAAAAAGAAGAGCGAAAGGGACGAAGTGATTTCAAAATCGCTCGTTTGTGATTTCATTCCAGAGTTGTACTCGTCGTGTGCTGTTACGGCTTCAGAAATTCGCATAGCGAAGGTCGCACGGACCATTCACGTCGACGCTTTCACCTCTGCGATGGATAAGCGAGGAGAAGAGGAACACGAAGAGCTTTTATATAACTCCACGCGAGCGGTGCTCGCGACGACGACAAACGACGCGAGCGGTACGCTCACCGCATGCGAGATCGTCTTGCGATACCACTTCTCAAATAAGGGGAAGGAGATATCCTCTTTCGACGTCTCTACTCGTACGATCGCGATGTTGGCTTCAGTCGTCGACGCGTTGACGAATATGATAAAACGAAAGAAGAAGAAGAACAACGACGACGACGGCGACGGGAGAAGTAATTCAAAAACGGAAGAAGAGGAAAGCAAAGGCAGCATCTCTTCGTTGGCAAAACAAAAGAAAGAAGTTTTAGAGTTGTTCACTCCTCAATTGTCCTCGCTCGTCGCCTTGGGACGATATCCTTTGAACAAGTCCTTGCGCGATTTGTTCTCGGCGACGTTCGATGTGTCAAAATTTTAGAACGCGCCCGCGAATATAGAGGCGAAGAAGAAGAAGATTAGTTTTTAGTGGAAGTGTACACAAGTATCATTAGTCTTATAAGCACAATAACAATTTCACCTAACGTCTCAACACGTTCGTCGGCGCGTCTGGATCGTTTTCCAACGCCATCTTCGCCATGTCTTCCACCGCGCCTCGCGGCACGGACGTGAAAAACAAACTCCCACCGAACAAGACGAACAACAACAACGAGATCCCAGCGGTGCCGAGCGGGCCAACCTTCCCGCCTTCCGCGGTATCAAACCCGGGAACAATCGGTACTGGGCCTTCGTTTCGTCCGGAATCAAACCCGAGCGGGTCCGATTTCTTCGGAGGAACTGACGACTGTGGTTCTCCTTCTTTCTCTTCTTCGCCGCTCGTCGCCGTCGTCGTCGTTCGATTTTCCCGCATTTTTATTCGTCTGATTAGTATTCGCGTCCTCGACGACGACGCGAAAGGAAACCTGCCGCAAAGGGTGGTGGTCGCTCTGCTCGTCGTCGTCGTCGTCGTCGCCAACATCTCTCTCTGTTCTATTTCCGCGCGAGCAAAGTGTGTGTGTGTGTGTGTCTGTCTGTCTCTCTTTAAAGTGGTGTGAAGAACTTGACACCAAAGAACGACGAAAAAGTTTTGTACACCGTGACGTTGGTCGTTTGGATGCAGCTCGTACGAATTCGTGGTGCTTTCTGGTGCCAAGTCGGACTCGGATTATGATATTTGTATTCCTCTGCCAAAAATGTCTGCTTCTTTGAACATTTTTCCCAGAGGGTTGGGCCCCCAAGAAAGAGGGTAAGGAGCTCTTTTTCCACCCGTTTTACGCCAAAACATATACACGTAATTCTACATCACACACCATGTTCGCTGCCACTAACGTCCAACAAACCGCCTTCGTCGGCAAAGCCGTCGCGATGAAGTCTCGCACCATGGTACGTCACGAATCAGTTTTAGAATACATTCGCGTCATCGTTTAATGCTTTCTTTCCGGAGCAGCGAGCGCGCGGATTTCCGTGATGGATTTTTCCTTTTTTTTGGATGGATTTTTCCCGATGGCTTTCCTCCTCCTCCCGCTCTTTTCGCCGGTTCTGTGAAAGAGAAAGAATTTTTCGCTACACGCGGTGTGTGTGACCACAGAGCGTTTGCGCCGCGCGAAGCACCGCGAATCGCGAATAGTAAACGCGTAATGATACTTTCGCCGCGGACATTCGTTTCGCGCGTTTCGTTTCGCGCGTGTGCGAGAGGAAACGAATTTCGAACCACCATTTTCTTCGGTGTCGTCGTGTTCCGGCCTTGTCTATCTCCGCTGTGACACCAACGAGGGAGAGAAACGACGACGACGATTAGGGTTTAACCCTAAATGGTCGGTCGCAAAAATTTAGTCTACTTACTAACAATCAAAATTCTTCTTCAATTCTTCTTAAAAATACTAACAGAAAGTGCAAAGAGGCATGACCATCATGAACTTCACGGTCACTTTGGAAACCCCGGAAGGTGCCCAAAAGATTGAATGCGCGGACGACACCTACATTCTCGACGCGGCTGAAGAAGCTGGCATTGACTTGCCGTACTCCTGCAGAGCGGGCGCGTGCTCTTCGTGCGCGGGTAAGGTTGTCGCGGGTACCATCGACCAATCCGACCAATCCTTCTTGGACGACGACCAAACCGGTAACGGCTTTGTGTTGACTTGCGTTGCGTACCCGACCTCGGACTGCACCATCAAGACGCACATGGAAGAAGAACTCTATTAAATTAACATTCAAGTAAAAAACAAACGGGTAGTTTTTTATAGCTAAGAGGGAGTTATTAATAAAATAAAAATACGACGTCTGCGTTGTGCTGAAAGGAAATACAGTGTATGCCTAAGATACCTCTTTTAATTGTCGTTGTTCGTGTGATTGTTACAAAAAACGCTCATCTTTTCTCTCTTTCTCTTTAAGTAGTAATTCGGAAGACCGACCGATGAAAAAAGAAATCCGTACGAGTATTTTATTACTTGTCGTTTTCGTCCACCGTGCTTCCGATATCGGTTATTTTCAACAAAATTTTCGTCTTTCTGTGCTTCTCGCACGCGTGCTCCAAAGCTTCGTCAAACTCAGTCGATAATTCGTACTCGGTGTACTCGACCGCGATTTTGTTCGCGTTGACCAACTTTGCCAAAGTTTCCATCATTTTCGGCGTCTTCTTCTTGTTTTCCTTCATCCAGTTTCTCAGCGAAAACCCGCGCACGATCAAACCTTTACCGACCCAATGATGCCACGGAAACGTCGCCGCGCGACCAGATGCGCACGCGTAGACGATGAGAGGACACCCTTGGTGCAAGGTTTCCGCTAAGCGTACGGCAGAAATACCCCCGACGCCGTCTAACGCCAATCTCGGTTTCGCGAAGAGGCGTTTTTCTTCCAACTCGGCGCCCAAATCGCCCTCGTCTTTGAAGACTTCAATCGCGCCTAAACTTTTGAGCCACTTCACGGTTTTCTCGAAGCCTGGATGCGCGCGACAGACTAAAATCGGACGTAATTTGAGCATACTCGCGAGTTGACAGACCACCGTGGCGATTAAGGAGGTACCGGCGTTCAGAATAACCGCATCGCCTGGTTTCAACGCCCCGAAATCTTCCAACAAACGATACGCGACGCACATCTCTCGCATCATCGCGCAATGGTTTTCCGACGTCATTTCTTTCGGAATCTTGATCAAATCTTTTTCTTTCCAGACAGCCAAGGTTCTCCACGTGCCAAGATTTGGAACGTACGGAATGACCCAATCGCCTTCGGCTAAGGACTTGACGCCGGCGCCAACTTTCACCACGGTGGCTAAACAATCCGAGCCTGGGATCTTGCGTTCGTTCGATTCGTTCATGTTGTTCTCGAAAGCGCCTTTTCGCGGGTTCAACATCGAATCTTTATGAACGTTCGCATCGGATGCGTTGTTTCCATAATTGGACGTAATGAACGACATGTGGTCTTCGTAAATATCGTGCGCGTTCATCGGCGCCACGCGAACGCTCACTAAAACTTCGCCCCACTGTAAAGTCGAGGCGATTTTCGTCGTTTCAACTCTCAAAGCCTCCGTCTCGTGCCCGGCGACGACTTTCTTCCCGGCGGGTTGATTCACCTCGTACGCTTTAATCTTCGGCAACTGCACTTCATCGTACGATCCTTTCACGACGCCGAACTGATTGATGATATCGTCCACGCCAAACGAGGCGACCGAATCGCCCCTGGCTCGCATAAACGCTTCGAATCCAGACGTGTGCGACCCTTTGTTCTTCTCCACGGTTTGAATCGCTTCTGCGACGGACTCTTTCCGCTGGTTCTCCTCGTTCAGTTTATCGCGAAATACGCCGCCACCGAAAGAATCTAACAACTCCTCCTCGACCGATTTCGAGTACGTCCCGGTCGAGTCGTATTGTTTGCGCTTGTCGGTATCCGAGAGAACGTCGTAGGCGCGTTGGACCAACGCGAACGTCTTCGCATCGCCGCCTTTATCCGGGTGCGCTTTGGTGATTAAGTTCCGGTACGCTCGGCGAATCTGTTGATTTTTCAATGGAATAGAATAGGGAGGGAGGAGAAAGTGTGCGTCAGTGCGTCTGTGAGAGAGAGAAACAGACGAGCGTGTCCATCGGTTTCATCTTGAGATTTAAAAAAACGCTCAAGAGACTTTTCGGATTCTCAAAAATCCAATTTTGGAGTGAGCTCCTCCTCTCATACCGCGTCGTCTTTGCAGAAAAGAAGGATATTAAAAGATATCTTTCTCTCTCTCTCGTCGTCGTCGTCAGGATCGGATTCGCGCCTCCCGCGCGTCATCATTGTTGCGTTCGCGCGATGATGATGATGATGAAAAGTTTTTTGCGAGAAAAAAAACGAAAGAGAGATCAGAGAAGACACGTGCGAGATTTAGATATTAAAAAAGAAAGAGAGATATACCTCGATCGACGTCGCCGTGTTCTCCACGTTCAAAGCGCCGTACAGATCCGGACACTCGTCCTCTTCCTCCGCTGTTCTTCTGTTTTGCTCCACCATAATGTTTTAAAAACTGTTGTTGTTGTTGTTTTGTTGTTCTTGATCGGTGGGTGTAAAATGCAGATTGACTGTGACGTTTTTTTTTTCGTCTAAAAATCAAGCGTTTTTGCCCTCTTTTTTTCCCACTGGTCCCATATCTTTCTAAACCACTACTCAGAAAAGGGATTTCCGGACACTTACGCAGCGAGACAGACACAGAGAGAGAAGAACGTCCTCTCGTTTTTATAACACGCGGAGTCAAAGTGTTTTGTTTTTGGGTTTCTGCTGCGTGTTGCTTTGGGAGTACGTGTTGTATATCATAAAAGAGCGGAGAGGTTGAATACCGCCGAGAGATAATATTCCATTTTTGAATTATTCCATTTTAGTATGTAGTTGTTTATGAGCACGACGACGAGCATGGCAAAAGCAACGGATAATAATACTAATAATAATGATAACAGAAACGACGACGACGTGGAGAAACACTCCTCCACGGGTGTTTCTCGGGCGTCGTACGGAGACATTTTTCGAGCGTTCATCTTGATGGGCTGGACGGCGTTCGGTGGGCCAGCTGCACACATTGGCATTTTCCAAAAAGTCTTCGTCGATGGTAAAAAATGGATTTCGAGCACCATTTTCGCGGAATTGTTGAGTTTAGGCCAGTGCATGCCCGGACCGACGAGTACGCAAGTCAGTTTTGCGCTCGGCGTGACGCAGAGAGGCGTTCTCGGTGGCCTCTTATCGGGAGGTTTGTTTCAATACCCAGGATTGATTTTGATGACTTTAGCCGGGGCGGGCGCGGCGGAGGCGCTGACGAACCCGTCGAGCTTTTTGAAAGGGTTAGTCAGTGGTCTCTCCGTGGCTGGCGTGGCGTTAGTAGTGGACGCGGCGGTGAATTTGTCCAACGGGCAGTGTAATAAGAATAACATGACGAGACTGTTGGGACTAACGAGCGCGTGTTTCGCGTATTATTACAAAACCGCGTGGCTGTTTCCGTTGCTGATTGTTTTTGGCGGTTTGGTGAGTTATTTCTTCGGCGCGGATAAAGATATCGCGGAAAGAAACGAACAAGACGACGAGGTGGCGAGTTACGGGGCTACTAAAATCGTTGGCGGTTTCTTGATTCTTTCCTGGGCGATCGTGTTGGTGCTCATGGTTACCGTCGCGAGTCAAACGAATTACGATTCGAATCAGTATTCGCACTGGTTTGCGGCGTTTTTTAGAACTGGGAGCATAATCTTCGGTGGCGGACAGGTTGTGTTACCTCTGTTGTTAGACGATGTCGTTTCGTACGATTCGAGTCAGCCGGATAACATCGCTACGAACAGTTGGGTTACCGAGGACCAGTTTTTCTCCGGATTGGCGCTCGTGCAAGCGTCTCCGGGGCCGATGTTTAACTTTGCCGCGTATTTAGGTGCCGTGATGGCGCAAAGAGCCGGTAAAAGCGTCGTCGCTGGAGCGTTGACGTGTTGGACAGGCTTATTCGCCCCGGGTGTGACGTTAATTTTCGGCGTCTTGCCGTTTTGGGGTTACATTCGAACGTTTCAAGCGTACCAAAAAATGCTACCGGGTTTGAACGCCAGCGCGGTTGGTTTAGTCGTCGCCGCAGCGGTGCAGATGTTTTTGAAAGTCAGGGAAAACTCGCCGTTTCCGAAATTTGCCGTAGTCATCGGTATGTTGACCTTATTCGGAACGAGGTACGTGAAAATGCCAAATCCAAAGTTGGTCGTTTTACAAGCGCCTCTCGTCGTCGCTTTCGGAGGTCTGCTGGGGATACTCGCTTGGGCGACTGGATGCGATTAAAGTCAAGTAGTAATAGCAGTAGTAGTAGGGATGATGTGTATCGTCTTGCTAGTAGTAATGATGTACTGGCAATATCAGGCCAACGCGTATTTCTTCTATTTCTTCTATCATCATCATAAACTCACAACATCAACAACAGCGTCATAATGCTCCCCTAGCGTGTACGATTCTTTCATAAACGCCACGCGCAACGGAAACGACGATCCGCCTTTTTCCTCTTCTCCTTCCCCACCGCTGCCAACACCCTCGACGACCATCTTCTCCACCTCTCCACCTGGCCTGACTTCAAAAACCTCCACGTTCCTCCGCAACGCTCTCGCAATGGCTAACATCTCCACGTGCCCGCCCCACTCGGCTGTCGATCCCACCTTTTCGCAATACTTTTCGTACGATCCAGCCTCCTCCATCTCCACGAACGCTTCGTACTCTTCTCTGTTCTTCAACATCTCGTCCTTGCACATCGTCCTCACTTCCCCGTACCTACTCTCCTCTTTCATCTCATCCACTTGTTCGGCTACCGCGCGATACAAACAGTGCCCGTCCGCTTTCACCTCCCTCAGCGTCAAATCCAACGCCTTCAGCGCTCGCCGCATCGCTTCTTCTTCGATTTCTTTCTTGGACGGTCCAGACTCGCGAAGTCGCGCGCGTTCCATCTCGATCGCTAATTCTCTCGCCTTTTCCTCCGCAGCTTTCTTTTCCCGTCGCTTCTGCGCTTTCGTCGGACCACCTTGTTGCTGTTTCCTTTCCTCGCTCGCTTCCTCTTT
>Ga0114997_10003190_pt1 | contig 12956 bp, 7 predicted proteins | sample ArcticOcean_MG_C_2_FD_87045 | JGI IMG/M metagenome (GOLD analysis project Ga0114997, IMG submission 87045) | Marine microbial communities from western Arctic Ocean - ArcticOcean_MG_CB4_136 | ecosystem: Environmental > Aquatic > Marine > Oceanic | place: Arctic Ocean: Canada Basin | collected... | reverse complement strand
CGTATCGCACCGCGTTGTCGGAATGGTATTTCTACTTTTAGTACGATTTTAAAGTAACTTTGTGGATTTGATGTTACACGGTGGTGGTATGTATATATATAAACGCGCTATTTACATAAAAAACTCTTCTTCCTTTTCTCTCTTCGTGTCGTCGTAGTTGTTGTTCTTCTTCTTATTAGTAGTAGTAGTAGTATTAACCAGAGAGCGGCGAGGGCGAAGGGCTGGGCGATTGCGACGGCGGTAAAGGAGGTCTATCCGTCGAATCCGCGCCAAACACCTGTCTCAGTGGGTTTTTCGAAACCTTGAGGGTAAACATGAACGCGGTTTCTTCTTCGATGCCTTCGCGTAACATCGCGTCTGGGCTGAGCAACATAAATTTATCTTGGCTGGTGAGGTCCCTTCGCTTGCCGCAATCTAAGGCTTCCCAGACGGACATGCCCGGCTTTTTACTCGCCATTGGATTCTTACCGAGCGTCTCAATTTCTACTTCGCCGGTTTTGAAATCGACGGATACCATGCACTGTTCGCGGGAGATTTTCTTGGACGAAATGCCCGCGACGCCGCGACCGAGCGTTTGTCGTTCTCGATTGATTTCCATGATGGAGCCGTCCGGACATAAAATCTCAAAGGAATATTTCGCGCCGGACGGGGCACCTTCGCCTGTCGCGCCGGAGATATCCCAGTCAGAGACGAGTTTTTTACTTTTATCTATGACAGACGGCGAAATCGGGTCCAAGATGTTATCTTCTCCCACCGAGGCTAAACTCGGCGCGCTTCCTCCTTTGGGCGGTTTGCGAGCCGATTTGTTGCTCTTTATCTTCGCGCCGCCAGTCATGCGAGCGACGTCCTCTTTGGCAATTCTGTCTTCCTCGAGCACTTGAACTTTCGTTTGCAAGTCCATGATCAAATCAACCAACTGCTCTTCCGCCTCGGACGCCGCTTGAATGACCGCGACGGCGTTTTCGGCGTTTTCGACGTCGCCGAAACCTTTGAAAGATTTGTGCATAGCCAACGCGTTGGAGACTTGGTCGTTCAATCGTTTTTTGTACTTTGATTTTATGCGATAGGATCGGATACAAGCCAGGATGAAAAGAAAGAGAGCTGCGCATCCGCTTCCAAAGGCATACCAAAAGTATTTCTCGAACCAAGTGTTTTTTTCAGTCGGGATATCACTGCTCCAACCGTAGAGCCTAAAAGGTTGGTAGCCGACGCCCGAATTATTTGCCACGACGGTGACGTACCATAAATCTTCCGTCGTTTCCATCTCGGACGAGACCGTCCCGTTTTTTGCGATGACGTCGGCTAAGCCGAGCGAAGGGCACGTGCCTCTTCTTGAGAGTAACGCTATTTGAGAGGGATTGTTCGGACTGATGCTTACGTGCGTTTGCGCCGAGTTCATGCCGCGCGGCATCAGCATGCTAAAATGACGACTTTGACCGCAACACAACCACGCGTCCCTCGTCAACAACGTCTTCGTCTCCTCGAGGCCGGTTTCGTTTCTCGGTAATACGACGATTGTGTCTGGTAAAACTTCGAGTTTAAAAGTAACGTCCAAGACATCCGATCCCGCTTGCGTCTCGTCAAATGCGATGGAAAAGTAAACTTTACTTCCGGCGTTTCCGCACAAACCAAAGTGTAAGACCAACGCGTCGTTCGCCCCGTTCGGGTCAACCGGCGGTACTACCGCTTTGGCCATGTATTTATCAACCGTTGGAACCTCATCGAGGGATGCAAGCACGAGGATGAGGTTCTTATCGCTCGGCACGAGCGTTCGAATCGTCGCCAGAATATCGCGCGGACCATCTTCGGTCGACGGAACTTCGTAACGTAAAGTTTCGCTCGGACACGATCCTAAAGCGCAAATCAGAGCGTTTTTATCCAACTTGATCTCAGTATTGGAACGATCGGCGTTGATTTCTTTCCCCGTGGGTATTTTTTCGAGATCGTTCGCCGCGCATTGCGCAATCGTGGACGCCCACAAAGCGTCTTCTCTCGGACATTCACCGCTCGTCGAACTCGAACCGCTCCCGGCAACACACCCGCCCACAGTGCTCGTTTTACAATAGCCGCAGTTTGTTTCTTGCGAACATGCTTCGCACGGGGTGGGGTGTCTGTCGTGCACCGCGCACGCTTCGTCGCACCCGTCGGCGTCGCCGGCGAAAGCCCACTTACCGCATACCCCGAGCGGTAGCTTTGCACCGGTACCTTCGGTATAAATAGGTCCCTCCGTAACGCCAGGAACGCACACGCCTTTTTGGCCTTCCGCCGCGCACCAACCGCATCCGCTGACGGCTCGGCAGTCATTGCACGTGAACTTCGCGCTACAATCGTTGGCTGGGCAACTGAATTGCGCTTCGCACGTTTTCTTCGACGCCGGCCACGTCGACGATTGCAGTTCCAAGGCGCTGGCGCAGTAGCCTCGGCACGGTGGATCCGAGCAAGTCCCCTCAAAACCTTGGCACCAGGAGCAATCGTCATTGGTTCCAGCGGCGCACGATTTACAATCCGGACGCCAGCCGCACCCTTCTTTCGCGCCCCAAAAGGAAAACTGGTATACGCTCGTTCCCGTGTTCACCGTTACGGCAGCTTCGACTGAAAAGTGAATAAAGCGAGCTCCTTCTACGTCTGATGCTGTCCCGGCGCACGCACCTGGTTTGGTGACCGCGGCGATCTCGTTCAAATCTCGAAAATTGTGCGTTTTGATGCACGTTTTTGGCGACGAGCACGTCGTGCCGCGATAAAAGTATTCAATACCGTAATCAGTGTGCATTGGATATTCAGCCAAAGACGAAGCTTGTACGTTTACGTTACCATCGACGACCATTTGAGCGTAGGTAAAGCCAAGCGTTTCGAACTGATCGACCCGAATGGAGTAAAATCTCGCGTCGTTATAGTCGAGCGTATTCGCAGATTCGATGGAGCCGATCGATACGTCGTGACAAGCCGTCTCCGCTTTCTCGATGGTCGCGATGAACGTATACTTGATGAAACCGTTTCCATCCTCCTCATTTTCGAGATTTTGGTTGTTGGTGGGGTTTTCCAATCCAGCCGAGGCGTAAATCTTGACCAATCGAGGACCGTAAATAAATCGTATATCTTTGTGCCTAGCTCGAGGTGTAGAGGTGTCCCTATACACCTCGGATTGGTCGTCGTAGACTTTCATTGTTCTATATCCACCCACCTCCTTATCGTACAATTTATAATCCTCCGCGTTGTCGCTCTTGGGTACACTCACGGAAAGATCCGTGTACGACCGATACGAACTTTGCGCCTTCGCGGATGGCGTGTACGTGTATTGCACTTTATGCAATCCTTCCGGCACTTCCAAGTGATAATAATCTCTGTATCCAACTTGAAAAGATCTCTCGTAAAGCGACCCGGACGATACCGTTTCTGGCTGGTACGGTTGAATTCTCGTACTAATCGACCACGTGTTCGTGCTCGACGATTGAAAGATCTCCACTCGTATATCCGCTCTGGCGCCCGCTGGAGCGACAAACTGCACCGCTTCGCCCTCCGTCTTCGCGGTTTTTGTGGAGGAGTAATTCGTCCCGGCGCACGAGACGTGCAAATCCGGGTTCGCGTTTGTTCCTTGAATATTCGATAAACGTACGGTCATCTGTGTAATGCATTTGAATGTGTTTGTGTGCGCGTGAGAGAGAGATGAAGAGAGAGAGAAAATAAAAATCGTCAGCATCAGCATCATAATCATCATAATCATCATCATCGTATCTCTTCGCGCGGCGCGCTGTTTTATTTTCCCGCGCGAATTTCGAATTTCTCACAAAACCATCATCATCATCATCATCATCATCCAAAGAGAGTCGAGAAAAAGACGCGCGCGACGACCAAAGACGAGTATAACGAGACGACTTAAAAACGCGACGCTCTCGCCTCGCGCGATGATTGCCACCGCACTTTTGCGCATCTCTCCCTGTCCGTCGTCCATTTTTTCGAATACGCGGAGAAAAAGAGAGAGAAGAGAGATGTGTATAAAAACGTACCAAAGTTTCCACATCCGCCAAGGCCTGGGCGTAATACTCCACCGTCTGTTCGTAATACACCGTACCAGCTTGCACTACCGTACCGTTCTGCGGTATGATCGTCGCCGCGTGTGCGTGTGAGAATATCATCATCATCAGGAGCGCAATACTATTCGAAGAAATCGTAGTATTCTTCATCGTCGTCTTCGTCGTCATCATCGTGAGTGTATATATAGACAAGACGAGGTCGTTAGGTATTTTGTGTCCGTCTTTTCGACTCTGAAGATCTTGACTCTCTGGAAAGAAAAGTCAAATTTTTATTTAGGGTTTTTGAATTTTTTTTGTCCTCTTCTTTTTCCTGCGAGGCAACAATTTTTAAAGACAACGCGCGGCATTTATTGAGATATATAGTATTAAAAATGTCATCCGTCCAGGTAGGTTTATTTACACGCGTACTCATCATCGTCATCGTTTTCTCTCGAACGAACGCGTGTTTGTTTGTTTGTTTGTTTGTTTGTTTGTTTGTTTGAGCTCTTATTGACTGATTGAAAATGGAAACTCATCTCTCATCATCTCTCTCTCTTTTATGATGTTCTAATAAAGGTGACGAACATTTCCCCGTCCGCGCAGGATTCAGACCTGTCCGATTTCTTCTCCACGGCTGGGGACATCTCGAAATTAGTCGTCAAAGACGGTCTGAACAACACGAAACGCGCGACGATTGATTTCAAGGAAAAAGAGGCAGTCTCCGCGGCGTTGTTGTTGAACGGGTGTTTACTGTTGAACCACGCGTTGTGCATCGAGGAGATTCAATTTCCGAGCGAAGAGATGGAGGATTTGGAGGCGTTGAAGAAACGCGCGGAAGGAGGTTTAAACGCGGGGGAGTTGTCGAAAGGAGAGACCATCGCGAGTGGCATTTTGGCGAAAACGATCACGTTTTCCAAGCAAGCCGGTCAAGCGATCAAACAGTTCGACGAGCAGCATAAAATTTCCGAGACGGTGGTTTCGAAAACCAATAGCGCGTACAAAAATGTGGACGAGAAGTTAAAATTGACGGAAGCGACGGCGACGATGAAGGTGAAGATATCCGAGGAATCGCAAAAGTTAGACGAGAAATTCAAAGTCTCCGCCACGGCTGGGGCGGCTGGGGAGGTGGTGAAAAACACGAGCACTGGCGTCGTGTCAAAAATTAACGAGAACGAGGCGGTGAAGAAAGCCACCACGGCGGTTTCAAACGCGTTTAGCTTTTTGTCGCAGAAAGCGACCGCAATTGTCTCCAAGGCGGTCGCCGAGAGCGAGAAGGAGACTTCTGCGAAAGCGGCGACGGCCATGGATGGGGTGGATGGAGACGACTCGTCGCCGAAGAGTACCGTGCCAGAGGCGTAAAATATCACTTTTTAACGCGCGTGTTGTAAAAACAAATTTTATTGAAAAAATTCTTCCTTGCTTCATTTCTAAAAAACGCTCGCTCACGCAAACACGAAAAAAAAAAATCTTTCCAAAAATGTCACCTCCACCATCGATAACATCTTCCAACATCGCGGAAGCGTACGCCAAGTGGGACAAGTACGTCGCCGAAGACGTCGACAGCGAAGACGAAGACGAACGGTTGAGACAAGAAAACATCGACCAACACGAAACCTATCGCAAATGGCAGTGGGAACAAAAACAGCAACAGAAGTTTGACCCAATGCAAGCGAAAAGAGTGAATTGGGAGAACATGGGCGGGAACAACAGCGAAAACCGCATCAGAGAGCGCATGAAAGCGAAAGAAAAGAACTACGTGAAGCAGAAGACGTTGACCGAGTACAGTTGGGCGGATTTTGAGACGTATTTAGTCGTGTACGTGAAATTAGACATCGTCGATAACGTGAAGTTGATTGAAGAGCTCGCGTTCGTTCCGAGCGACAAACGAGAGGCGTTTATGAAGAAACGATTCGACGTCGAGTTTCGGAAGTTTAGTTTCGATTGCGTCGTCGACTTATCGAGCGAGTTTGCGTTGTTTGCGGTATCTGAATTAGCTAAAGAAATCGTTCCTGAAAAATCGTCGGTGATGTTACAACAAAACGGCATGATGACTTTTACGCTTCAAAAATTTACGCGAGAGCGTTGGATGCACTTGCGAAGAGGAGAAAAAGGAAGCAGCGAGTAAAAGGAGTGTTACAAAATAAATAATGAATTCATATTACATGCGGATGCAAAGTTTTCTATACGCGTGCTAAATCTAGGTTGCTAACTTTTGCTCCGCTTGGAGTCGCATTGCGCGCTCTTCTTTTATCATGCGTCTCGTTTCGGCCAACTCTTTGAGAAGCGCCAAGTTTTTCTGCTTCTCCGCGCGCGGCGTCATTGTCGACTTCGTCGTCGTTTCCGTCGCCGGAATCGCTGGATCTTTTTCCAACGATGCTATGCTTTCGCTCGGTTGAGGTACGTCTTCTCTTTCAAACTGAAGCACGCGTCCAGTGGCTGGTTGTGTCGTCGTTTGGAAAAATCCAAAACCAGGCGTGGCTTCTTCAACGCCAGCCGCTGTCATTTCCGTTTGCTGCTGCTGTTGCTGCATCGTCGTCGTCGTCGGCGGCGGCGGCGGCGGCGGTGGATACTGTTCATGATGATATGTCAACCCTTTACCACCGCTCGAGCTCATCACGTAATTAATATCCCTTTCGTGCGCCCTACTAATCTCTTCTTTCATCGCTTTCAATTCAGCTTGCACCGATACCAACTCCAATCGCAAAACGTCCCTTTCCTTCTCGACGTCTTCGCACCGTTTTCTCGTCATCATCTCCTCTCTCGCTAATTCTTGAGATAAAGCGGAAAGTTCTGCTATTGTTCTCGAGTGTTCGTTCATGTGACTTCTTCCGTTATTGTTCCTTCCGCCGTAATTATTATTCGTCGCCAAATCCAAACACTTCTTCTCCAACGCCCTCGTTTCTCGAAACAACTCGTCCCTCTCCTTCTTCTTCTCCTTGGCATCCTCTATGGCTTGCTTCGCGCGTAACTCGGCACTTTGTGCACGATCGGTCCTCGCCGTTGCAACGCTTTTAGCTCGCTCCATCTCATGAATCGCTCTTTGCGTCCTCTTCTCCGCCACGTCCACTTGCATCTTCGCATCCCCGACTTTCGTTTCGCTCTCGACTAACCTTCGCGATATAGATTGTATTCGATCTCGCAACTCTCTATTTTTCATATCCGCCGCATCAAACGCGCGCTCGTACTTTTGTAACCTCGCCAAAGTTTTTCGCAAAGCAATCTCGCAGTCTCGTTTCGTCTCTCTCATTTGCTCCACAACCTGTCGATATTTCCTGTTTTCGTACTCCGCGCGTTTCCTCTCTCGTTCGAGCGCGTCTTTTTCCCTATTTACGCGCTCGAGCTGGACGGCGAAGTTGTTTATGGAAACCTTCGATGGAATTCCGCCATCACCACCGCTGAACGAAGACGCAGTCGTAGCCTTCATCGTTGTCAATTGCTCTCGCGCCCGCATCGCGTTCTCTCGACTTTCTAACACGTCCGATTTTAAATGTTTCACTAAACCAATCAACTCCTCTCGAGAGCAAATTCGATTTGAATCTCCTCCTCCTCTCAACGGCCAATCTAAAGCGTCTCTCAACGCTTCTTCCACCGCGCGAATCGTTTCCGTCGCTTCAATCGCGTCTTTTTTGAATCGTTCGATTCGAATTTTGTCGTTATTACTATCGTTTGGTTGCGCTTCTCGATCCTCGCAGAGCGTCGTCATCGTCTGTTTTTGTTGTTCACTCGTCGCAGAACGAAGGGGAAGAAGTGCTTCGTTGACTGATGATGATGATGATGACTTTTTATTCGTATTCGTATTCGTTATACGTGTTACTGGGATTTTATGCTTCACGAATTGGTCGAAGAAATCGTCCGGCATCGCGTCTTCGCCGTATTTACCCGGGTCGTCGTCGTCCGACAAGTCGTCCGGACGATCGTCGTCGAAGACGATCAGTTGCTCGTCGGTGTCGCCTTCGAAAACGTCGTCCTGCATCTCCATTTTATGAGGAAGAAAAAGCTAAAAAATGTAGGGGATTTCGGGCACACACAAGCAAACAAGAAGGGGTTGAGAAACTGTATTTATTACAATAAAGTAAACATGGCACCATCGTTGTTTCGTTTCTCGTTATATACACAACACGCGAATTCATGAATTCGCGCGTTTTTCGTTCTTCGTCTTTTATATATATACATTCTTTTTATCTTACTTTTTCTGCGTCGATAATAGCGCGAACGAAGCGAGTGTATTCATAAATCTACTTTTCGTTGATCAACTTCAAACCCAAAGCGACCAAGGCGATTTGCAAAACAATCTGCGGGTACCACGCGACTTTCGCGACCGGGGAGAAGAAAGTGACGTTGATAAACATGCAAAGATGTCCAGTTAACATCGCCGTGACTTGCTTCAAGTACGACTTCGTAATCTCCGCGCCAAATAAGAATGGGCCACCGAGGAAAGAGAGGAAGAGGACCGCAGTCATTCTCGACCACCAATTCGCGATCACACTCCCGCCGTCGACGTTCCAATACGACATGGCGATGTGCATGAACTTCGGGAAGGGCGGATCTGGACCGAACCAAAGTTGCGCGGAGCCCGGAAGCAACATCCCTATGGAAAAGAAACCAAACATGGCGAAAATAAAAGTACAAAACTTTTTCTCCAAATCGGCGTTTCCGCCGGCTTTTACCGTCGGTACCGGATTCCCTGCGGTTGACCTCATGATAACAGACCTCGTCGCTTTCGTTTTGTTGTTGTTGACGAACAAAGTCGCTTTGAGCGCAACCTCTTTTTCCATCGGAGAAAAATGAGAGTTTGCTGACGAGGCAATTTTAATTGCACCTCTTCTGGAAACTTTTCTCGCGTTGAAGTTTTCGACGCGCGATCGCGATCCGAGAACGGCGGATGATGAAGACGTTAACGCAAACATTATTGCTTTGTTTTTGTTGAAGTTTTGTGATTGGTTTTGTGTGTGTGTGTGTGTGTGCGTTTCTGGTAGACAGAAGTGACGATCACAACTCAATAATTATTCCAATTGGTTGGACACTTTCATCAAAAATATCTTTTCTCGCCTTTTTTTGTCGACCAATCAAATGCGAGAGAATACCTGATTTGAAAAGCGTTCGCGTTTTGCCGCTGCTGCCGCTGCTGTGCGTATTCAATTCTATTATTACAACGTTCTTTAAATCATCCTTAAATATCTACGACGATGAAGTCCTCGTCGGTGTCGTCGTCGTCACTATCCACGTATTCGTAACTCTTCCTAATGCTTTCGCCGAAACCGTCGTCGACGACGTTGAAAAAATCCTCGCCTCCACCTAAAGCGTGTTTGCTTTCTCCTCCTCCCGCTTGCGTGTTGGAGTTTTTAGTAGACTCGTTGGTTGAATCGCCGCCTAGGGCGGAGTACATGTCGTCGACGATGTGCGAGGTGTAATTTTGGCTGACACCGTAGGTTTGCGCGTCCAAGCAGTCTTGAAGCATTCGATTCCGGTCGGTCTCGAATTTACCTCCGGATTTTGAAAAGAGAAAGACTAGATTTTTGGTCGCGTTTGGAATCCACGTGTCGCGAATTTCTACGTCACCTCGCATGTTCTGCAAAGCGCCGCTGGATGCGCCAAACATGCTGTTGGCACCGTTTTGCCACTCTACTTGTTTTGGCTGACCGTTGGAGTCGCGCTCGCAAATTACATATTTGTACTCGTGGGTTACGTCCAAGCCTAAAGGGACTTCCTTCGTCCACGTCATTTTGTTTGCGCACGTCATTTCTTCGCTCGCGTTGACTTTCCAGTCGCACCAGGAACCAGTGAGAGCCAAGAACTGATGTGGAGGTAAATCAAACTTGACGACGAATTTTGTGTCGACCGAAAATGGAAGTTGCATGGATGTATCTTCGAGCTGGATGCGTTGTTGCTCCGTGGCCATCGTCGCCATTTGAATCTCGGCTCGAAGCTTTTCGTTTTGTAAAACCACCATTTGCGCTTCGCTTTCCATTTCTTTTTGACGGAGAATGTTCGTCGACGATGCGACTGTGTCTTTCAAGGCGTCGACTTCGTTTTGAAGGTTAGCGAGTTGGACCTCGGAAGACTCCGATCGCGTCTCCGCGTCTCTTAAATTTTCTCTCGCCTCTGAAACTTGCCGTTCTAATGCGCGCTCGGCGTTTTCAAACTCCTCAATTTTCACGCGCAACACTCTCGCCTCTTCTTGGAGGAGATTTTCCTTCTCTTGACTTTGCGCCTCAAAATTTTCAATCCTCGCGCGAAGATCCATCAATTCAGACTCCGTGGCTTTGACTCTCTCGTTTGCCGCTTCCACGTTTGTTTCGGCAACTCTTTGTTCTTCGTGCGCCGCAGATAATTCAGCCTCAAACGCAGACCTCGCATTTTCTAAATCTGCTTTCGATTTTTCGCTCAACTCTTCCATTTCAAACAAACGCTGTTCCAAATTTTGCACTGTAGAATTTCTACCGCTGATTTGGGATTCCTTCTCCTCGACCTTCAAGCGCAAGTCGCTGAGTTCTAATTCAGACGCGCGAACTTTCGCCTCTGCCGCAGCGACGTTGGATCCTGCATTCTCCAATTCTAATTGAGCGGAGTCGAGTTCCTTGCGTAATTCACCGGACGATAATTCGTACGCGGTTAGTTTTGCTTGCGCCTCGTCAAGTTTAAGCTCTAAACTGCCAATTGCCAAGAGCTCGGCCTCGTAGGACTTGATTTGCTCGTTCATCTCCTCGACATGGGATTCAGCGCTTTTCTGCGCTTCGTACGCTGCGTTCAATTCAGCCTCGAAGTTCGTTCGAGCGGATTCCAACTCCGCGCGAGACTCTTCCAGTTCCAAGCGAAGTGACTCCGCGCTGCCAGAAAGCGAGGATTCAAGCTCTTCATTCTTTAACTGCAGTGTGTCGAGCTCTGCTTCCGACTCGCGGAGCTTGTCTTCTGCTGCTGCGACTTTGGACTCGGAGTTCTCCAATTCAAAGCGAGCTGAATCCAACTGCTTTTGCAATTCCCCCTTCTCTATGCTGGAAGTGGTTTCATACTCAGTCAATTGGACTCGGGCGTCGTCGATTTCAGATTCGAACGATTTGATTTGCTCGTTCAATTCCTCTACGTTAGATTCCGCGCTTTTCTGCGCTTCGTACGCTGCGTGCAATTCAGCCTCGAAGTTCGTTCGAGCGGATTCCAACTCCGCGCGAGACTCTTCGAGATCCGCTCTCAACTGCTCTTGCTCGAGAACCGAGGACGCTTTCATCTCATCCAGTTGCTCTCGAAGTTCTATCATCTCCGTGTTACGATCGTTCGATAGCGACGAAACCTCATTTTCAAAGTTTAATATTTTCTCAGTCGCGGCGTATAAATTTGACTCGGCAATTCTCCTTGCCTCAACCGCAACACTTAATTCACTCTCAAACTTCTCATGAGTAGAATCCAACTCAGCTCTAACTTCTTCTAGCTGTCGTTTCGCGTTTTCTGCTTCACCCGTAATCGCTGCTGCAGCAATGGATGATCCCATTTCTTCCTCCATCTTTGAACGAACTTCTTCGAGTTCGTTTTCAAGTGTAACGACTCGGGCATTGGCAGACTCTACTCTTTTACTCTCTTCGTAACTTTGATCCCTCATAACTTTCAACTTTGCTTCTAACGCGTACACTTTTGAGTCGTATTGTTTTCCCAATGCTTGAATTTCTTGTTTATGTTCGCTGAAAGTGACCTCGAGAACCGCATTGAAATTTTCCTTTGCGTCGGACATAATCTTTTCCGCTTGCTCTTGCGCCTTTGCAGCAAGCTCTAATTCTTCATTTAGTGCAATAAACTTATCGTGCTCTTCGCGGAACTTATCGAGAACGAGCTCCATAGCTATCTTATCAGCCTCGATAACACTTTTAGCTTCTTGGACGTTTTCAAAATTCTCCTCGGCTAACTTTTTACTCTCCTCGGCACCTTCCAGTTGCTTTTGCAAATCTTCAATCTTTGCGTTCAGCTCACGTTCAAGTTTATTGGAACGCTCCAACAGCTCTGCGCGTTCACGATAAACGTCCGCTGTCGCTTCGTCTCTTTCTCGCCACGCATCTTCGAGCTCAGCTTTGGACTCCATTTGGAACATTTCGAGGTTCTTGACTTCATCCGACGCTTCTTGCAGCTCTGTTTCCTTAGATGCAATTTTATCCCGTAGAGCAGTGAGTTCTTCCTCGAGATCGCCTTGGTTGGCCAATGCCGATTCGAGCTCGGCGATTTTCTCCCGCGCTGACATTCGAGTAGCTTTTGCTTCTATTTCTTCCGATTCTAATTGCTTCATCCGCTCTGATGCTTCTTTGAGTTTGCTTTCCGTGAAAGAGACCTTTTCTCGCAAAACGTCAAGATTTTTCTCAACGTCACCGTACTCAGCCAATTGTTTCTCGAGATCTTCAATTTTCTCTCGCCACGCTTTCTCGTTCGACTCTGCTTCTTCTTTTGAGGCCAGCGCGGCTTTCAATTCCGAGTCGAAAGATTGCCTGGACAATTCGAGAGCATCTTCCGCTTCCTTAATTTGGAGCTCTAAGTCGCGCCCAAAGGCCGCAAACTCAGTATTTTGTCGATTCAAACGCTCATCGAACTCAGTTTTTAGCACGTCTCTCTCTTTCTCGACATTTTCAAGAGCTTGTTCTAGGTCACTTATTCTTCCATCAACATATTCCGAACGTTGTGTTTTACTTCTCGATACCGCAATATTCGCAAATTCAAGCTTCTGCTTCAAACCTGCAATTTCTTCGGTCAGAGATTTATTCGTCTCTTCAAACTGTCGAACTTCATCCTTGATTTGTTTCGAATCCGCTTCGCGCAGCTCAATATCTCGTTCTAAATCAGCCTCTGCTTTTCTCTGGAACGTATCAAACTCAACCTCGAGATTTTTTCTCGAGGATTTACGACTTTCCGCTTCCATCAGTTTCGACTCAGTCTCCGCTTGCGCCGAAAGCGCCTCCTTGAGCTTTTCTTCTT
>Ga0114997_10003189_pt1 | contig 12959 bp, 13 predicted proteins | sample ArcticOcean_MG_C_2_FD_87045 | JGI IMG/M metagenome (GOLD analysis project Ga0114997, IMG submission 87045) | Marine microbial communities from western Arctic Ocean - ArcticOcean_MG_CB4_136 | ecosystem: Environmental > Aquatic > Marine > Oceanic | place: Arctic Ocean: Canada Basin | collected... | reverse complement strand
GAAATGGATAAAGAAATTGATAAATGTATTGCATTATTAAATAAATAAAATATAAGCGAACTTTCTATTAAAGGAGTAATTGGAGGCAGAACCTATCCATTGACAATTAACCGAGAAGATGAAGAGAAAATAAGAAAGTCTGTTTCAGATATCGATAGTAATATTAAAAATTTAAAAGAGAATTATGCAGTAAATGATATGCAAGACTTATTGGCCATGACAGCTTTAGAATACGCAAATGACTCTATCACCAAAAATAACTCCGTAGAATTTGAAAAACTAAGTAAAGAAATTACCAACCTGAGAGATGAATTAGAAGATTAAAAAAATATTAGAAATAATTTATGTCATTAAAAAATAAAAAAGTACTTGTAACTGGAGGCGCAGGATTTATAGGAAGTAATATCATAGAATATCTATTGAATAAAAACAACAAGGTTACTTGTTTAGATAATTTCTTAACTGGGAAAAAAGAAAATGTGAAAGGATTTCTAAATAATCCTAATTTCAAAATGGTAGAAGGAGATATCACCAATTTAGAAGATTGTTTAAAAGCATGTAAAGATATTGATGTAATTCTCCACCAAGCAGCTTTAGGTTCCGTCCCAAGGTCTATTGAAGATCCTTTAAAAACTAATAATATAAATATTACCGGTTTTTTAAATGTTTTATGGGCAGCTAAAGAGCATAACATTTCAAGAGTTGTCTATGCAGCAAGTTCTTCAACCTATGGCGACTCAAAAAAACTTCCTAAAATTGAAAGTGAAATAGGTTTGCCTTTATCTCCATATGCAGTAACTAAATATGTGAATGAATTGTATGCTGGAGTTTTCTCAAATCTATATGGTTTAGAACTTATTGGATTAAGATACTTTAACGTATTTGGAAGAAAACAAGATCCTGATGGTGCATATGCAGCAGCAATACCAAAATTTATAAAAGCATTTATTAATCACCAAGAACCTGTAATTCATGGTGACGGGTCTCAAAGTAGAGATTTCACTTATATAGACAATGTAATTCAAGCCAATGAATTGGCTGCAACTACTAAAAACCCAGATGCATTAAATCAAGTTTACAATGTTGCTTGTGGTGACCAAGCTTTTTTAAAAGAATTGGTAGAAAATTTAAGAGACTTACTTTCGGAATTTGATTCTGAAATAAAAAACATCGAAATTAATAGCGGTCCAGAAAGAATTGGCGATGTAAAGCATTCATTGGCATCGATTGAAAAAGCAAAAAAATTATTGAATTACCAACCTACTCACAATTTAAAACAGGGATTAAATTCTGCTATTGAATGGTATTGGAAATACTTCAACAACAAATCTTAGTTAATAATTGTTTTTTTTTTAGACTTTTCATATTAAAAGTCAAGTTAACTTAAATAAATTATTATAATTTATGATTTAAATACATGCAGATTTTTAAGTCACATAGTTTACTAGCTATTTATCATGTCATTTTTGCTGTATTGATATATGGAATATTAAATATAAGCGGAATTGAATACATTGATAAGATATCGTTATTTTATGTTTGTTTTTTATTAACTTATTTAGCAAGCTATTATTTATTTAAAATAAAATATAAAATCTCTTTTGAAAGTATATCAATTAATTTAAATAAATCAGTTTTAATAATTCCGATCACCTCCATTCTATTAATTCTTTTTCATCTTCTATATCTCGGGGAATTTCACGCAATAAGTGCTATAAATTTGAGAACAATAACAGAGGTCATTCAACTTAGACGAACTATAACTGCAGAATCTCATTATTTAGTCAATTACATAGCTAGCTTTAATATTAAAGGAATTTTACCTTTTTCATTATTGGCTTTATTAATTCTAAAAAAGAAAAAACTTTACTGGATTATTTTTACACTAGGTTCCTTTTATGTTTTTTGCTTAATGCAAAAAAGTTTTATTATTGTTTTTTTAGGTCCTTCTTTGATATACTCTTTACTTAAAACAAGATGGCTAAATGTCCTAAAATATTCTGCATCAATTTCAATGGTAATGATTTCACTTGTATTAATACAAAATCCTGAAATAAGAAATCCTGAAATTTCTAGCGAAGTGGAGAACCAAAAAAAAACTGATGTTTCAAATTTAGAAACTAAAAGTGTTTTTAAAAAAATATTACATGGGTTAGAAAAAAGGATTTTAATTATTCCTGGAGAAACAATTTCAGGCTGGTTTAAATTCATCCCCAAATATTTACCTTATCAAAATGGATCTGGTTATAGATTGGCAAAATTTATCACTAAAAAAGAACACTCTAATTATGCAAAGGAATTATATCCTTTAATGTACCCTTCTTACGCTGAAAAAGGTCTTAAAGGAAACGTAAATGTTGCTAGTTTCATGTATGACTATGCAAACTTTGGTTGGAAAGGATTTATTCTTTCTGGATTGTCTATGGGACTATTATTTGTTTTTATTGAATTACTTTTTAGGAATCATTTAATATTAAAACTTTCTTTAAATACTATCCCTGTTTTTCTTTTGAGCTCACAAGCAATTACTACTGCATTATTTAGTGGAGGATGGGGATTGATGTTAATATTATTTTTTCTTTTTAGAAAAAAAGAAAACTTTAATTAAGAAAATGAAAATTTGTCACATAACTACCGTTCATAAACCAAGTGATGTAAGAATATTTCACAAACAGTGTTGTAGTTTACAACGAAACGGATTTTCAGTAGAATTAATAGCCCCAAACGTTAAAAAAAAATCTCTAAAAGGGATTAAATTGATTGGATTAAACCCAACGAAAAAAAATAGATTATACAGAATATTTAAACTAAGCAAAGATGCATATGACCTAGCCCTTGAGTCTAATGCTGACATCTATCATTTTCATGACCCTGAACTTTTGAGAATTGGTTTGAAATTAATTGGAAAGGGGAAAAAAGTTATTTATGATGTTCATGAAGATTTACCAAGACAAATTCTCACAAAACATTGGATAAATCCATTTTTGAGAAAGACAATATCTTTTTTAATAGAAAAATATGAGAATTATGCCGCAAGAAAAATGAGTGCTGTAATAGGTGCTACCTCACATATAACTCAAAGATTTATCAAAATTAATAATCAAAGTATTAATATAAATAATTTTCCAATAATTAGTGAATTTAAAGATTTAAATAGTAAAAAATCTATTAACCACATCGTCTATTCTGGTGGAATTTCAAAACAAAGAGGGATTGTTGAAATAATAAAAGCCATAGAAAACTCAGAAATAAAACTTTTATTGGCAGGGGAGTTTTTAGATCCTAATCTAGAAAAAGAATTAAATGCTCTGAAAGGCTGGGGAAATGTAAATTACTTAGGATTTTTAAATAGGAGTGAAATTTCTAGTTTATATCAAAAAGCCAATATAGGAATGGTTACTTTACACCCAACATTAAGTTACAAAGATTCATTACCAGTTAAAATGTTCGAATATATGGCAGCTGGAATTCCAATAATTGCTTCAGATTTTGAAAAATGGAAAGAAATAATAATTAATCATAATTGTGGGATGACAGTGAATCCAAATGATTCAATTGAGATTAAGAAGGCTATTGATTATTTAATAAGTAATCCTTTTGAAGCTAAAAAAATGGGTGAAAATGGGATAAAGGCAGTAAAAGAAATATACAATTGGAGTATTGAAGAAAAAAAACTTCTTGCCCTTTATAGAAACCTATAAAAATTAAAATGATTTTAGCTTAGGATGTTTTTAAAAAACTTAACTAATAAATACAATCTAACTCAAATACTTCTACTAGTAATTGCTTTACTCATCCCTTTGGAAAAAACAACCATGAGAATAGCAATAATAGTTGTTTCTTTGGTTTGCATATTAAAAGGTGACTACAAGGTTTTTTTAAAAAGAACTAATTGGATTAAATTAATTCCAACAGCTCTATGGGTTTTACCTTTTTTGCAACTGTTTTTTTTAAGCAAATTAAATGTTCATTGGTCACATTTAGAAACTAAGCTATCTCTATTGCTGTTTCCATTTTTCATCCTTATTGGGGTTGAATTAAAAAAGAACTTTATCAATGAATTATTAAAAATATTCATTGTAGGATGCAGTATTTCAATTATAATTTGTTTAGCTAATTCCACTTTTAATTTTATATACAATAATCATTCAGACTCTTTCTATTACAAGAAACTTTCTTTTATTCATCATCCGAGTTATTACTCAATGTATTTAAACTTTGCCATAGGAATATTATATATAAATTTAGTTTCTAAAGTTAATGAACTCAAAATTCAAAAAAAATGGTCCTGGATTTTAATCATTTCATTCACAACATTTATTGTGCTAGTTTCTTCTAGAACAGGATGGATAAGTAACGTAATCATAAATAGCATATTTATGATTGTCTTAATAAAAAGAAAGTTTTTCAAAAAAAGGGATCTACTAGTAGGGTTTATATTGTTACTAACTGCGGGAGTATTTATTAACTTAAGTTCCCCAATTAAAAATAGATTTAATGAGATTATAAAACATACTTTATATTCAAAAAAACAATCTAATTATCCATCCTCTACAAGCACTAGAATTAAAGCTTGGAAATCTACAGTTGAATTGATTCAAAAAAATTGGCTTACAGGATTTGGAACAGGTATTGGAAGAATTGAACTAAACAAAACATATGTTAGTAAAGGATATATATCCTTAAAGAAAAAAAACACAAATACTCACAATCAATACTTGCAATATTTATTAGATCATGGAATAATTGGTTTTTTATTTTTATTTTTTTTAACAATTATAATGCTAATTATCAGTTTAAAAGAAAGAGATTATGTCTATACTATTTTCATTTTTCTATTAATAATTAATTTTATGACCGAGTCAATTCTTGAAACACAAAGTGGAATTGTTTTCTTTGCACTTTTTAATACTATATTCTTCTTCCATTGGATAAATAAAAAAGCTATTGCTAATTGATTAATAAAAAAACATATCAATTTTTAAAAAATGTGATGACACTTTTCACAGGCTCTACTGTAGCTCAGATCATCTCTATTGCATCGCTAATTCTACTCCAACGTTTTTTCTATAGCCCTGAGGAATATGCACCATTTAGGCTGTTTTTTGAATATGTTGCAATATTTAGCAGTATAAGTGCCCTGAGACTAGAAAGTGGATTAATCTTAGAGAGAGAAGAGGATAAGGCAATTTCTCTACTTAGGGTTTGTATTAAACTATGTTTTGTAATGTCTTTAATTGGAGGTTTAATATTCTGTCTGTTTTACTTTAAAGAAATTGATGTTTTTCAACGTGAAAGCATTTTATTAATACTAATGCCAATAGCTATATTTGGCAATGGATTAATACAAGTTTTTCAACCTTTTTTCACAAGATCTAAATCTTTTTTGACAATTAGCTCATCCAAAATAATTCATAGTCTTATGGGTTGTAGTACTCAGATCATAACTGGTTTAATTGGATTTAACTTTTTAGGTCTAATCATCGGAAGAATTACTGGACTATTTTCTGCAGACTTAAACTATATAAAACGTTTTTATTCAAAATTTAAATGGAACAAAAGAAATAAAGAAATTGAAAAAAGTCTAATCAAAAAACATAAAAAATTTATCTATTTCACCTCTCCTGGAGTTTTTGTAGGAAATTCAATAAACTTTATTATTTTAATGACATTCACTAGTTTATATGGTGAGCAATTTACTGGACTTACAGCAGCAGCAATACAATACTTAGGATTAGTAGTTATGCTGTTTGCTTCTTCTTTTTCTCAAGTCTATTACAACGAAATTGCACAAATAAAAAACCCAGAAAAACTTATTAAATCTTACACTTTTTGGATAAAAAGACTATTTATTCTGACCTTGACTGGATGGATTATTCTCATGGTTTCTCCATCATGGTTAGTAACCTATATCTTGGGCGAAAAATGGTCTGGGTTAATGGGTATTATTAAAATAATAAGCCCTTGGATGGCTATTATGTTTCTTGCCTCATCTCTATCTTACATATTTATCCGTTTAGGCAAACAAAGGGAAATTTTCTTTTTTGACTTATTTCATTTTGTTTTGATTATAGTTGCTCTAATCTTTGGGCACTATTATTTAAATAATAAAATTCAAGTATTGTATATGATTTCTGGTGTGCAAACTGTATTTTATATTCTGTCTATAACATTAGCTTATAAGTTTTTGATAAAGAATATGAAAAACCAAAGTGCCAATACAAAAGAAATTAATTCATGACAAATGAGTAAGAATATCTGGATAATTAATCAATATTGTGGATCTAGAATTCATGGTATGAATTTCAGGTCTTGGTATTTCGCTAATGAACTTCAAAAAAAAGGACACAACCCAATAATTATAACAGGGTCCTACTCTCATTTAATACATAAGCCTCCAATTATGAATTCATGGTTTAAAAATGAAGAGGTAGAAGGAGTGCCATATGTTTGGGTAAAAGTCAGAAAGTATGTTGGTTCTAAAAGCTTAGGTAGATTGGTTTCCATGTTAGATTTCATGTTTAAATTATTATTTCTTAAAAAAAGAAAGTTAAAAAATCCAGATGTGATTTTAGTTTCTTCATTGTCTCCTTTCCCGATTATAAGTGCATTTTTCTGGAGCATAAGATATAAATCTAAGCTATTGTTTGAAATTAGAGACATTTGGCCGCTTTCTTTAATTGAATTGGGTGGTGTTTCAAGATTTAATCCATTAAGCATATTTTTTAGTTTTTTTGAAAGGTTTGGTTACAAAGTGTCATATAAGGTAATATCTGTATTGCCGTGTGCTAAAGATCATATGATATCTAAAGGAATGAAAGAGGATAAGTTTGTTTATGTTCCAAATGGTTTTAGCCCTGAAGATTCTAAAATTGCAAAACCTTTGCCTACAGGGTATTTTAATGACTTGCCAGAAGGAAAGTTTTTAATTGGTTATACTGGAAGCATAGGATTAGCAAATGCTGTAGAATATTTAATTGGAGCTTCAAAGCTTTTAGAAGACGATCAAAGATTTCATTTTATTATAGTCGGCAAAGGTCAACACAAAGAAAAATTACAAAGTATTGCAGGAAAAAATGTTTCCTTTTTACCACAAGTAGATAAGGCACAAGTTCCTAGTGTTCTAAAAAAGTTTGATGTATGTTTCATAGGATTAAAAAATCAGCAATTATTTAAATTTGGGATTAGTCCCAATAAGTTATTTGAATATATGTATGCTAGAAAACCCATTATACAAAGTATAAAAGCTGGAAATAATCCTGTAAAAGAAGCTAATGCGGGGTTTTCAGTAGAGCCAGAAAATGCTAAAGAGATTGTAAATGCCATTTTTGAAGCTTATGATATGCCTAGAGAAGAATTAGAAAAATTGGGAGCCAATGGCTATAAATATGGATTAGAAAACCATTCATTTAAGAAATTAACAGAAAAATTAATCTCAACCTTTGAATAATGGTTGAACTGTATTCAATCGCATATTATATTTTAATTGCTGCAGTATTAATTATTGGATTAATTATCTATTTAAAAATAGCTGAAAAATGGTCAATAATAGATCAACCTAACTCAAGAAGCTCTCATGTATACATTACTAAAAGAGGTGGAGGTGTGATTTACTTATTTGGAATGATAGTCTATATTATATGTTCTAAGTTCAATATGTCAAATATTATTATTTGCGGATTATTTTTGGGATTAATGGGTTTTATAGATGACGTTAAAAACCTTGATTTTAAAATAAAACTGGTATTACAAAGTCTTACAATTGGATTATTTCTAACTACTGATTATTATGTTGGACTAGAATGGTATTTACTTATTTTAATGTTTTTCTTCATTCTAAGTAGTATTAATATTTTAAACTTCATGGATGGAATTAATGGTATGACTATATTATACTCGTTGACATTTTTAATTTCATTTTATATTATTAACACCCATTTTATTGTTTTTACCGACAGTAATTTTTTACTCATTATTATATTATCAAATTTAATAATTGGATTCTTCAATGTAAGAAAAAGAGCTATTTGTTTTTTAGGAGATGTTGGTGCTATTTCTATGGGTTTTATTTACGCAATTTTAACAATTATGCTTATGGTTAAAACAAATAGTTTAAGTCCTTTAATTTTATTTTTAATTTATTTCTTAGACTCTGGATGGACCATTTTACAAAGATTGTTTGCCAAGGAAAATATTTTTCAACCTCATAGAAAACATCTTTACCAGCTATTAGTTAATGAATATAAATTATCCCATTTACTAGTTTCAATAATTTATTTTCTCATCCAAAGCATTGTAAATATAATTTGGTTAATGAATTATGAAAAGGGGCTAACAACAAGCTTTTTAATATCAATATTTGCAATTTCCTCAGTTGTCTATCTTTTAATTAAAAAAATAGTAAATAAAAAATTGACTCTGATTTAGAGATGAATTAAAGGAAAAGTTCGGCCATCATACATCTAGCACTTCCGCCACCATAATTTTCGATAGTAGAAAGATCAGAAAATACAATCTCTCCATATTTCTCTAAACTTTTAAGCTGACTTTTTTCTAGAGATGAAAAAGCAGATTGTGACATGACAATGATTGGAGAATTATTGGCTCCAGCAACTTGGAGCATATTACCAGCAAAATTATTCATTTGGGAAATAGAAATTTCAATAATTTCTTTATTGGTTTTTTCAAGAGAATTTAAAAGTTTAGATCTTTCCAATTCCTCTACAATAGTCTTAGTGCAAATAACAGAAAAACAATCTCCAAGACACATCATTACATTGGTATGGTAAATTGGTGACATTTTATTATTAACAGTATGTAAAGCATTAAAGTCAATAATAATGTAATTCATTTTATCGCCAAAATCAAAAAGTATTTTTTTTGAGGTTCTTTCGGACAAAGCAGCGTAAGCTATTTTATTTTCACGATCTAAAATCATACTTCCAGTACCTTCTAAAAATAAATTTTCTTTTTCATAAATAGTTAAATCAAGAGTAGATTTAATTTTAAAATTTGTTTTTTCTTCTAGAGTGGTAAATATTTCTAAGTTTCTTTCCATTCTTCTACTATTGGCAAACATCGGATAAAGAACTCTTGTGCCGTCTTTATGAATTGAAAACCAATTATTTGGGAAAACAGCGTCTGGATTTAGATGATTGCCAATAGGATCGACTACAGTTATATTAACACCTTTGGAATCTAGCTTGTAAACCATATTGTCAAATTCTCTAAGAGCATTCTCAGAAATTTGTTTTTGATTTTGAATAGTTATTGGGTTTTGAAAATGGTTGTTTTCTGCAGTCTCTGAGTTATAGGTAAAACCAGTGGGTTTAACCATTAAGATATTATTAGTTATCTGCGACATTATTCTCTTATTAATGGAAGAGTTGAACATCTAAACAAGCCGCCCATTTTAGATATTTGGGAATAATTAATTTCCTCTACTAAAATATCTTTTTGTTTTAACCATTTATTCAATCTTGAAAATCTAATATCAGAGACTACAACATTAGAAGAAATTGAAAAAATGTTAGAATACATTTGATTTTTTTCTACTTTGTCTAAATAAAATAAGTTAGACTTACCTATTAAATTTTCTACATAATCTACGTCTGATTTATTTTTAAAAGAATCTGGAGCTATAATAGCCAAATCGTTTCCTACTGGTTGAAAGCAACAATCCAAATGTAATGTGTTCTCGTTCTTATCAGTATCCGATTTAAATAGTTCAAAACCCATCACTTTCCTACTTGGAAAAGCACTTTGAATAAAATCGACTGCTTGAAAATTTGTTCTAGCTACTTTATATTTCTTAAAATCAATAGGATTAGAAGCTCCAATAAAAATGTGATTTTTAAAAATAGTGACATCACCACCTTCAATTTTTGAATTAGAATCAATTTTTAATACTTTATTTTTTGGGATAAGATTTAAAATACTATTAATAGCAGGGATTTCATTAGACCTGTTTTCAATAATATTGGACAAAAGAAAAGTATCTTGAATTACAAAACCTAAATCTCGAGCAAACACTTGATTTAAATTAAGTATATTTTCTGGTCTTAACACTTTAATATTGTGTTTAATTAAGACACCCAAAAATTCAGCCATTTCATTAGAAATATCCATTGCAGTTGGATAAGAATTGTTTACTACATGAAATATGGATGCAGGATCAAAGCATTCATCTATTTTGGGAATGTCGCCAAGGTCGGTTGGTATTCCTAAAACAACAGATTTTAATAAACTAGTTTCGCTAATTACACTTAGAGATATTTTGGGATTTTGGATCAACTAGTTTATTTAATTAACAGAGATTTTTAAATATAAAAATACAATTAATAAATAAGAATAAAATTAAAATCAATTAACAACTAAAATTTTTCTCAAAATAGTTTGGTGAGCAGTCTTAATTGAAATAAAATATTCACCATTTTTAAAATTGGAAGAATCTATTTTAAAAATCTTATCTCCCTTTTCTACATTTCCTTTGTAAATGTTTTCCAGATTTTTTTCTTTACTGTCTAGAATATTAAAATCTATACTTTGCATGTTATTTAAAGTAATTCCTATTTGAACAAACCCTTTAAATTCAATAGGGATTGGTAGTAAGTCAATATAATTTTCAGCATTTAGATTTTTGTTTTTTCTAAGAGAATAGATAAACTTAACCAACTTATATAATAACCATACTCCTAAAATAACAGAAACGACACCAATAGAATTTATTAAAACTCTCCAGAATACGCTAGATGACCAAAGTTCTTTCATATATTATCCAAAATTAGAAAACAAATTGGCATAGTTCCGTTTCAATTTTGATATTTACATAAATCTTTATAAAAAATAATTTTTTTTTGGATTTTAAAATTAGAATAAATAAAATTTTTAAGGCCTTTGACCGTCCATTACCGGGGAAGGTTGCACATAAAGAATTGGCTCCATACAGAAATGAAATAGAACTTGATTTTAAAAATAAAAACCCAAAGGTTGCCAGTACTTTATTACTGATATACCCTAAAGATGGGGAAACATTTTTTTGCTTAATTGAGCGTCAAGAGTATGAGGGAACCCATAGTAACCAAATATCTTTTCCAGGTGGAAAAAATGAAAGTGGTGAATCGATGAAAGAAACTGCTTTAAGAGAGACTAAAGAAGAAATTGGTGTTGACCCTATTTCAATAAATATAATTGGTGAATTAACCCAAGTTTATGTTCCTCCAAGTAATTTTTTAATTCATCCATTTGTTGGATACTGTGATTTCACACCAGTTTTTAACCCCAATGAAAGAGAAGTTAAAAGAATAATTGAAGTAAAAATAGAAGAATTGCACAAAAAAGAAGTCGTTAAAATTAAAAAAATGAACTTCAAAAAAAGTAGTGGAAATGTAAACTTTGAAGTGCCTTATTTAGATTTAAACAATAAAATAGTTTGGGGTGCAACCAGTGTTATATTAAATGAATTTAGAAACTTAATTGGCGCTAAGATTTAGCTTATACCCTACCCCTTTAATAGTTTTAATATGACCGTCACCTATTTTTTCTCTTAGTTTTCTTATGTGAACGTCAATAGTTCTGTCTCCTACAACAATATCATCTCCCCAAACTTTTGCTAGAATGGCTTCTCTTGTGAAAACATTGCCAGGCTTTGAGAAAAGTAGTGCTAAAAGTTCAAATTCTTTTTTTGGCAATGTAAATTCTTTACCATCACATATTACTATGTACTTATCTCTGTTTATTTCAAGAGAAACTTTGTCATTTTTTATAACTTGATTTACACTAGATCTTCTAAGTAATGCATTTATTTTACTTAATAATACCCTAGGTTTTATTGGTTTGGCAATATAATCGTCTGCACCAGAATCTAGACCCGCTACTTGTGAATAATCTTCAGATCTTGCTGTTAGAAAAGCAATCAAGGTTCCTTTTAAAACATTGTCTTTTCTTAGCTCTACACAAGCTTCAATACCATCCATTTCCGGCATCATTACATCTAACAAGATCAAATCTGGAACAAATGATTTAGCAACTGATAAGCACTCTAATCCATTAATTGCGGATTTAACTAGATAACCTTCTTTTTCTAAATGATATTGAATTATTTCAATAATATCTGGCTCATCATCTACAAGTAGAATTTTTGGCATAGGTTTTAATTCATTTTTATTTGGCATCTAAATTATTTTATTGAAATCCATACAAGGTTACTAGAACATTAAATTAACATTAAAAAATTAAATCTGTTAACATTAATTTAATACGATTTAACATGGACTTAACATATATATAAAAGTTTAATAACTATTAGAAAAACAAAGATATGGTCAACATTATATTCCTTTGTTTAAGAAATTTAAAACTAAAAATAAACTTTTAATTAATAAAAATGAAAAATACGAAATTAACTACCATTTTAATTATAATCTGCATAACAATTTGCAGTTGTCAAAAGAAAGGGTGTACTGACCCTAATGCTATTAATTACAATTCACAAGCAAATAAAGACGATGGTGGGTGTGAATATATTCAAGAGGATTTTCTACTTACTGGAACATTAAATTCTGATAAAACATTAGATCCTTCCGTGATTTGGTCTATGGACGGTAGAGTAATTGTCCCAAACGGAGTTACTTTAACTATTCCAGCTGGAACTATTATTAAGTCTAAGCCAGGAACCGGAGCTAATGCAACTTCACTTGTTATTGCAAGAGGAGGAAAACTGTTTGCTCAAGGGACTGAAAGCTCTCCTATTATAATGACATCAGAATCAGACGATATTACAATTGGGGCCAACTCTGGGTCATCTTTGTCAGAAAATGTAAGAGGTCTATGGGGCGGATTATTAATTTTAGGAAATGCACCTGGATCATTTTCTGGAGACGTAACAGAGTTTCAAATTGAAGGTATTCCGGCATCCGAAACTAATGGGCTATATGGTGGGAATGACCCTTCCGATAATT
>Ga0114997_10003187_pt1 | contig 12960 bp, 12 predicted proteins | sample ArcticOcean_MG_C_2_FD_87045 | JGI IMG/M metagenome (GOLD analysis project Ga0114997, IMG submission 87045) | Marine microbial communities from western Arctic Ocean - ArcticOcean_MG_CB4_136 | ecosystem: Environmental > Aquatic > Marine > Oceanic | place: Arctic Ocean: Canada Basin | collected... | reverse complement strand
TGATTTATAATCTTAAATTTTCCAATTTCAGAAGTGTTTCTTACATGTGTGCCTCCACATAATTCTGTTGAAAAGTATTCATTGTTATCACCTCCCATTGAAAGAACTCTAACTTCTTCACCGTACTTTTCACCAAAAAGTGCTAAGGCGCCACTATTAACAGCTTCTTTGGGTGTCATTAATCGAGTTCTTACATCAGAATTTGTGTTAATTATGCTGTTTACATACTCTTCTATTTTTTTTATTTCTGAATCTTCTATGGGTTTAATGTGACTAAAATCAAATCTAAGCTTATCAGGACCAACAAAAGAGCCTTTTTGCATAACATGCTTACCTAAAGTTCTTCTTAACGCTTCATGTAATAAATGTGTTGCTGAATGATAAGCTTTAATGTTTTCTCTTCTCTTTTTATCTATAGATAAATTTACTGGTTCATTTATTTTTAGATTACCTTCAATTAATTTTCCCTTATGAACATGTATGTCACTAAGTTTTTTTTGTGTATCATAAACCTGGAACTTTGCATTGTTATTAAAAATAGTTCCTATATCTCCAATTTGACCACCTGACTCAGCATAAAAGGGTGTTTGATTTGTTATAATCTCTGCTTCATCTCCAGCTTTAATTTCGTTTACTTCGTTACCTTTTTTTATTAATGATAAAATAATTCCTTCTGATTTATCTTTTTCATATCCTAAAAATTCAGTAGAATTTATTTTCTCTTTTATATTAAACCAAATTTTATCTACAACATTATCACCTGATCCTTTCCATGCAAGTTTAGCTTTATCTTTACTCTCTTTCATGGCTTTATTAAAACCCTCAGTATCAACATTCATTTTTTTACTTTTTAAAATATCTTGAGTTAAATCTAGTGGAAATCCATAAGTGTCATAAAGCTTAAAAGCTACATTTCCTGGTAAATAATTATTTTGAACTTTTGATAAATTATCATTTAGAATATCCATACCTCTTGTGAGTAAAACAGAAAATTTTTCTTCTTCAGTTTTTAGTATTTCAGTAATTAATGGTTCTGCTCTTTTGAGCTCGGGATAAGAGTTAGACATTTCGTTAATTAATGTTGGAACAATTTTATAAAAAATTGTATCTTTTTTATTTAAAGTATGTGAATGCCTCATTCCTCTACGCATAATTCTTCTTAAAACATATCCTCTACCCTCATTGGATGGTAAAACACCTTCTGCTATAAGAAATGAACTAGCGCGAAGATGATCAGCAATGACTCTAAAACTAGCCAAATTTTCTTTTGTAATTTTTTTTTGTGTTAAGTTTGAGATTGCGTTAATTAAAGTTTTAAAATGATCTGTTTCATAATTATCATGTGTGCCTTGAAGTAATGCTGAAATTCTTTCTAATCCCATTCCAGTATCTACAGAAGGTTTTGGAAGATCTATTCTTTTTTCTTTAGAAATTTGTTCAAATTGCATAAAAACTAAGTTCCAAATTTCAATAAAACGATCTCCATCCTGATCTTTACTACCAGGTGGCCCACCTGCTAATTTGTCACCATGATCGTAAAATATTTCAGAACAAGGTCCACAAGGACCTAGATCACCCATTGACCAAAAATTATCACTTGTTTTTATTTTGTATATTCTATTTTCTGGAAGACCTGCTATTTTTTTCCATAAATTGAAAGCATCGTTATCATCTGCATAAACAGAAACACATAATTTTTCTTTAGGTATTCCAAACTCTTTCGTAATTAAGTTCCATGCCAGCTCGATTGCATAATCTTTAAAATAATCACCGAAGGAAAAATTACCTAGCATTTCAAAAAATGTATGGTGTCTAGGTGTATATCCTACATTTTCTAAATCATTATGTTTGCCTCCGGCTCTAACACATTTTTGTGAAGTTGTAGCTCTTTTATAATCTTTTTTTTCTAAACCAGTAAAAACATTTTTAAATTGAACCATTCCTGAGTTAGTAAACATGAGTGTAGGATCATTGCTTGGAACTAAATTGCTAGATTCAATAATTTTATGGTCACTTTTTGAAAAATAATTCAAAAAAGATTTTCTAACATTATTTAATGTTTTTTCTGACATAACGCTATTAAATACAGCTTTTGTAATGATGTCTAGATGGGAAGAAAGGTGCCTATTACGGCACCTTTCTAATGAGAGCTAACGACTCAATACTTTAATTTTTTTTAGTTGGATCGATTGTTTCAGCTGGTGTTTTTTCAGCTGGTGTTTTTTCAGCTGGTGTTTTTTCAGCTGGTTTTTTTTCAGGTGTTGTTTTTTCAGGTGTTGTTTTTTCAGCTGATGTTTCGGATGTTTGTCCTGCCTTCGCTCTTATGGCCAGTTCAATTTCTGCCGCAACTTTTGGGTTTGTTTCAAGATATAATTTTGCGTTTTCTCTACCTTGTCCAATTTTTTCACCCTTATATGCGTACCAGGCTCCTGCTTTTTCAACTATCCCTACCTTGGCGCCTAAGTCAACTAATTCTCCTGTTTTGCTTATTCCTTTTCCATACATCAGGTCAAATTCAACAACTTTAAAAGGGGGTGCAACTTTATTTTTGACAACTTTAACTCTAGTGGAGTTTCCAACTATTTGTTCTTTATCTTTAATTGCTCCTATTCTTCTAATATCCATTCTAACTGAAGAATAAAATTTTAAAGCATTACCACCAGATGTAGTTTCAGGATTTCCAAACATTACACCAATCTTCATTCTTATTTGGTTAATAAATATTACCATCGTATTTGTTTTGGCTACGGCACTTGTTAGTTTTCTTAGTGCCTGGCTCATTAATCTTGATTGTAAACCTACATGATGATCACCCATTTCACCTTCAAGCTCTGCTCTTGGTGTTAATGCAGCAACTGAATCAATAATTAAAACTGAAACTGAACCAGATTTAATTAAAGTATCTGCTATTTCTAAAGCTTGTTCACCTGTGTCAGGCTGAGATATTAAAAGTTCTTCTGTGTTTACTCCTAGTTTTTTTGCATATATTGGATCTAAAGCATGCTCTGCATCGATAAAAGCGCAAATTCCACCGACTTTTTGAGCTTCAGCTGCTACCTGCAATGCTAAAGTTGTTTTTCCAGAAGATTCAGGTCCATAAATTTCTATAATTCTTCCTCTTGGAAGACCTCCAATGCCAAGCGCTAAATCTAAACTTAAAGATCCCGTAGAAATAGATTCTATATCTAAAGCTGGTTGCTGGCCCAATTTCATTACTGAACCTTTACCAAAATTCTCATCTATTTGGCTTATCGCCGCTTCTAAAGCTTTATTTTTTTCTTTATTTTCATTTTCTTGATTTTTGTTCGACTTTACTATTTTTAAGTTATTTTTTGTCATATTTTACCTTTTTGTTAATAATTTGTTTAACGAATCATACCTATAAATGTACACATTTTGTTCTTTTTATCAATAATAAAATAATTCTATAACAAAATATTTTTTAATTATTTCTTTAAACCAAGTTTCTTAGCTGTTAATTGGCCAATTGCAGATAAAAGATTAAATTGGGATATTAAAAAATCCCTTTTTGACGTTGCTAGATTAATTCTGGCATCAAGAAGAGCCTGTCTAGATTGTGAAACTTCTAAAGTCGTTCTACTGTCTCCAGACTCATACTCTGAAGTTATTCCTTCATTAGCAATTTCTGCGGCTTTTACCTGAGATTTGATTGAATTTAAAACACCTTTTGAAGATTGTAGGCTTGACCATGCATTTGCAACGTCAGTTTCATTTGATTTTTTGCTATCTTCAAATAAAAGCTGTTTTTGATTTTTAATTTCTTTCACTTTCTTCAAATTAAAATAATTACTTCCTCCTTTAAATAATGGCCAAGTAGCAGTTGCGGTAACTGTTTTTTGAGTTCTGTCTTTGATGGTTGTGCTCATATCATCTTGCTCTGCTACTTTATATGATAATGTTGCGGAAGGTGATAAATCTGAACCTGCGATTACTACATCTAATTTAGCTTGTTCATATTCTAATAATGCAATTTGTAAATCTGGATTTTCAGAAGCTGCTATTTTGTATGATGAGGCTAAGCTTTTAGGTAAATTTAAATTTATATTCTTTGCTGTTTGAGTTTTATCTTGAGGTTTTTTTCCAATTATTTTCTCAAAATTTAACTTGCTTGTAACTAAATCATTTTTTGCTGTAATAAGTTCGGCTTTTGCGCCAGCTAAAGATGCCTCAAATTGAGCTAAATCTGCCAAATTGATTTCTCCTTTTTCAAGCCTGTTCTGAGCGGTTTCAACCTGTCTTTCTAAAATATCAATATTTATTAAGTTGATTTTTACTTTTTCTTTATTTAACAAATAACCTGTATGAGCTTTTGTTGCAGCTAATAAAGTATTTTGTTCAGTTTTTTTAAGTTTAAACTTTGCTAAACTTTCCCCATAATTTTTTTTTTTAAAGTTTGCAACGCCGCTAAAGCCTTGAAATATTTTTTGTTCAACAAGCATTGATTGTTCGGACGGTTTAAAGTTTGTGTTTGCAACACCGCCTGAATTATCTTGTTCACTAGAATAACCTGAAATTGTAATGCTTGGTAAAAATTCACTTACTGCTTCATTTTTTTCTTCTTTGGACGCTCTCATGCTTGCTCTTTCTGCATTAAGTTTTGAATTATTTTTATAAGCAGAATTAAGAGAATCCATTAATGTATTGGCTTGTGATTGTTCTGCAAAAACAATTAAAGATAAGATTAAGAGTATTTTATAAAAATAATTCATTTTTAATTTCTAAATAAAATTTTTTTTATATTTTGATTTTTATTTAACATCATAACAATAGATGCAGATTTAGTTAAGTCTTGAAGCATTTGCAAAGTAATTCTTTGGTAAAACATTATAAATCTTTTTACTTTACTGTAAGACATAATTTTTTTTTTATAATAATATTTATTTTTTAACTTGCTCTCCTGGTCAAGTCTCCACTTAAAGACTATTTTAAAATTAGGAGTTTTTATAAAGATAAAATGGTCTATCATTTTAAAAACATTTTTATAATCATTTTTAAGTTTTTCATTTACATATTTTCTCCACGTTAAATTCTTATCTTCGTATTTTTCTAAATCATTGACTGGTTTTCTTAAAGATAAGTTGTTTTGTGGCTTTGCTCCAACACACCATCCTTCAAGAATTACAATTTCAGGTTTTTGTTTAACAGTATGCCACTTATTTTTTTCTAATCTATCGTCTTGTGATTTGCTAAATCTTGGAAGTTTAATTTTTTTAAACTTTTTCTTTTTAATTAAATTAAAAAAATTTCTTACTAAATTAATATCATGAGTGCCAGGAACGCCTCTAGTTTTAAATAACACATGTTTATTTTTTGATAATATGCTTCTAGTTTTTAAAGTTTTATAAAAATCATCAATAGAAATAACAAAAACATTTTTTTTAAAAAATTTTCCAAGTATAATTTTCAGAACACTCCCTGTTGTAGTTTTGCCAGAACCTTGACTACCAGATAAACCAAGTATTAATGTATCTTTTTTTATTTTATACTTCTTATTGATCCAAAAAGACATAGGTACGTAAAAATTTTTTAAATTATTCATTTTATTACTATTAGACTTATTTAGAATTTTTTCTTTTTTTAAAAATTTTAAATAATCTTTTTTAACTTTTTCACAACATTCATTAACTAGTGGCATGGATTAATTATTTTTTTTGGTCAAGAGGATGGTTGTGACCATCATTAACAGCAATATCTTTTAGTTCAAAAGTATTTATTTCATCTATACATCCTAGATTAAATCCTGTCATAGCTGGATTGGCCCTTGGATTGTGATGTGTGTAAATTCCACAGTTAGAACAAAAATAATGTTTAGCAATTTTTGAATGAAATTGATAAAGTTTTAATTTATCTTTACCTTTGGTAATTTTAAAATCTTCATTCTTAACCATAGACATAATCGATCCTTTTCTTTTGCAAATTGAACAATTACATCTTAAAATTTTTTCTAAATTATCTGGTGCATTTATTTCTGCTTCTATTTCTCCACAATGACATGTTAATTTTTTCATTATTTTTTATATTATCTGTTTTTTTATTTTTATATTTTTATATGAAATTAAACTATCTCTGGTTAAGGTTATCCACAAGACTGCAAAATGTAATTTGGGTGTTCTCGTTTTGATTCTCCTTTGATTCAGTTACAGACTCAAAATACAACCTATCAGTTGTTTTCCACAGGTTGCTATATGCTATTAATTATTATACTTTAGAACAAAATAAGAACATTATGAAAGTATTATTACCATTTCATTTAAACAAAGTTGGAGCTGGATTTCCTTCTCCAGCAACAGATTATGTTCATGATGATATTGATCTCAATTCTCATTTAATAAAAAATACACCAGCTACATTTCTTATCCGAGTTCAAGGAAAATCTATGAACGATGTTGGTATTCACGATGGAGATCTTTTGGTTGTTGATAGAAGTTTAGATCCAAAAAATTTTTCTACTGTTATTGCTAATATTAACGAAGAATTGGTTGTAAAAAGTTTTATAAAAGAAAATGCCCAATCTTTTTTAACCTCTGGCTCCAAACAAATAGAAGATAAAATTGATTTAGCTGAAAATACAGAAGTCTTAATTTGGGGCGTGGTAACTTACGTGATTCATGCTTTATAATAAAAATAAAATAGCATTAGTAGATTGCAATTCATTTTATGTTTCTTGTGAAAGATTATTTAATCCATCTATAATAAATAAACCTGTTGTTGTTCTTTCAAGTAATGATGGATGTGTAATATCTAGGTCCACAGAAGCTAAAAGACTAAACATTAAAATGGGTGAACCTTACTTCAAAGTAGCAAAAATAGTAAAAGAGAATGATGTAAAAGTTTTTTCCACAAACTTTGCTTTATACGGAGATATCTCAAGAAGGGTAATGAAAACTTTAAAACAATTTTCTCCCCATATGGAAATTTATTCAGTCGATGAAGCCTTCTTAAATTTGTCATCGATTAAGGATGGAGATTTACTAGAGCATGGATATGAAATTAGAAAAACTGTTTTAAAGTGGACAGGTATACCAACAAGCATTGGTATAGCAAAAACAAAAACTTTAAGTAAAGCTGCAAATCTTATTGCAAAAAAAGAAAAATCAGGAGTTGTGAGTTTAATAGATTCGATGTGTATAGATGAAGCTCTTTCAAAAATAAAAATAAACGATGTTTGGGGCGTAGGACGTCAACTAACTAAACTTTATGTTAAAAGTGGGATAAATACAGCATCTCAACTTAAGAATGTCTCAAATACTTGGGTTAAAAAAAATACAAACGTTTTTGGTTCACGCACTGCAATGGAATTAAAAGGAATACCGTGTATCAATTTTGAACACCACAAAGAAAAACGAAAAAGTTGTTGCGTTTCTAGATCTTTTGCAAGAAAAGTTACTAAACTGGAAGAGCTAAAACAATCTATAACAACACATTGTCTTAATGCTGCAGAAAAAATTAGAGCCGACAATCAAACAGTAAAAAAAATAACTGTATTTATAAGAACTAGTCCATTTCAAAAAAATAATACCTATTATGCAAATAAAAAAGATATGGATATGCCTATTAGAACCAATGATAGTATTGAGTTAATTAAACAATCATTAATCGCATTAGAAAGTATTTATAAAAAAGGTTATAGATATCAAAAAACTGGGATAATTCTTTCAAATCTAAAAGATGTTAATCTTTATAATAAAAATTTATTTTCAGAGGTTAATAATGAAGAAAAAAGAACAAAATTAATGAAAGCGATTGATCATGCAAATATTAAGTATGGTCGTAATTCTTTAAGTTTTGCCCAAGCAGGAGTAAAAAAGACGCATAATATCAAAAAACAACACTCTTCTAAAATAGATACAGCGTGTTTTGATTTTTTACCTACTGTTGGGACTATCTAAGATATCAATGCTACCAATATTTTCCAAGGACTTGTTAAATTCATTCATATTTGAACGAGTTGATATTTTTAAAATATATAAAACAAATATTAATAAAAGCATGATTGGGATAAATGTAAGTAAAGAAAAATTATTATAAATTACAAGTAAATATAATAAAAAGAAAATAACTGACCTGATAATAACTAATTTTCTAAATACAGAAATGATTGCTAAGGAATGAAAAACAAGTGCTGTAAAATTCATTTTTGATGGCAACACATATCTTGATCCTCTTATTGAGTCAATATAAGTACGATTATTAATTGCACGAACAACTGAGCTTGAATAAGAGTTCCATAAATAAGATTTTTTAACTAATTTATAAACATGCTCTTTAGGTAAGCATGTAAAATTTCCAAATTTTATTAATTTACCAGTAAATATAAGGGTTAACATTTTGTGGACTTCATATAAAACTTTAAAAAAAATACCTTCTGATCTCTTAAACCTATTGCCAGTAATAGTTTTATCTGGGTTTTCTTTGGCTTTTTTCAAAAAATCATTAATTTCCTCAGGTCTATCTTCACCATCAGCATCCATGACGATAACACGATCAAAATCTTCATTTTCACAAATATACTTAAGACCAGATGCTATACACCTCTGATGAACTTGATTTTTTTTCATATTTAAAATTTTTACTAATTTTATTTTTTTATAATTAAATGATAGGCCTGACCTTTTTTCTGTTGAAGAATCGTTTACAAGAACGACAGATACTTCAGCATCCCAATTAACAATCTGAAAATCAATTTCTTTTAACAATATAGAAACTGATTTCCAATCATTGTATAGAGGAATTAAAATTATAAACTTTATCATTTATTCTCCATAAACTTTAAAATATCCTATTTTACTAATAGCTTCACTAATATTATTTTTATAAACGTTTACAATACTAAGTTCATCTTTAGATTTAACTTTTCCTTCTATACCCATCCATTTAGGTCTTGATTTTAAATGATAAGATAGGTTTCCACCTACCCACTCGTCACCTACAACATAACTGATTTTACTATTATGCTTATCATTCCAAATTTCCTGAACCTTTATAGCAATTTTTTTACCTGGATAATCTGTTCTTTTGTCTTTTTGCGTAACAGACACAATCAAATAACTTAGTGGTGATAAAAAAAACAAAATAAGGAATGTTGAAACAAAATTTTTTAATTTATTTAAGTTAATTTGATCTTTAAAAATATAAACTATAAAAATACTAAAAAATAAATAAAAAGGCGTCATCCACATTGTTCTAATTTTTGCACCTGTAAAAGTAGAAGTCAAAAACATTAAAAGTATAGGAGTTATACTTATAGCTATTAAGAATAGTAGCTTTTTATCTTTCGTGTTATATTTAATTTTTACTTTTGAAATTAACATAAGTAGCATAATGAAAAATGGAATAAGTATTCCTATTTGCTTAGCCAGAAATATTAAAGGTTGTGATATGTGATTTAAAATATTTTGTTCTCCTAAACCTGTTCGGTTTAACGCATAAGCAATCGTAGTAAAATTATTTTCAATTAACCAATACAAATGAGGAGATAATATTAAAACTAAAGGAAATAACGAAAATAAAAAATTATAATTAATTTTTCTTTTCATTGTCATTATTATAAAAAATAAGCCTAGAGAAACTAAAAGATAAATAAAAAGATATTTTGATAAAATTCCAAGGGCAGAAAAAAATCCAAATAATATCCAATTTTTTATTTTATTATTAGTAAAACCTTTCCAAAAATAAAAAGTTGACAAGGTCCAAAATGGAATTTGACAAATATTTACATTAAATTCTGGTGTTGTATAATTATAAAAATAAATACCTTCTAGTAGCATTACTGATATTAAGCAGTAAATTTTTTTGGTAAAAAATACGCTAGAAAATCTAAAAATTGTATAAAATGCTATAATAATAAATAATTGACTTAAGAAATAATAAGACCAATCTTGACTGCCAAATAATTCATAAAAAAGGCCTAAGATCCAGGCCACTAATGGAGGATGTTTCTCATAACCAAATTGTAGGTCTGTAGCCCAAGCTAGATGCTCAATAGTATCTAAAGGAAGGTTATTGTTTGATAAAGAAGGAACTAAAGTCCATAATATTAAGTGAACAAACAAAAAAGTTATTAAATTTTTATCAATATTTTTTTTTATCTGCATAATATATATTTAAAGTATACAAATTTATAAACACTTGACACCAAGAAATTCCTTAATATACTCAGCCGCCATAAAGAATATTATATTATAATCAATGGTAAAAAAATACATCCCTACAGAAAAAGAAAAGTATATGTGTCCAAAACAAAAGACATATTTTAAAAAATTATTATCTGATTGGAAGAATGAAATAATAAAAGCCAGCAATAAAAGCCTGTATTTATCTGAAGCTGGAAATGAGCTTTCATCAGCAGACATAATTGATCAAGCCACATCGCAAACAGAAAAAACGGTTGAAATGCGCACGATTAATAGACAAAGAAAGCTTATGTCAAAAATTGACAAGACTCTTAAAAAGTTTGATGACAATACTTTTGGATTTTGTGAAGAAACAGGTGAGCCCATAGGTATAAAAAGATTATTAGCTAGACCAATTGCTTCGTTATCAATTGAAGCACAAGAAAAACATGAAAAAAATGAAAAAATATTTGCTGAAGTAAGCTAAATTTTTGGAATTATTTCACCTGTATCTAAACAATCATAACCTTTAATTACTGCTTCTCTTCTAGAAATTTGCTCGTACCATCTACTTAGGTTTTTAAATTTTTTTAAACCAATATCATGCCAGTTGTGCCGTGCTATCCATGGAAATGTTGCTATATCTGCTATGGAATATTTCTTTCCTGCCAAAAAATCCAGTTTAGCTAAGCGTTCATCTAAATCTTTATATAATCTTTTTGCTATATTAAAATATCTTTCTTCTCCAAATTTACTTTTGCCAGGGTTATAATGATGAAATTGATGATGCTGCCCCAACATTGGGCCAATATCGCTCATCTGCGCCATTAACCATTGGTTGATAAGATTTCTATTGTTTGTGTCATAAAATTTTCCACTTAGTTCAGCTAAATAAATTAGTATAGCTCCCGATTGAAATAAACTTTTTTTGTTTTTATGGTCAGTTATAGCTGGTATTTTACTTAGAGGGCTAATTTCTCTAAAACTAAGTTTAAATTGATCACCTTCAGATAAGTTAATTTCTGTAATTTTGTAATCAAACTTTATTTCTTCTAACATGATTGATATTTTTTTTCCATTGGGGGTATTGGAATAAAATAATTCAATCATTTTTTTACGCCAAGTCGCCCTTGTAAAGTTTTAGAAGTTGTTGTGAATTCAAATCTATATTTTTCATTTGGACGAGCTAACTTAAAGCATGCTCTGGCCGCAAGTGCCCCTTCATGAAAACCAGATAAAATTAATTTTAATTTTCCTGGGTATGAACAAATATCTCCTATTGCAAATATACCTTCTTTATTTGTTTGAAAATTTTCAGTATTTACGGGTATTGTTTTATTATCTAAGTTAAGTCCCCAATCTACTATTGGACCTAGTTTCATTATTAATCCAAAAAAACCAAGCACATAATCAGTTTCTAACTTTTCAATTTTTTCTTCTTCTCCTTTTATTGTAATGCTGGAAACTTCTTTATCACCTTCTATTGATTCAAGTTGAAATGGAGTTTTTATTTTTAATTTACCTTCTTTTTCAAGTTGTCTGGCTACTGTTGCGCTATGTTCTGCGCCTCTAAACTCATTTCTTCTATGCAATAATGTAACATCAGCAAATTTTGATAATTCTATTGCCCAATCCAAAGCAGAATCTCCTCCTCCAAAAATACAAACTTTTTTATTTTTAAAAATATTTTTATCTTTTACTGAATAAAGAACTCCATGTTTTTCAAATTTTTCTGCATTTTGTACTGAAAATTTTCTTGGCTCGAATGAACCTACGCCTGCAGCAATAATTATATTTGGAGAAATAAAAATCTTTTTTCCACTTGTTTCAATTTTCCAATTATTTCCTTCTTTAGAAATTCCTTGAACTCTTTCATTTAAATGAAAATTAGTTTTAAAAGGTTTAATTTGCTCTAACAAGTTGTTAGTTAAGCTTTCTCCGGTGCAAACAGGCAAAGCTGGAATATCATATATAGGTTTATCTGGATAAAGTTCTATGCATTGACCTCCTATCTTATCTAGGTTGTCAACTACTTCAGCTTTGAGACCAACTAAACCTAATTGCTGGACCACAAATACTCCTACAGGTCCTGCACCGATTACTAAAACATCTGTTTTTATCATAATTAAATTATGCCTGTTTTGATGGCATTTTTACGACTAGACCATCTAGATCGTCTGAAACAGTTATTTGGCATCCTAATCTGCTAAATTTATTTGGTTCAAACGCAACGTCAAGCATGTCTTCTTCGGCACTTTCAATTTCTGGAATTTTATCAAACCATTCTGGATCTATATAGACATGACATGTAGCGCAAGCACAAGCTCCTCCACAATCAGCATCTATTCCAGGAATGTTATTTTCAACAGCCCCCTCCATAACAGTAAGGTCATTTTTAACCTCAACTGTATGAGATTTGCCATTGTGTTCTATATAGGTAATTTTAGCCATTGATTAAGATACTTAAATATACGCTAAATAAAATAATGCAATAGGTAAAATGGTATGTTTTAATAGTTTGTTAACCTTGATTATTAATCAATATGACTAAAAAATATCAAAGTATTTATGAAAAATCTATCAAAGATCCTAAAGCTTTTTGGTCAGAAGTAGCTAATGATATCTTTTGGTATAAAAAACCATCAAAAATTTTAAACTCCGACAACCCTCCTTTTTACAAATGGTATGAGGATGGCATTACGAACACTTGTTATAACGCGGTAGACTTGCATGTAAAAAATGGAAATGGCAAAAAGCTAGCTATTATTTATGATAGTCCAATAACAAATTCTAAAAAAAAAATAACTTACAACGAACTAAAAGATCA
>Ga0114997_10003185_pt1 | contig 12966 bp, 3 predicted proteins | sample ArcticOcean_MG_C_2_FD_87045 | JGI IMG/M metagenome (GOLD analysis project Ga0114997, IMG submission 87045) | Marine microbial communities from western Arctic Ocean - ArcticOcean_MG_CB4_136 | ecosystem: Environmental > Aquatic > Marine > Oceanic | place: Arctic Ocean: Canada Basin | collected... | reverse complement strand
TCCTCGTCAGCGTATTCGCAAACTCGCTTTCGGAATTTGTCTTTGGCAAAGTTTGATGTTTCTCTTCGATTTTCATCTGCTCGATGGCGGCAGTTTCCGCACCTCGAGAGCTGATTAAATCGACCATGTAATTCCACGCGAATTTAAAAACTTTTTGGTTCAACGTCGACGGCGGCGGAGGCGGAGGTAACTGGTTATACGTCGGACTGTTCCCCGCGTTAGGTGTGTTCGAGGCAACACCTCCTCCTAAAAGTTTCCTGGTCGGAAAAGGAGTTAAAGTTGTTTCCGCGCGCGATAATGAATGCGTCATCAACGTCGCGAAAAAAACCGCCAAAAATAACATGCGCGGCGCGTTTACACTCATTTTAACGAATTCGTCGTCGCGAGATAAATGTCGCAATGTCGCGTAAGGAAGGGTTTGGTGCGTGCGCAAAAGTGCCGCTTATTTTTTGTCTTCTCGTTTCCTCGAACTTTCGCATTTTTTGTTTTACAGCGGCCGCGTGTGAATGCTGTTGCTTTGCATTTTTTTCTCTTTCCTTTCCCCATTACGTAACACCGACAGAAAGAGAGAGACAGACAGAAGAGAAGAATGTCTTCCCAGCTCAGAATACTCACGACGAGCCAGGCGCACCCGTCTCGCTCGAACAAGGCGAAAAACCGCGACGCGCCTCGCAAGCAAAGACTCCCTCTGAACGAACGATTGGAGTTGAAATTGGGGATATCTGTCCTGGAGTTGAATGAGAAAAGAAGTGTATTACAAGGCGGCGAAGCTTTGCGACGACGAGCAAAGTCGAAAGAAAACGCGCAGATTTACGTTCGATACGACAGCGAGAAAGGAGGAGGAGATGTTGTTAAAGAAGACGATGATGATGGTTCGTTGTTTGAATACGACGAAGAGAGAGGCAAGGCGATTTTACAACGGGTAATACAGGAGGAAAAGGAAAAGAAGCATCCGAAACAGTTATCGGACGCGTGGTTTCGGAAACGCGTCGCGATGGTCACCGCGTCGGACGTCGGAGGGATTCTTGGTTTGGAAAAGAGGAGGGATATGACGATGGATAAAATTATAGAGAAGAAGTTTAAACAGAGAGAACGGTACGAGGAGATGGGTGACGACGGTCGCGCGAATCGAATAGCGATACCGCCGGCGATGAATAAAGTGCCGGCGACGAAGCACGGCGATTATTACGAGGAAATCGCGATAAAACATTACGAGGCGATTACCGGCGAAATTTGCATTCCGTGCGGTTTGAAAACGCACGACGATGGAGAATATTGGTTTCTAGGCGCGTCGCCGGACGGGTTGACCGAAAGCGGGAAGATCGTAGAGGTCAAGTGTCCGTACACGCGAAAGATTCAACAGAAAACGAGGTGCTTGGAACACTATTCGCAAATCCAAACGTTGTTGGAAGTTTTTGATTTGGAGGTTTGCGATTTCGTCCAGTTTAAACCGGCAGGTAAAGGTACCGGGCACAGCGGCGACGTCTCGAGACCGAAGATGTTGATTGAATGCGTGAAAAGAGATCGCGTTTGGTTTGCGAATCACTCGAAGGAGTTGGTGAACGCCTCGAAGAAACTCCCGATGCCGTTGTTGTAAGAAGAAAGGATGTATAGTATTAGCCGATCGTTCTCGATTGTTACTAGTTAGATTGTTGTATGCTGCGTGTTGTACTACCTAGGTATTTTTATCGTATCGTTACAAATTTTACAGTTCATCCTTTTCCTTCTCTTCTCGAAGAATCGGGCGAAATTCCGCCGGCGAAGGCGCTTTCTTGACCGCTTCTCTTAATTTTTCCGTCGCGAAACGACCTGCGCGGTCGTCTTTGGTATATTTAGTCCCTTTCATAACCGATCCAGTCCAGAACATGGCTCGAGGAATGACCTCTAATTTCGCGCCGTTTAATGTCAATCGTGAGAGAATCTCCCACATGTCGTAGCCGTCCGAGTGACTTTTGTCGAATAAGACCAAACCGGCGTGGTTGATTAATGAGTTTAAAGTGACCATGAATACCGGACCGCCCATGCAATTTCTCGTCGTGGCCACTGGAAATGCCGCGCCTAAGAACGGTTGAAATTGGCGCATATTCGCCGAGGTTAACTTCCGGATATCCGCATCTTCGGCGAGCGCAGAGGTCCCGTCGTAGACGTGCGCGAACGAGGTCACAACGTTCGCATCGAACCGAAACAAAGCGGATTGAAACACGCGCAACGCGTGCGGCTCCAACACGTTTCCGGCATCCACAAATGCAATTTCGCTGAAGCCATTCTTCTCTCGATTCAAAATGGCCGTTTTGAATGCAAAATTACGACAGACTGCCAACGAGGCGCCAATCTTTTCAACCACACTCAAATCGTAATCGAGATTTTTGCTGTCTTTGTCCACTTGATGAAACGCTGGGTTCCGCTCGCTCGAGGTGCACACGACGACAGCTTTCGGTTTCACGTGTTTCTGTTTGGAAATGGATTTTAACGTTCTCGCGAGTTTCTCGTCCACGTCTCTCGTGGCGACAACGATGAGTATGCCTTTGGAGACGTTGTGCGCTCTAATATCGACGATGTCGCGAACCATCTCGGATTCCTCGGTAATTTTCTTCATTCTTCGAAGAACTGCGGCGCCTGGGGAGGAGGAAGAAGGTGAAGATTTGAGCATCAATTCACGCGACATGGCCACATCTTTGTGAAATTGCACCCACCTCTGTTCGTTTTTGATGACATCGACGGTGCTTTCAAAGGCGTTCGTAACAAAGCCGTGGTCTAAAATCTCTCTCAACTTTTCTGACAACGCGTTGACGGAATTTCTCGGGAACAAAATGTCAAACTCTTTTTTTTCATACTTGCTTAAAACAACGTTTGTTCTTCGCTTCACGAGCTCAGGCATACCACCGGCGTCGGAAGCGATGAACGGCGCGTTCACGCCGAACAACTCAAACACGCTCAACGGTGAATTTTCCACCAGCGAAGGCAACACCGCCAACCGCCTCTTTCCTTTCTCGAGTAAATACCGCAACGCTTCCGCGGAGTTCTTCTCCGTGAATACGTTCACTTCTGTCACTTTTGCTCTGTTTTTCTCCTCTCGCCACGGACGCGAACGACGCTCGACGAAGCATTTCGACGGTTCGCGATCGATTTTGTTTCTATCGGAACCCAAAAAAGTGACTTTGAACGGTTTCACGTCGAGTTTACGAAGTAAAGCGTCGATGGCGTCGCAGAACAAAATAACACCTTTTCGCGTTTCCAATCGTCCGAAAAAGACAAACTCCTGAATTGGTTCGATGGTGGCTGATTCTTCTCGTTCGTCTTCAGTTTCTTTCTCTTTCTCTTCTACTGCTACTTCTACGTTCTCTTCTTCTACAACTAAAAAAGCATCGTCTTTCCTTTCACCCATCAACGCGCTCCTTAACCAAGACGTAAGCTTACCTCCTATGGATTCCTTCACATCTTTTCTCTCTCCTCCTCCTCCTCCTCCTTCGCCTATACTCGTGTAACCCAACCGAACTCTGACGTACTTCTCCACGTCAAGCGCCTCTCTCACGGCTTCTTTCGCCTCCACCGGCAAAACGTACGGCTGCACGAACGCGTTCTCCGCCAGCGTCCATCCCGCCTCCCCTTCCATCCAATCTAACAAATACTCGCTCGGAGAGACGACCACGTCCGCTAACTCTACGCTTTTCATCTCCAAAAAATGACTTTCTAAATCCTCCACTGATTCAATCTTCTCCTCGTTCGCTTTCCGTGCCCAAAGCAACGGCCCGTGCGTCATCACCATCAACAACGAGTTCTTCAATCCTAAACCGCTCTTCTTGTGCAACAAACTGTAATACCCGACGCCTTGCCAATCCGCAAAATGTATCACGTCGAACGCTTTGTTCGTCTTCGCTTGTTCCAGTAAAATCCAATCTAAAACCGCGTAAGAGGTTGCGGCGTGATACGTTATCCCGGAAACGCGGTGCGGCGGGAGCGGAACCAAGTTTACGTTCAATCGATCTTTGTAATACTCTTGCCATTGCGTAAACGGATCCTCCGCGCGTCGTCGTCGTCTTTTGTCGTCGTCGTCATCCTCTTCGTCGTGCAACTTACGATGAATCTTCCCGTGTACTTTTCGTCCTTGCGTGTACACTAAAGTCACGTTAAAAAATCTCTCCTCTTTTCCTTCTTCGTCTTCTTTCGACGACAAAACGTTCGCCAGGGAGGTATAAAACGTTCCAATCCCGCCGTTCGGTACGAGACCGGCAAACTCCGAGCAGACGATCAACACGCCGCGAGATTTTTCCTCTTTGCTCAAAATTGGCCTAAAAGAATCATCTCGTTCTTGATGATGAAACTTCTGCGCTAAAGATTCTCCGCCTTTTTCGCCGCCAAAGAAGAAGAACGAATCAGATAATTCGTCAGGAAACGACGGCCTTTTCTTCTCGCTCTTTTTCTTCTCGCCGTTATTATTATTTTCATCGTCTTTGTCGGCCGATGATGAGAATGATGATGATGATGATGACGATGAGAACAGAAGAAGGTGCAGAAACACGAGGAGAAAAAGGAGCAGCGCTCTTTTCATCTCGCACCACCCACCGCTTCTTCGCGACAACGACGACAGCGATAACAACGGCGACTTTTTCTCTCTCTTTCTCTCTCTCTTCAAACTTTCTCTCTCCGATACTAAATGATGCTTTTAGTATGCTCTGTATATATATCGTCGCAAACGCAAAGTGGTTGTCTCTTTTGTCTCTCGTTTTCTGTTGATTGAGAGAAAAAAATTCAAAAAAAAAGAAAAAACATTTTGACTTTTTTTTTTCAATTTTTTTTTCCTCAGATTTTTGTTCGAAGAAGACACAAAGAACGAACGAATGTATTGTACTTTGATACTACGTTTCTCTCTGTCTCTCTCTCTCTGTCTCTCTCTTTCGTCGTCATCGTCTGTCTGTTTTCTGCTGTTTTATTAGCATTATTATTCTGTTTTGTGCGTTTTTTATCAAAGCGCGAGTTTTACGAGACACCTCTTTAAACGATGGAGTGGGCGGCATTCAACGATGATGATTCGCAGCGTCGCGAACACAATCAGCATCATCATCGCGAGGGAGACGACGAAGACGACGACCAAAACCAAAAGCAAGGATTGATTAGAGGCGGGGATGAGAACAACGACGCGGAAACGCAAAAACGGAAACGAAGAACGGCGGAAGCCGAGGAAACGCGAATCGCCGGGTCGTACGAAACCGCGATCCGATTGTTGGCAGAGGAGGAAGAAGACAAAGAAGACAACGAAGAGCGAGGAGAAAATGTAACACTAACGGAAGAAGCGAAAAGAGAAGAGGCGAAGCAGATTTTACTCGCCGTGGTTAATCACGAGATGATGCGCGAAAACGACGAGCTGACGCCGACGTTGTGTTCGGTGAAGAAGTTAGCGCTGAGGAACCTCGGAAACTTGTTCGCGAAAGAGTGCGGCGAGTTCGAGTTCGAGGAGGAGTTCGAGGATTTCTTCGAGGGAAGCGAGGACGACAAGGACGACGACGACGACGACGACGAAGGAAAGCGGCGGCGAGAAAAGTTAAGTTCAAAATCATCTGTTTCTTCCCAGAGTTATAGCTTTGAACAAGCGATTCGGTGTTACTCGGAAGCGGTAAGAATGGACCGAGAAGACGTGGCGAGTTGGTTACGCATGGGCGAGTTGAGCGCGAAGAGAGGCGACGTGGCGTTGGCGAGGATGGCATTTGAGAGCGGGTTGTTAGCGCAGCCGACGCACGCGTTGCTTTTGAACGAGCTGTGCGAAGTGTGCGTTTTGGTCGGTGACGAAGCGTCGGCGACGTTTTTAGCCGCGAGGATTTTGAATTCAGACAGGAGGAACGAGCGAATGAAGGAGATTCAAACGAACTTTGCAAACGCGAAACCGAAAGAGCGGTTGGTTAAAGCGCGAGAGAGATTTGAACGCGTAAATGCGAGGAAAAACATCTCTGCGAAAGGGACGAAATACGCGCTTTCGCTCGAACGCATGGCGTGGGATGATGTCGCCTCGTCGATACTCGGCGCGGTAAAAGTCAAGGTTGAGTCGGAGGAGAGTGCGATACGGGCCAAGGACGACGAAGAAGAAGAAGAGGAAGACGACGAAGACGACGACGAAAAAGGCGTTGCCGCACCGTCGACACCGCCAGAGTCATCGACACCGACGAGAGTATCCACGCCTTCGAGGAAAGGAACGTCTTCTGCCGCAAGATTAGCCGGATTAGGCGTGCCTGTCGAGTTTGTCACGAGTGATACCATTACCGCGGGAGTAAACAAGAACAAGAACAAGAAACAAAAAGTGACGACGAAAGAAAAAACGCCGACGTTGACGACTATTGCTGAAGACGAAACGCAAACGACGACGACGACGACGACGACGACAGCGATGAAAGAATCCGAGGCGAATGTTGCGTCCCCACTTTCGCCACCGTCGTCGAAATGGAAAGGCCCGCAATCGAAAATCGCCGAGAAGCTTTTCTTATCGCTCGTAAAGAAAAAGGTTAAATTGAGTGCCTCGGATATGGAGACTTTGAAAGCTGCGAACGATCGATTAACGACCGCGCACGAGAACAAAAACAATTTAGATTCCTTGAAAAAGGATCGTCACAGTGGCAAGCGCGTTTCTGTTCTCGCGTCTGCTAAGGAACGCGCGCAAGTGTCCTCGTACGTGAATGCGATAAACGCGAAGAATGGCGGCATCGCCGACTGCGCGTGGAAGCTTATACTTGCGGCCGCCTTGCGATGGCGTCCGGATGTAAAGGACGATACTGCGGTAGATGCTCTAAATATCTTGAAATTAGCGGAAGTTTTTGGCGTGGATGGTGTATCCTCCCGTCCGGAAATCCGATTGAGAACGCACTTGATGTTAGCGGACGCGGCGATTGATGTCGTCTCGGAATGTTTTGAGACAAATTCGCTCAAATCGGGCGCAGAAACGTCCAAGCGATGGGCGCTGCTCGCTAAAAAACATGTCCAACGCGCGCACGAAATTTCCTCTGACGAGGAAGGTAAGAACGAGAGATGGGGCGAGATTCACTTCGTGGAGTATAAATTATCTGTAGCTTTGGGATTAGGTAAAGCGGCGAGAGAGCATTTAGACGCCAGTCGCGAGTGTTGCCCAAAATCCGAAAGCAAAAAAAACCAACGAGGACTTCGAAGCGCTCCTCTATCTAAAAATAGCGCATCTGACGACGATTCCTGGATACTCGATAAAGCTCCCGAACGGTTCACCCGAACGGCGTGTGATGCCGCGGTTCGGCTCACCTCTTTGCGCGAAACTGTCACCGGCGCCGCGGCGCGTTTCGCCATGGGTGAAACGAAAGAACTCGTCTTTGAACTCTCGCCGGTGTTGATCGGCAGAAAACCTTTGCACGTTCCAGATGGCATGGAAGATGCAGATAATATAGACGATGATGCGAGCGGAGAAGAATCTACGAAGAAGACGAAAGCCGTTTCCAACAACAACAACAGCAAAAAGAGAGCAACGTCGAGAAACAAAAGTAGTTCTAGTAAACAATACGGATCGGAAGATAATCGGGAAACGTACGTCATGACCCCTGTGGAACGTGCATCCGCGCTTAAAGTGCTATGCGACGCATCAGTAGCGGAAGGGAACGATCCGGAAACGCTCATTCGCGCGCTCTCTGAACTCTTTGACGTAACCGGTGATCACATCGCGTTGAGAGCCATCGCGCAGTGTCTGTGTCGATTGTGTTCGAACTTTGACGCTTTTTGCGATGCCACTGCTATCAGCGAAAAGAACGACGTTCCCGCGACGCCACGGAAGGCAAGCGGTGGCGCGGCGAGGGAAACTGACCCCATCGCAAATAAGAAGGACGTTTCAGCCGCGACTCTTTCAAAGAGTGAGATTGAAGTGGCGTTGCGCACAGTTCGCCAACTGAATTTACATCCGCTCGCGTGCGTCGCTTTTGAAACCTACGTCGTTAAAGGTACAGCGGATCCTTCGTTGAATCTCAACCACCGAGATGCATCGAAATGTCGCGCGAAAGCGATTGGAGCAGAATCTGCGGCGCAATTGATTGATGCGTTGCAGAGAATGGAAGGAATGCTCGATGATTTGGATGTCAAAAAGATGTGCGACGCGAGCGAGCGACTGCACACTTGCATGGCGGACGCGAGATGTTGCTGCGGATCAAAAGCTTTCAACAGTGCTTCATATCTTTCGGCAAAAAAGAAGGCTGGTAATAAGGAGGCGCAAAATCACGCTTATCACGCGTTAGATTTTGCGTCTGGAAGTTCGTATCTGCGGCAGCGGTTAGACACGCTGTCGGAAAGAAGATCGTTGTTGTGTCGAAGCATAGCCGAAAGCCGAGAATTGCAAAAGAGATGGACGCCACCACCAGAAATGCCGGATAACGTTCAAGATGTGATCACGATTGCGAGCACGTCTGACGACGATACGAACAAGACCGCGTCCTTGATGGAAACGGACGAAGAGAATAATTTGGACGAGCAAACTACGCCGAAACCTGCGAGTAAACTGCTTCTGTCGGATCAAGAAACCGGTACACAAATGCAAAGTCAACCGTCCTCGTCCATGTTTGGATCCATCGTTGGTGTGATATCGAGAGCCGTCGGATTGTCTCCTAAACCGCAAACGGTGCCCGATGGAGCAGCCGCAGCGGCGGAAAATGATACGTCTGCCCCAAGTTCTCTCGAAAAGTCTCAGCAGCTTGAGACCGAAAAACGAGGTAAAAAAGCAGTCACGAAGAAAGCGGCTGCGGCGGCGAAGAAGAAAAAGCAACAACAACAACAGAAGAAGAAACCGCCTCCCACGCAATCTGCGATGAAGAAGGCCGAATTGAAGAAAGCGATGGATCCGTACGAGAGCAAGATACGAAAAGATGTGGAGGATTTGCACAGACTAGACTCGATTATCGCGCAGTGTTTATGGTGCGCATACGGCGTGGATCTTTCAAAAATCATCACGCCTTTGGGTTTCACTCTACGAGATTGTCGCAGGGAAGGCGGCGCGTGCGAGGTGCCAGAATCGTTCTTGTCTGCAAAATCGATGATGCCAGACTTCTTAGAGGACGAGAACGAGAGAAACCAAGCGAACTACAAGACTTGGACGGCGCAAAGGCAAAGAGCGGCTACGTTGTGGCGCGCGATAAAACCGTACGTCGAAGAAGCTGTTCGTCTAGATCAAGATAGTGAAGAAGACGATAACAATATTCTCGCGTCGAAGCAGGCGAAAATGCCCGCAGAGACTGTTGAAAATATTCGAAGTGCGGTCAGTATGGTGCGAAGAACGTTCAGAAAGCCGCCAGAGGCTGTTCAAAAAGAAGATTTGGTTCGTTTGGATAAGGTCTTCACGGTTTGGCAGAATCACAACGGTGACTTCCCGGAGTTGACGTCCGCAGAAGCGACGGCTACAATGGCTCTCTTGCAACAAAATTCGCCTCCGTTATCAAAGAAAGCGCGACTGCAGAGACGGATGTTCGGTGTCGCGACAAGTAGCATCGGAGGTCCGGCGACGCCGATGCCGAGCTTTACCGGCGCGGCGCATCAACAACGGCAGAATAATGGCGAGGCAGGTGGTGACGGTTCTGTGATGATGGATATCGACGATGAACAAGATGACCCGCGAAATCAGGATGCAGATATTTTCGCGGATTTGTTTTACCTCTCCGCGAAGCTTGAACACCGGAGACTTTCGCAAAGCCTCGAAGTCGTCAACGATAACTGGAAATTCTTATCTTCTTTGTTAAATTCGAACAGTCCCTCTCAATGGTCACCCGAAGAACATCCATCGGACGAACCCGCGCACGCGACCATGTCTCGCGAGTACTGCTACTTGTTGAAGTATGATTTGTGCTACAATCCGAAACGCATCGATAGTTGGCGATCTCTGGCGGTGCACTTTGACGCCGTGAAGGATGTCGTCATATCAGACGGCGGGAAGATGTGTTCTGCGGAAGAATTCAGAACGAACGACGACGGCAGAGTAATGGTGCTCATCCGCTTGCACCAAAGCTGGTTGAGAGCGTGTCTCCACGCTACGATAGTTCTTCTCGCGGAGAAGAAAAGCGTACTCGAATCGCAACTCACCAAGGACGCGGTCATCTCGGAAGGCGAGTTTAATGCGTCGTCTCAAAAGCTCACCGCAGAAGAGTCAGAGGCGATTACATCTCAACTCGAACTCGTAAAGGATGAGTTAGCGGAGAACTACGAGCGTCAAGGTATGGCTTTTTACGAGAACTTGCAAAATTGCCTTCCGTTTTACGATGGTCGACGCGAAAAAATCGAAAGGGAGACGTCGGCGTATCAGCACGCGCTCACGAGAGCGGTCGTGGCGTTCAAGAGAGCCTCATCGAATGCGCCGGAAACCTATTTATATGACTTGGAGCTTGCAAAGTGTTACCGGAAGCAAAAAGAGCCGATAGCTACTGTTTTACATTCGTTCAAAATCGCCGTCGACAACGCGCCAGAGTTTCTCGAGCCTTTGTACCAACTCCACGCGGCGCGGTGTCGCTCGTTGTTGACTGTACCACTTGAGTCGAGAGGAAAAGCGACTGAATCCAATACACCGGTGATTAAAGAAGTGAACAAATATAGGTTTTTACCGGTAGGTGCCTTAGCTGCGTTGCCACCAGCGCAGCAGAAGACGTGGGCGACGGCTTGGAAAGATGCGAATATGGCCTTGAAGAAAATAAAAGAGAACATCCCGCTGTATCACAAAGTCTGCTACCGCTTGGCGCGAAATTCGTTGGAACACAACGCTCAGGTTTACGAGCAATTGTCCAGGACTGATAATCGCCCTCGCGAAGGTCCACCACTTGCGGAGGATCCCTCGCACGCGGGTGCTATCGACGCGCTGACGTGGTTGACGCCTATGTTCGGTGTCACGGAACCGTGGAGAGCGGGACTCGGCATGAAACGTAAAAAAACGAAAAAGTTTGCGTTTTCGCTCGGTATGATGGTGGAAATGGAGGACGTGACTATCGGTTTTGGGTCGTCAGTGTCGCCGGCAACCAGCGAAGTAGCAGAGGCTGAAGACGAAGATAGACGAAACGCGGCGATAGCGGCTGCGTCCCTGGGCAGTAAAAAATACGACGACGACGGTGAACTCTACGTCCAGCTTCAAACGAAAGTCTGCATATCATCCATTGGCCAGGCAGAATCTACCAGACGCTATGTTGCCGCCGTTCGAAGAAATTGTTCCTTATTTACCTCGTGCTGCTATTCCCTCCAAGACTTGGACGCTTTGAATTCAATCGTTGTCATGTTGACTTCAAACAAAGACGCGCGTTCCAAGAAAAAGACGGATTACTTATTTAGATCTTTAGAGGATTTGCGCGAAGCGACTTTAGGACGCTCTATTCGCGCCGTCGCATCCGTGATTGCATTCAACGGCGGCAACGATGACGACGACGAGACGAAATTGGACGACGAGGATACGGTGTCGTGTTTTCTCGAAAGAGCGTTTGAGCTGTACATCGAATACGGCATTCCGAGTAAATACAGTTCAAAGCCGTGGAACGAAACGATTTTACCGTACATGCGAGCGACGTACGAGGAAGAGCACATGACTGCTGACGCGAGCATGACGCGTCTCCTTGCTCCGTCGTACGAAGCCGCCTTCCACGGCGCGGTGCAAAACATCCCATTGGATTATGCGGCGCAAATAACCCTGGAACAATTAACGTCCTCCGAAACTTGCTCTCAAATGATACCGGTTCCTTTACAAGAAAAGAGTTTTGAAGAGTACGCGATGTTATTCGTGAATCAAGTCGTCAATCACGAGGACATCTCGGGCTTGTTGATTATTTACATGCAACTGCAGCAAAAATTGTCGCCGAATGCCCGATGGGAGTATATGGTTCGCGACGAAAGCGTGGAACCGCCTCTGGGTTCTGCGCCAATCATGCGCGCGGCGACGGACAAAGAAATGCACTCGTCGTTATCTTTGAAAGAGTCCGTGAGAGATTCTTTGGGTCAGTTGTGCGTCCAAAAGCTCCTGGACCACATGGAGCGCAAGCGCAAAACCACTGCAGCGGCGTTGAAGAAGAACAAAAAGTCCTCCTCCTCCTCCGCTGCCGGTAAAAATAAAGTCTTGAATGGTATCGAGCTTCTCATCGAAGACTCCTACGAAGCCGAAGGTGGTTTATCGGACAGCGCCAAAGCTGTCGGTGATTTAGACTACTGCCTCTACGCGGCCATTACTTTGTTCGACGAAATCAAATACGAAGCCAAATGTTTGAAAGCTCGTTACGAACGCGAAGTAGACACGTACGCGATATTGATGGCAAACCCAGACTCCTCCACGTACAAACAAGCCGTCCACGGGGAAAAAGAACAAGATTTACGACGCGCCTGCAACGAAGCGATGCTCACGATAAAAAAGGCAAACACGCAAGAAAACATGGAAGCGTTTTGGTTGTCAAAGAAGATTCTCGCGGAATGGCAGGATGAAAATCGACGACTCACTGCCGAATCTTCCGGAGAAGTGCAAGAAGCTCGCGCAAAAATAGAATTTAAAGCAAGAGTAGACGCGGAAAACCTCCTCAACCGATCGGAACCGGCGAAAATCCTCGTCAAAGTCGTCAACGCCCTCTTGACCGGCGTCCCCGTCGACGGTTCGCAAACTGCTCCAACACCTTCAAATCTCGTCACAGACACCGATGCCGCCTACCAATGGGCCATGGACGCGTGCTGTCCAGTCGACGTCAAAGGTCGCCGCAACGAAGCGCGAAGAAAGAAAACCCAAAAGTCTTCCCGCTCACTTCGCGAAGTCCAGTTCCGCGCGTTAAAATCGAAAGAACTCAAGGAACAAAAAGCCAAAGAAATTGCAAATATGAAGAAAAAAGACGACGAAAATAAGAAAAACTTGGAAAGTTTGGTGCAACAGGCGTCCTCGCCGGCTGGGAAAGTCGTCCGAGCGGACGCGCCGGACGACCATCGATACGAAGAGAACGAAGATTTTTAATCTGAAACCCCAAACAAATAGCTTGG
>Ga0114997_10003184_pt1 | contig 12966 bp, 10 predicted proteins | sample ArcticOcean_MG_C_2_FD_87045 | JGI IMG/M metagenome (GOLD analysis project Ga0114997, IMG submission 87045) | Marine microbial communities from western Arctic Ocean - ArcticOcean_MG_CB4_136 | ecosystem: Environmental > Aquatic > Marine > Oceanic | place: Arctic Ocean: Canada Basin | collected... | reverse complement strand
TTAATGGAAAAGAACTTGCAAACGCTTACTCTGAACTAAACGACCCTATTGATCAAAAAGAAAGATTTGAGGAGCAAGTTAAATTGGCTGAGAAAGGGGATGACGAGGCAATGTTTATTGATTTAGACTTTATTAGAGCATTGGAATACGGAATGCCACCTACATCAGGAATGGGAATTGGCATCGATAGATTGGTTATGTTTTTATGCAACCAGCCATCTATCCAAGAAGTTTTACTTTTCCCACAAATGAAACCAGAGAAATGGGAAACAGGCCCTAACAAAAGTGAATTTCTTTCTATCCATATTCCACCGGATTGGATAACCCCAATTTATGAAAGTGGATATACCTCTAAAGAATTGCTTTTAGAAGCAAAACCAACAGCAGTTCATCAAAAACTAAATGGATACCGCAAAAAAAATAAACTTGACGTTCCTGCAATTCTTTTGGAAGAAGTACAGTCATGGTATAAATAGTAGTTTTTTTACTACAATAAATTCATTTAAATAGTTTAGGAAGCTGGTTTTTATTAAATTATAATTTTAAACGTTCAATTATTTGATAAAAGAAATTCAAATGACCTCCTTTTTATGTTCTGAACAAAGCGCAATTGAACGTACTCTAAAAAAGACAGTAATTATAATTACTTTACTTTTTCTGAACACCTATTTTGTTATATCTCAAAACTCCTCAGAGTGTTTTTTATTTCAAATTAGCTCAATCCACCTAAAGAATCCTAAAAAAGAAGCTATAAAAAATTTCCCGGAAGAATTGAGTTGTTTCAAGCCATTCAAAAAACAGCTGAATACGCTTTTAAACATAAAAGGCAATCAATTTTATTATGTTGATTCTATTTTAAAAGAAAACAAACTGCCTACATCATTTGGATTTTTGCCTTTGATTTTGTCAGGTTATAAATCCACTCATACAACAGAGTTTTCATCTAGGGGGATTTGGGCATTAAGCTATATTACAGGCCTTAAAAAAAACCTTCAAATGAATTCTCATATTGATCAAAGAATGAACGATGAGCTAGCAACTTTAGCTGCAGTAAAGCAACTCAAGTTTTTATGGAAAAAATACAAATCTGAAAAATGGACATTATTAGCATTTATCACTTCTCCATCTTATGTCTCTAATATATTTAAAGAATCAAAATCTGAAAAATGGGACCTGGCTAAGGATTTTATAGAAATTAAATACCAACAAAACATCCAACTCATTAATTGGTTAAATAGCCTTAATTTAAATGCAATTAATGGCAGTTACAGTACTTTAAATAAAAATTACAAGAAATTTTCTTTTAAAGAAGATATTTTATTTGATGCTATCGCGCAATTTAAAGCCATTGATTTCACCCAGATAAAGAATAAAAATCCATATCTAACAGGACAAAAAATACCCAAAGGGCAGCCAGTAGTCTTAAAAAAAGAGGTTGGGAATTTTATTCTAAAAAACCAATCCAAAATAGTTGAATTTCAAGATTCTATGTGTGATAATTTATTTTTAAATGAACAAACTGCTAATCAACCTTCACTTTACAATGTTAAATATGGAGATGTTTTAGGTCAGATAGCAATTGATTATAAAGTTTCTGTGGGTCAAATCATGAAATGGAACAACTTATCTAGCACAATGATTTATCAAGGCCAAAAATTAAAAATATTTCACAAGACTATTAACACAAATTTTAAACTTTATTTGTATACAGTGAATGAAGAAAAATACTTTTGGGAAGTAGCTTTAAACGAACCAAAAACTACAATAAAGTATATTTGCAAGCTCAATCCTTATCAAGAATTAAAAAATAACCAAAAATTAAAAATAATAAAGAAATAACACCCTTTTACCCTCTAACTTTTTTAATAGGACTTTATGGTCTTATTTTAATTTTATTTTGGTTTTTCCCATCCAACGGAATAAAGTTCAGCAGCATAAATTTTGATTTTATTTCTAAAGAAGAGTTCAACGTTCCGACCCCCTCTATTGTGAAAATTCCTGAGATAATTGTTAATCAAGACTCTATTAACGAACTAGAAAAAATCAAAGAAGACAGCCTTAAAATGATGTTTTTAGTTTTTGAGAAAAAAAGAAGGGATTCTGCACAATTTTCTTTAGAGAAAATTCAATATCCAGATAACAATAGGTCTATAATTTTTCCTTTTTTTAAAAAATTAGCAAATGCTAAAACAAAAAAAGTTAGAATCATGCATTATGGGGATTCACAAATTGAAGGAGATAGAATATCAGGCAGACTGAGAGAGCGTTTACAAAAAGAATTTGGTGGAAACGGTGCCGGGTTATTTCCCCTTATCCCAGCAACAAGAAAAATCAGCCTTAAAAATGTTCCAACCAATAATTGGATTAGGAAAACAGGATTTGGACCATATATTGACAAAAGTGTTGATCATAAAAAATATGGGGCTTTATTTTCCTTTTGCAAAATGGAATTTGATTCACTACTTATTGATTCAAACTATCAGTTTAACGGCGCAATAGCCATTAACAAACCATCCAAATCATACAGGCTTTGTAGAGATTATAAGACTATTAAAATATATTATACGGCCGAAGAAAAAACAATTTTTAGAATGCTTGTTAATGACTCTGTTTTCCATACCGATACTCTAAGAGAAAGTTCTAAAATAAGTTTAAAAAAATTGGATTTTAGTAAATCGCCAAAATCTATGAATATTCAGTTCAGTTCAAATTCTTCCCCCATTATATATGGAATTTCTTTAGAAGGTAAAAAAGGCATTGTGGTTGACAATATTCCCTTAAGAGGAGCTTCAGGGACAGAATTTTCAAAAGTAGATTATAGTTCTTTAAGTCAAATGCAAAAATTACTTTCTCCAGATTTATTCATTTTAGAATTTGGAGGTAATACTATTCCTTACATAAAATCCATAGATAGAGCTGAAAAATATGGGAGCTATTTTAAGAAACAGATTTTGAAACTGAAACGAATTAATCCCAACGCCTTAGTTCTCGTTATTGGCCCTGCAGATATGGCTGAAAAACAAAAAACAAAATTCATTACTTATCCTATTCTTGAAGACGTAATTAGTGCACTTAAAAAAGCTGCTTTTGAAACAAATTCCTGTTTTTGGGATATGTATTTAAATATGGGAGGTGAAAATTCCATTCAAGAATGGGTAAATGAAAAACCATCTTTAGCATCTAGAGATTATATTCATTTTACCAATGCCGGAGCTAAGAAAATTGCAGATTATTTCATTGAAGATTTTATGGTAGATTACAAAAACTATTTAAAATCAAAAGATGATTAAGAAACTAAGGTTTGTTTTTTATTTTTCAGTGGTAATTTCCGCCCAATTTTCCGCCCAATTTAATGCAGTTAGTTATAATAAATACCCATATATAAATCAAGAGCTTAACCATTTAAAAATCTATGGTAAAAAAACATGGAATAAATTCTATGAAAAGTTAGATAAACAGTACGAAAATGGAAATGAAAATTTAAATATTTACCATTTTGGAGGGTCGCACTTACAGGCCGATATTTGGTCCAATAATCTGAGAGAAAACTTTCAACACTCTTTGCCTTACAATAATGCTGGAAGAGGATTCTTTTTCCCATTTAGATTAATAAAATCTAATGGATCTCCAATTATTTCATCTTCCCACTCTGGCAAATGGAAAGGCTACAGAAACTCTGTGAATTATCACCAAGGTCTTTTTGGGTTGACAGGCGCAAGAGCAGAACTTTTAGATACTGCATCTACAATAAATATTTGGTTTAAAAACCCTAGAAACAAATACGATTCTTTCCAAGAGATTGATCTTTTTTTCGAAGATTCTAGTGACAACTACAACATTATCTTAATGGTAGATTCTGCCATTCTAATAAGCACCAAAAAGCTGGAAGGACATATGAAATATCAACTTTCTATGGCTGTTGACTCCTTGACTTTCTCCATTGTTAAAAAGCAAAATATTGACTCAAAATTTTCATTTTTTGGGTTTTGTTTTGACAATAATAAGCATGGTATTTCTTACCACTCTATTGGAGTTAACGGAGCAAGTGTTCCTAGTTATTTAAGATGTGGGAATTTAAAAAAGCAGTTAGAATTAATGCCTCCAGACTTAGTAATATTTTCCATAGGGATTAACGATGCCTATGAAAATGATTTTTCAAAGGAATTTTACCGTAAAAATTACGATTCTTTAATACAAAGAATACAGTCTGTAAACCCTGAGGCAGCAATTTTATTTACCACCAATAACGATAGCTACTACCAGAGAAAATATCCAAATAAAAAAGATTATGAAGCCAAAGAAGTAATGTTCAGTCTTGCAGAAACTAAAAAATTAGCTGTGTGGGATATGTTTGAAATAATGGGAGGGTTAAACTCCATCCAAAAGTGGAAATCAGATGGTCTTGCCAAAAAGGACTTATTGCATTTTAATTATAAAGGTTATAATTTGATGGGAGATTTGCTGTTTGAAGCTTTAATGAATAGCTATAAAAATTACATAACCAAGAATGGATAATTTTTCTTTAAATAATTTCTCTCAATGGTTGTTTTCTCCATTTTTAACTTCTTCTGAGCATCCCATGATATTCACAGAGTATCCTTTTTGGATATTCTTTTTATTTGTCTTAATTGGCTATGGACTATTACATAGTAAAATGCGACTAAGAAGTATTTTTTTATTCTTAGTTAGTCTTTATTTTTATTTCAAAACAAGCGGGTTTTTCTTTTCAATTTTACTTTTTTCTACAGTTACAGATTTCTATATAGGGAAGGCAATTTATAGTTCTAAAAAAGAGTTGTATGCAAAAATTTTCCTCGGAATAAGTGTTTCAATTAATCTTATTATTTTAATATATTTCAAATACGCCTACTTTTTTGCCGATTCGTTTAATTCAATTATTGGTTCTCAGTGGCACCCAATTAATCATTTTGCATTATTTACAAATCAAGTAACTGGCTCAAGCTTTAGAGTCGATCAAATACTATTGCCAATAGGAATATCCTTTTATACTTTTCAGACTATGTCTTATGCAATTGACATTTACAGAAAACAATTAAAACCGGTTAAAAATGTTTTTGACTTTGGGTTTTATGTTTCCTTTTTTCCTCAGTTAGTTGCAGGTCCAATTGTAAGAGCTTCAGAATTTATACCGCAAATTTACAAACCTTATAGTGTCACGAAAAAAGATTTTGGTCTTGCATTGTTTTGGATAATAAATGGGTTATTAAAGAAGTTTTTATTAGCGGATTATATTGCTGTAAATTTTGTAGATAGAGTATTTGACAATCCCGCAATGTTTTCTGGTTTTGAAAACTTAATGGCTCTTTACGGATACTCATTGCAAGTTTACGCAGATTTTTCTGGCTATACCGATATAGCAATTGGAATTGCTTTAATGCTTGGATTTAGGCTGCCAAAGAATTTTAATTCACCTTATAAAGCAGATAATTGTGGTGATTTTTGGAAAAGATGGCATATCTCTTTATCCTCTTGGTTAAAAGACTACCTATACATTCCAATGGGAGGAAATAGAGGAGGTTCAGTATTCAGTTATGTGGCTTTGACTATGATTGTTCTTTTTGTTTATCTAATTAGCGGATCTTTGGCACTTCTTTTTGGCATTCTATCGGTTATTTTTTCTACTTTACTTTTAGGTGAAATCTTTCCAAAATTTAATAAATGGTATTTAACCAATATTAATATTATGCTTACCATGTTAATTGGTGGATTATGGCATGGAGCAAGTTGGAATTTTGTTCTTTGGGGTGGGTTAAATGGCATGGGGATTGTAGTTTATAAACTTTGGAAAAAAGCTAGTCCTTGGAAAAATAAATCTAAGTGGTGGAATAAAATTTTGGGGGTAATAATTACTTTTAATTTTGTGACATTTACAAGAATTTGGTTTAGAACAGGCTCTAATAATTCTTGGGATCAAATGGATGAAGGGCACAATATAATTTCAGAATGGTTTTCTGCAAACGAGATTTTAAATCAGTTGTTTTTCAACTTTAAATGGAATTTAATTTCGGAGGTTTTGGCGGTATATAGCAATGTTTTTTTAGTAATAATATTGGGCTTTTTAATCCATTTCATACCGGAAAAATGGAAATTTTGGTATCGCAACAAATTTTCGAATTCTCATGTTTTAGTACAGTTGTTGGTTTGTTTTGTTGCTGTATTTTTTATGTACCAAATTGCCTCCACAAGTTTACAACCATTTATTTATTTTCAATTTTGATTTATGCCAGCAATTAAAAACGCATTATTAAGGTACCGAATTATTGATAGAGCTATTCGAAATGAATACATTCCTTTTCCAAGTAAAAGAGACTTAAGGCAACTTTGTGAGGATGAGATTTTTGGCAGCAGTGACGGAACACATATTTGTGATTCTACAATTGAAAAAGATTTATTTTCAATGCGAATGGAACACGATGCTCCAATTGCATATAGTAAAAGAAACAGAGGTTATTTTTACACTGAGAAAAACTTCTCAATGGACGATGTGCCATTGACAGAAAAAGATGTCAATGCAATAAAAGCAGCTTCTACCATACTTCACCAATTTAAAAATACAAGTCTTTTTAGCCAATATGAATTTGCAATTCAAAAAATTCTAGATCGAGCTATAAGTTCTTCAAAAAGTATTTCTCAAGAAGAAGAAGAAGAAGTCATTCAATTTGAATCTCTACCCACTGTTAGGGGCAATGAGAATTTAGAACTTTTTTTAGAGGCAATAAAAAATAAAAAAACTGTTCAATTCAATTATTTCAATTATTCTAAGAACGAAAAAACAGTGAGAAGGGTGCATCCATATCTTTTAAAAGAATATAGGAATAGATGGTATTTAACAGGAAAAAGCGAGCTTAAAGACAAAGTCATAACTTTTGGATTAGATAGAATTTATGACCCAATTGTTCTAGAGCAAAAATTCACTGTTGATTCATTATTTTCACCAGACAATTACTTTAAACACTCTATAGGCATAACTGTTTTCAATGAGCTCCCAGATGAAATTATAATTGAAACTAAGCCAATTTTATCCAAATATTTAGAATCTCAACCTATTCACCATTCTCAAGAAATCAAGGAAATAAAACCAAATGGGAACCATATTTTCTCTTTCCATTTATTAATTACCTATGAGCTTAAAATGCTACTCCTGGGTTTTGGGAAAGATTGTAAAATAATATCCCCTCCCCATCTTAAAATCCAAATATTGTCAGACCTTAAAGAGCTATTAGATAATTACAATAATGAATGAATTAAATGCCTCAAATAGTGCTTATTTAAAACACCATGCTCAAAATCCAATTCATTGGAAAACATGGTCAGATAAAACCCTAGAAACTGCTTTAATTGAAAATAAGTTAATCATTCTTAGCATTGGTTATTCTGCATGTCATTGGTGTCATGTTATGGAAAAAGAAACATTTAGTAACCACCAGGTTGCAAGTCTTATGAACGAGCATTTTATCTCTATCAAAGTAGATAGAGAAGAGCATCCAGATGTTGACAATGCTTATATGGATTTTATAATGGAAACTAAAGGAAATGGAGGCTGGCCTTTGAATTGTATTTTAATGCCAGATGGAAAACCGCTTTATGCTGGAACTTATTTTAAACCCATAGAATGGATGCAATTACTTAATAGGTTTAGAAATTTGCACGATCAGCATCCAGAAAGTCTTGTAGATTTTTCTAGGCAGTATCTGCAACACAGTCTAGAATTGTCACAAAAGACTAAAAAAGGGGATTTTAATTTTATAGGTTCTTTTAGCGAATGGAGTTACTTTTTAGATATTAAAAATGGCGGAATAAATTCTAACCAAAAGTTTCCCCTGCCAACAGTATTGTACTTTTCTATCTTATTAGGCAAATCTAAAGATTGGAGTATTTTCACGAATTTAACCCTTGAAAAAATAGCTCAAAGAGGATTGTTTGACCACCTAGAAGGTGGGTTTTTTAGATATTGTGTAGATCAAAAATGGAATATTCCACATTTTGAAAAAATGCTTTACGACAACGCTCAAATGATAAGTGTTTTTTCAGTTTTTGACCTTCTCAATAATGATATTAAATATGAGTTTTTAGTTCGAAAAACTATTGACTATTGGTTAGAATTAAGTTCGAAAAACCAACAACTGTTTCCCGCTTCTATAGATGCAGATAATAATGACGGGGAAGGGGCATACTATGTCTTTAAAAAATCTGAAATAGAAGAAAATCTATCTCATCAAGAACAAAACTATTGCCAATCCAACTTCAATATGACTCAGGATATGCTGTGGGAAAACACTTGGCATATGCACAGAATAAAATATGAGAATAGTGAAATAGCGAAAAAAACCATTTCTAAACTTGAAAAAATCAGGAAGGGAAAGAGTTTTCCAGCTATTGATAAAAAGGCAATTTGCAGTTGGAATTGCATGATGGTAATTGGACTTTTAGACAGTTCAATTGCTTATAAAAATACAGGTTGGCTAGACAAAGCAGAAAACCTTCTAAATATAGTTTTAAAACGATTTACCAATAACAAATACCAATGCAATAGATTAGTTTATGTAGATAATGTTATTGAGGGGACATTGGAGGATTACGCTTGGGTAATCTCGGCAACAATTAAAATCGGTAAAATTAAAAACTCCAGCTATTGGTTTAAATTAAGTGCTCACTGGATAGAAGCTACGATTTCTAAATTTTGGGTAAAAGACAAAAGTTTATTTAAACTCTCTAGCGAACAAACACTTTTTAAAGAAGTTTTCGAGATTGAAGACCAAGTGATTCCGTCGAGTAACTCTGTAATGGCTAGTAATTTGCATGAGATTTATAAAATCACTTATGACAAATCATTTCTCAAAATTTGTAAAGATATGCTTTCAGTTATAGGATTAAATGCAGAAAAGTCCCCTTCTAATTTCACAAATTGGATGCTTTTATCTCGGGAATTAAATAGTCCTAAAAAACAATATATTCTTATTGGGTTTTCAGTAGAGGATTTGTTGGAACTTTATCATCAAAAAGAGCCATTAGACGATGTGTATTTGTTAGAAAAAAACTCAGATTTGACGATTTTTAAAGAAAAGTATAAACCCAACAAAAAATATATATTTATTTGCAATGAAAAATTTTGTATGCCTGCTGTTTTATCAATTAAAGAAGCTGTAAGTTTGGAGATATGATCAGATTTATTTTACTGTTATTTTGTTTTTCTATAAGTCAATCATTTTCTCAAATGATTAATAATGAGTCAGGCCAAATTTTCACAGCTAATCCTTTTTTTAATCAAAAATACATTAGATCTATTAAACTAAAATCTATCACAGGAACAATTTCTTCTAAAAAAGAACTTGGCTCTATAAAAAGCTCTGGTAAAAAAGAAGCTTATATTTTTAATGAAAAAGGCAATTTAATTATTCATTATTTTTCTTCTAGGGTCAAAAGCAAATCCGATACAACATTCACTTTTTATGAGTACAATCAAAAAAACGAAAATACCATTTTGCGAGTGAGTGATTCCTATGGCTTTTATTCTTATAGTAAAGACTATAATGATCAAGGAAAATTAATTAACAAGACTTACTCTAGGGAAAAAAACGCTTCAAAAAGTAAAATGAATTTCAAGTTAGATGAAAAGTATGTAATATTCGAAGAAAGTTATAATTACCAAGAAAAAGACTCTACACTAGAAATCACAACTCTTAATAGTAATGGCAGACCCTATCAAAAACAAATTTACCATTACGACAGTTATAATTATTTATCTAGAATTCATACAAGACTATTAATATCCAACAAGACTAAACATGAAAAATACCAATACAACGACAAAGGGTTTTTAAAGTCAATACAATACTTTGTTAATGACAATGAAACACCAATAAAAGAATTTAGGTACGATTACGATGAGTGGGGAAACGTAACTTTTACAGACGAATACAAAGAAAACATAAGAGTAATTCATAAAGAACTTCTATACGATCCATCTACCTTGATTTTAAAAACAATTTTATCGCAAGACTTGGTTTCTAATTTGATTACAATTATTAAGTATAAACCTGAATTTTATAACTAATTTTAAATTGTATGAAATATTTTTTTGCTATAATAATATGCACATTTTTATTTTTTTCTTGTCAGGGGAAACATCCTCTTGCAGAAAAATTATGCAATTGCTACACTCAGTTACATAGAGCTCAGGAAGAAGTAGAGATTAATTTTTGGACGGACTCTTGTAATATTTTATATATTGATATTTTAAACGAATTGGAAAGTAGCGAGTCAGAACAAAAAAAATTTCAACGTGCATATAGTCGTTGTCAATAAAAATGGAGAAAATATTCAACTATATCAATGGAGAACTTATAGATCCTTTAAAGAAGGAGTGGTTAGATAATTACAACCCCTCCATAGGGGAAGTTTATAGTTTAATTCCAGACTCAACCAAAGAGGATGTAGAAAACGCCCAGCAAGCTGCCAAAGATGCATTTCCAAAATGGAGTAGTTCAACAATCAAAGAAAGATCTGTTGTTTTACAAAAAATAGCTGATTTAATATTAGAAAGACAAGATGATTTAGCTTCTGCAGAGTCTGTAGACAACGGTAAACCCTTGGCTCTTGCAAAGAGAGTAGATATACCGAGAGCGGCTACTAATATGTCTTTTTTTGCTAGTGCTATTTTGCATGAAAATTCTGAAAGTCATCAAATGAGTCAAGTGGCTATTAATTACACATTATGAAAGCCTATTGGTGTTGTAGGTTGTATATCTCCATGGAACCTTCCTCTGTACTTATTCACTTGGAAAATTGCTCCGGCTTTAGCTGCCGGAAATACTGTGGTTGCAAAGCCTTCGGAGATTACCCCAATGACTGCTTTTTTATTTTCAAAAATATGTATAGATGCTGGTTTGCCTAAGGGAGTTTTAAACATTGTTCACGGGTTAGGACCAAAAGTAGGTTACCAGATCACTAAACATCCAAATATAAAAGCTATTTCCTTTACTGGAGGAACATTAACTGGTCAAAAAATTGCTGAAGTAGCAGCACCGATGTTTAAAAAATTAAGTTTGGAATTAGGAGGAAAAAATCCAAATATTATTTTCGCAGATTGTGACCTAGAAAAAGCAGTTTCCAGTTCTGTTTTAAGCTCATTTTCGAATCAAGGTCAAATTTGTTTATGTGGCTCAAGAATTTTTATTGAAAGAAAAATTTATAAAAGTTTTAAAGAAAAATTCATTAAAAAAGTAAAGAATTTAACCATTGGAGATCCATTAGAAAAAACTTCAAAAATTGGCGCTTTGGTTTCTAAGCAACATATGGAAAAAGTGCTACAGCATATTGAAATTGCTAAAATAGATGGTGGCATTTTATTATCTGGAGGAAATAAAGTCACTCCCAAAGGAAGGTGTGCTAATGGATATTTTATTGAGCCAACTGTTTTTGAAGGACTTAGTTATGATTGCCCAACAAATCAAGAAGAAATTTTTGGACCCGTTGTAACTTTAACTCCTTTTGATACTGAGCAAGAGGTTTTAAATTTTGCAAATAGCACCAAGTACGGTTTGTGTAGTATGGTTTGGACCTCTGATTTAAAAAGGGCAAATAGAATGTCTTTACAGCTTGATTCAGGAATTGTATGGATAAATTGCTGGTTGGTAAGAGACCTTAGAACGCCATTTGGAGGAATGAAAGAATCTGGAGTTGGTAGAGAGGGGGGAAGCTACGCGTTGAACTTTTTCACCGAAACTACCAATGTATGTATAAGTTATGACTAATTTCGACGATAATTATTAAAAAATTTATGGATTCATCTCAAATAAGTTCCGAAAAAGCTCCTAAACCAGTAGGGCTATATCCACATGCTAGAAAAGTAGGCAATCTATTATTTCTTTCTGGAGTAGGACCAAGAAAAGCAAATTCAGACGTCAACGACTCTTTTGTTCCAGGGTTAGAACTGGATCACAATGGGAATTTTAAAACATTTGATTTTGAAGCTCAATGTCACAGTGTTTTTCAGAATGTTAAAACTATTTTAGAGGAAAGTGGATCTTCCTGGGATAAATTAGTAGATATTACCGTGTTTTTAGTAGATATGAAGAGAGATTTTAAACAATTTAATGAGATTTACGCCACCTACTTCAAAGAAAACCAACCTTGTAGAACAACCGTTGCCATTGACTCTTTACCTACCCCAATTGCAATAGAATTAAAGTGTATAGCAACTATATAAAAAATAAAAATGAGAAGACTAGTAAAACAATTTACAGCACAATTATCAGAAGCATTAGAAATTGGAGGAAAAGCCAATTTGAACCCTTCTAAAAACCCTATTTATAATATCGTAATTACGGGGCTAGGAGGCTCTGGTATTGGGGGAAAAATCGCAACTCAAATAGTAGCCGATCAACTCAAAATACCAACTACTATTAACAACGACTATACTCTACCAAAGTTTGTTAATGAAAATACTTTAGTAATTGTTTCGAGTTTTTCTGGAAATACTGAAGAAACTCTTGAAGCACTTAAATTAGCTCAGCAAGCAAATGCTGAAATTGCTTGTATAACTAATGGAGGAAAACTAGCTGAAATTGCCAAAGAAAATAATTACAACCTGTTAATTTTGCCAAAAGCTTTTTCACCAAGAGCCATGCTTACATATTCTGTAATTCAGCAACTATTTCTTTTTAATCATTATGGATTTATAAACAACGATTACGTTAACGACACCAAGGCAGCTGTAACTCTTCTTAATAACGAGGTTGAGGATATAATTTCAACTGCTAAGAAAACAGCATTAGCATTACAAAACAAAACATTTGTTACATACTCCGAATCTTCAATGGAGGGAGTTATAATAAGATTTAAGCAGCAGATTAACGAAAATTCTAAAGCTTTGGGATGGGCGCATGTTTTTCCTGAAATGAACCATAATGAACTCGTAGGTTGGGCTGGCGGAAAAGAGGAGTA